>Ga0070743_10000240_pt1 | contig 20888 bp, 12 predicted proteins | sample ColrivemetaGS697_FD_70187 | JGI IMG/M metagenome (GOLD analysis project Ga0070743, IMG submission 70187) | Estuarine microbial communities from the Columbia River estuary, USA - metaG S.697 | ecosystem: Environmental > Aquatic > Marine > Intertidal zone > Estuary | place: USA: Columbia River... | reverse complement strand
ATTCCTGACCTCGTAAGAATGCTCGACAATGTACTGGATTATTTTATTGCGAATGCACCCGATGAACTTTATAGAGCAAAGCTAAGTGCAGAAAGAGAAAGAAGTATTGGCCTGGGTGCAATGGGATTCCATGCCTATTTACAAAGACATAACATTCCATTCGAAAGCGTTCTTGCAAAAGGCGCAAATAGTAGAATGTTTAAGCGAATAAAAGAGGAAGCAGTACGTGCAACAAGACAACTTGCAACCGAGCGCGGGGAGTGTCCTGATGGTATTGGTTACGGTGTTAGGAATTCTCATCTTCTTGCTGTTGCCCCTAATGCTAGCTCTAGTATTATTTGTGGCAATACAAGCCCTAGTATTGAGCCTTACAGAGCTAACGCGTTTACTCAAAAGACAAAGAGCGGTTCAAGCCTTCTTAAAAATGAGTATTTGGAGTTCGCTCTCGATGAGATTGGACAGAATACGAGCGAAGTTTGGAAGAGTATCATTACAAATAGCGGCTCAGTACAACATCTTGATTTCTTGGATGAATACACTAAAGAAGTATTTAAAACAGCCGTGGAAATAGACCAGCGATGGGTAGTAGAGTTTGCGGCAGATAGACAGCAGTATATTTGTCAAAGTCAGTCTTTAAATGTATTCTTTCCTGCAAACGTATCAAAGCAAGAGCTTCACGCAGTACATATGATGGCATGGAAACAAGGCGTAAAGACAATGTATTATCTACGAAGTGAAGCAATGAAACGAGCTGAGACTGTTTCTGACGAAGCTCTTAGAAAATATATGTTTGCAAGTATAGATGAAAGCGTTTGCTTATCTTGTGAGGGGTAGTATGAAAATATTCAAATTTAGTGCAACATGGTGTAACCCTTGTAAAATGCTATCAAAGACGCTTGATGGCATGGAACTACCCTATGAGTTAGTAGAGATTGATATTGAGGAGACCCCTCTACTTGCTCAGCGACATTTAATTCGAGGAGTACCGACACTGGTACTCGTTGATGAAGATGAAAACGAAATTCGTAGAAAGGTTGGAGTACACAATAGCGCCGCTATATTAGAGTGGCTAGGAGAAGTAAATGTATAATTTATTGGAAGAAAGAGAGTACTACAAGCCGTTCAATTACCCGTGGGCATTTGAACACTATAAGAGCCAGCAACACATGCACTGGCTTCCAGACGAAGTAAACCTTGCAGACGATTTAAAAGATTTCCGTGAGAATCTGAGTGAAGGAAACAAGAAGCTATTATCTAATATCTTCCGATTCTTTACTCAGGCAGATGTTGATGTATGCTGTGGGTATGCGAAGCACTATCTACCTACGTTCAAGCAGCCAGAAGTACGCATGATGCTTTCTGCTTTCGCTGCGATGGAAGCTGTGCACCAGGAAGCATACTCTCTATTACTTGAAACACTTGGGTATGGAGATAATGAGTACCAAGAGTTCATGAAGCATAAAGCGATGATGGACAAGCATGAACACTTGAGCAACTTTGGAATGGGTACTAAGATGGACATTGCTAAAACAATGGCTATCTATAGTGGATTTACCGAAGGGGTACAACTGTTTAGTAGTTTTGCGATTCTACTAAACTTTCCACGACATAACCTTATGAAAGGCATGGGACAGATTGTCACTTGGTCTGTTCGAGACGAAAGTCTACATGTTGAAGGTATGTCACAACTATTTCGCACTTTTATTCAGGAGAATCCCGAGCTATGGAATGATGATTTAAAGTATGAAATTTATTGTGCAGCAGAACGCTCAGTTGAGCTGGAAGATGCATTTATTGATCTATGTTTTGAGGGTGCCGATGTACCTGATTTGACACCAGAAAATGTCAAACTATACATTCGTTATATCGCAGACCGTAGATTACTTGGTCTAGGGCTGAAGAAGATTTTTGGGAGTGAGAAGAATCCTCTTGATTGGCTAGACTATATGTTGAATGGCGTTGAACACGCTAATTTCTTTGAAAACCGCGCCACCGAATACTCAAAAGCGAGTACAACCGGTAATTGGCAAGATATATTTAAATAGGATTCTATAAAATGACAGACGTAACAGAAAATGCAGTACAAACTATCTCCTTTAACGACAAAGAGTACCGAGTAGATGAAATTAGTGAAAAAGCTAAGTATTTCATTAGCCAGCTACAAGACCTTCAGGCTCAGGCTGTACAAACCCGTGCCCGCCTTGACCAGATTGATGTAGCTTCACAAGGCTTTACCAACTTGCTTGGTGCTGAGTTGGAGAACCCAACACCTGTCGGCGGTGAGTTAGCTGACAAAGTGCAGTAAAACTAAAGGGGGCGTAAGCCCCCTTTTTGTTGTTTACTCTGTTGGTGTTGATATAACACCACAAGCAATCTTATGTGCTACACCATTCCCCACTTCACCTACACGAACTAAAGTAGCTTCGTGGTCATAAGCACCTTCCGCATCAAAGCATACATTCACAGAACGCTCATGAATGCAACCTGAATCAGAGCAAGTAAATTTAACTTTAATATCTCGGCAAGCAGACTCAGAGGTAATGGTCTCGCCTTCGTTATCGGGGTCTGGCATTTCGTTTGAGCGAGTACCGGTATATTCTTCTAGTAGTTCATATGTTACTGACATTATTTGTTCTCCTTTAGAGATTTAACTTGAGCGATTAGCTCGTTGATTTGTGTTTGTTGCTCTTTGATAGCTTCAATCAGCAGACCTACCATGTTTCCGTAGGCTACGTTCTTTATCCCAGCACTGTCTTCAGATACAGCTTCAGGAAGTACTGCTTCAACTTCTTGGGCTATAACACCAGTATGGCGCTGTTCTAAGTCTTCCACGTCATTTCTAGTGAACGTAACGCCTCTTAGCTGCTGAACTTTGCTTAGTGCGTCTGGGATGACCTTAATGTTTTCTTTTAGTCGAATATCCGAGTAGGCAGTTATGTTTCCTGCCATTGTTAGATTGCCAGACATATCCATTTGGAAGCGATTTGCGGCTGCTGACCAGCCACCTATACGGAATACGTTATCCGAATCAAGCCCCATGTTGATGGCGTAATGACCACCTTTGTGGAACGACATAATCGCGCCAGTGTTTCCGGTGGAATACGCTTGAAGTGGAGGGCTGTCACTTGTTGTGTTTCTGTTTGATAAAAAATAATTTGTTGACGTGAATGTATTTCCCGCATCTCTTCTAGCAAACGAACCGCTATCGATACCATCCAACAGATCAGCATCAAGCCCAGAACCTGAGCCATCGTTACCTGCGTGCCAGACAAGGTTTCCCCCGTTAGCGTATAAATTATTAGCGACACGGACGTGACCATCTAGGTTATTAATACTGAAGGTTTCAGTATTCATTGCAGCGTCAGAATAGAATCTGGCTCCTCCATACTGTGGCATAGAAAAGAATCGCAATCCGGTATGCCACTTAATGTTGAGCTTGGTGTAGTTACCGCCTATGTTTTGTGTACTCGTCCCGATGGAATAGTTGTTAGCGTCATTACCCCCACCAAACATAAGCCCTGTAGTAGCGGGGACTGTGTTATACGCATTATTACTAGCAGAACCTCCAATAAGAACATAATCACCAGAACCTGAAGTGTTAAGGTTGCCAGTAAGCGTACCGCCAGCAAGAGGCAGGTAGCTGTGTACATGACTTGCAGGAGCGTAGTAAGAACCATGCTGTCCGTCTAACAAATCAGCATCAAGACCAGAGCCTGAGCCGTCGTTGCCGCTAGTCCAAAACTCATCCCAACCCGTCCAACCGCCACCGTTGTTTGTTCTAGCATACATACGATTGTCGTATGTATTAAAGCCCATCTGGCTTGAGTAACTGTTATTGTCTTGATATAGTTTGAAGTGCAGGACGCTAGACCAGTTAGCTGCACTTGACCATCGGTTAGTAGCCCCGGCGTCGGAATAGAACCCTGTTTTAGAAATCGCATTCCAGTCGGATATGTTTCCTTCGTTGGTTCCGCTTGAATTGCTACCGTAAATAACACGACTAGAATCAATACCGTCTAACAACTCAGAGTCGGCAGCTTTGCCAGAGATAGGCAAGTAAACACCGCTATGGTTGTGACTAGCAGGAGCATAATAAGAGCCTTGCTGTCCATCTAATAAGTCTGCATCTAAACCAGAACCTGAGCCGTCTGTAGCTGAAGTCCAAATTTCGTCCCAGCCTTGATAACCGCCTGTTTGTACATGCTGGAAATATAGCTTTTTATTCCAAAAGCTATTCGCTAACTGAAAAGAATATTCGCCGCCGTTACCCCAGCTATTTCCTCTAGCAGTTATCCAGTTGTACCATTCCGCTGTAGGAGCACCTGTGGCAGCGGAGTAAAAGAAAAAGCCAGAAGGTTGAGCTTGAAACGAACTAACAGACGTAGATTTCTGAGCGCCATCTCCGTAAATAAAACGGCTAGAGTCAGCACCATCAAAAAGATCAGAGTCAGCAGCCTTGCCAGTTGTGGGCAAGTAATAAGAACCCTGCTGACCATCCAACAAATCAGCATCTAAGCCAGAGCCGGGACCATGGGTATCAGAGTTAAAAGTTTTTGCTAAATTTATCTGTATTTTCTTTGTGGCACCAGAAGGGTCTACAGAGTTTGTTATTGCAGTAACTCTATTATAGTTAGATGTACCTGCGCCTGAGGCTCTGACATGAACATCATACGAGTTCCAGTAACCATGTCGAGGCCACCAAAAAGATAAATATCCACCGTTGCTCATAACTTTTAGATATGTAAAGTTACTGCCTGATATGTTTGTTCCATTGGTGTTAATAATTGTATCGTTATAAAGATAACCTTCAGCAATAACTGAATGCGGCCTTGATGAACCGTAAGCTTTACCAGTAACTTCAATTACAAAAGAGTCTCCATTAGTTCCACTTGATGCTATGTCTGTAGTGACTAATGTTCCATTTGCAAAATCACTACCAGATTGATAACGAGCTATTTGCTGTAAGTGACGACCATCAAGTAAGTCCGCGTCTAACCCTGAGCCAGAGCCATCGTTGCCTGTGTGCCAGACTGGGTTACCCGAAATAGTCAAAGTACTGGAAGAGCCAGTAAACTGAATGTTAGGGTGAGAGTAGATGACATTAGCTGAGGTTCTTACTGTAAGCGGATACGTCCCGCTAAAGTCAGTCCCGCCCTCAGTCACTGTGCCCGTGTTAGTTGTGTAACCATTAGGGTTACTTGCTGCGTAATAATAAGAGCCTTGCTGACCATCCAACAAATCAGCATCTAAGCCAGAGCCGGAGCCATCTGATGTGCTTGTCCAGATTTCTCTCCAGCCCGGACTATAACTAGAACCCTGATTGTTATATACGAACATCTTGCCAGCAGAACCACCAGTGTTAGGGGCGATAACCATTGCAGTGTAAGTACCAGTTGTGTTGTCCGTCGAGCTATCTGTCCAAGTTAAGAAAGAGCATCCCGCCAGTTCAGTTAATCTTCCTGCGTCAGTTAAGTCTCCATTTCCGGCGTAACTCCAAGATGCCTTTCCTCCTGCTAAGTAACTGTCAAAATAGTCATCTGCAAGAAGCTCGTCCATTAACGCAGAAGTAGTTGTCGAAGTATAGTTTCTTGTAGATATGGCTCTAAAATCGTCTAGTGGTGTGTAATTACTGTGGCTATGACTGTCATTAGCGACAACAGTAGCTATTGTAGCGGTTTGATCCGAGCCGCCATTGACCAACATTGTTCCTGAACCTGTTACGCCGCCAGTAAGAGTAACGCCTAATGTTCTGGCAGTAGTCCAAGTGTCAGCGTTCGGGTGGTAGTTATCAGCAAACATCCTTTGGTCAAAAAGATAGCCCGTATTAGCAGCCGAATCTAAATACATTGGGTGCGGGTTTTCCCAGCCACTACCAACTAAATCAACTTCAGCATCAGTCCTGTTTGCTAAAATATAGAATCTATTAGAATTGATATGGATATAGAAGTCGTCAGCATTTGTATCGTCATCAAGGAGGCTTATAGTCGGTGAAGTCCCTTTCATTACAAGCGAGGTGCCTGAGTTTCCACCATTGTCTAAAGTTAGCGTTCCACTAACCGTACCGCCAGTAAGGTTTAACTTAGCGTTGGTATCCGCAAGACTAAAGGTAGTTCCAGACAGAGTAATACCAGTGCCAGCGGAGTATGTTGTATTCGTAGCGCTAATATTAATAGTAGTATCGCCAGACTGATTCGCAGTAAATGTACCACCTCCAGCCGCGCTGCCAGAAGTAGTTACAGTAAGAGTGCCATTTCCTACAGAGGGGATACTGGACGCAGGAGCGTAGTAAGAACCTTCTTGACCATCCAGCAAATCAGCATCTAAGCCAGAGCCTGAGCCATCGTTACCGCTATCCCATTGGGTTCTCCAGCCTTGTGGATTATTATTGCTAATATATTGCGTGAACATCGTGCCGCTACCACTGCCCGTCATCCTCATAGCAATAGTGTTACTGTAGTAAGAGTATGGATTACCATGTCCCATACGAATACTGTTATACCAGTCTGTAGTTGGCGATAGTTTCGTGTCTGTCTGATTGTACGCTTGTTGGTATTCTAAAACACTGCCCGGAGAAGCTGTGGTAGCAAACGCACTGCCTGAAACATAATTAGATTGAGCAACGCTGCCCGATGTGGTTTGGTAGCCAGCACCATTAGTTAACTGGTTGTTGTTAGTAATATAGTTCGCGTTAGTAGCGCCTGTGTACCCTAGATCAGCTAAGGTCATAGTTCTGATAGTAGCGTTAGTAACAGACCCAATAGCATCCGTAGTAAGAATGTCTAATACTTGAGCGCCAGTAGTATCCAGTGATAGTGCGGTGTATGCGGGGTGTGTGTAGTTGTTGTAACCACTAGGATTACTAGCGGGGTAATAGTAAGAGCCGTGTTGTCCATCTAACAGATCAGCATCAAGACCAGAGCCAGAGCCGTCTGTAGTAGAAGTCCACACTCTCTCCCATATAGGGTCAGAGGTTCCTAACGAGTTTGTGCCTATAAACATGCCACTCGCAGCGGCATAATTATTTAGGTACAACCCTTTATACCCGTTTGCTGTGTCCCTTTTCCCAGCAATAAACCAATAACCGTTAGTAGAGCCATCTGGTTTATTTACAGACCCAGTTTGGGTCATAACACCGTTACCAAGATTATAACTACCCCAAGTACCCGTGGGTATTGCGACATAAGGCGTAGTTTGCTGTATCGGCATGTAATTACTGTGGCTATGACTGTCATTAGCGACAACAGTAGTTATTGTAGCGGTTTGATTCGAGCCGCCATTAACAGACATTGTTGCTGAACCTGTAACATCACCAGTAAGAGTAACTCCCAGCGTTCTTGCAGTAGTCCAAGTGTCAGCGTTCGGGTGGTAGTTGTCAGCAAAAGCTCTTTGGCCATTTATCTGTAGCTGTGAAGCATTAGAGAAGTTCATAATACTATCAGTAGCATCATCAATAGCAGCTAAAGTAATATTAGTAGTTCCTTGAAATACAATACCTTCACCAGGGTCATTTATACTAATAGAGTTAACACCATAAATATCGGAGTTAGTCATAAAAATATGATTGGCGCCCATATTTAAGTTGCCAGTCAGCGTACCACCAGAGAGGGGTAGCTTCGTAGCAATAGAGTTTGTTACCGTAGTAGCAAAGTTAGGGTCGTCCCCAAGAGCAGCAGCAAGCTCGTTGAGCGTGTCTAGAGTGGCTGGAGCCGCTGCGACAAGATTACTAACTGTACTGGTAACATAAGACTGAGTGGCATAGGGGGTAAGATCCGAAGTAGTAACAAGGTTACTTGGAAAATTATAAGTAACCCCAGTAACATTCAGATTAATAGTATCCCCTGCGATACCAAAAGCCAACGTATTACCACTTGATGTAATATCTCCACCACCTAGAAAGTCTATAGATACAGCGGTGGAGGCGTTTCCAAGTTCAACATTTCCAGGAATGCCATCGCCAAAAACGATATTACCCGTGGCAGTCAAATACAAATCCGTATTTGACTCATATATTCTTGCTGTTTGTACACTAGTGTCGCTAAAGGTAATATCCCCGCTACCTGGTGTTATTAAAATATCTTTGGCCATTGTGTATGCTCTCCTTACAGTTTGACATTAAGTAGCTTTACAGTTCTACTATTTGCTGAGGTTAGTGGGCTCATATCTTTTATTTCTTGATACTGATCCCATATTCTTTGTAAATTAAATGTATTTCCAATAACTCTTAAACTGGTAGGAGAATTTGTTAATACCCTTGCACTTGAGTTACGAATCTTAATATAACTATTTTGTGCATCTCTTGATAAATATACGGCTGCTATGCCTTCTTCACTTGCAAAAGTATTAAAAGTACCTTCGAAAGTATTCCAACCGTCAACAGTAGTAGAGGCTGGAACTTCTCCATATATAGTCTGTAACCGAGTTCCATGCTGTAAAGAGTAGCAATTTAATCTACCATCCACGTTGCCATCGTCTTGCATTCTCGAGAGCCTAGAGTAATAATAGTCAAATTTCACATGAACCTGAAATTCTACGTTTTCTCTTGCTTCGATTTCAATACCTAACATTGCATAGTTATCATCACCTTGTGGATTATATATCTCTATAGTTTCTGGGGCTTCAGGACGTCTAACTAAAAAGTGATAAACACCAAATGTAACATCATACCCAAATCTGCCATAATTTTCATGAGTATTTACATAACTAAGATCTGATGAGGTATCACCTTGAGACACATGACCTTCGTTTCTATATCTTGAAACTCTTGAACCCGTATGTTCTGCCAAAGAATCTTGTGCTACTATTGGCCATCCACTGGCAAGCCTGGCAGCTACAGAATAATCATCAGAAGCCCTTACCCTATTATACTCAATTTTCATTTTTGGCAGTCTTCTTGGCCCGATAGACTCAGAATCAGAAAAGACCATAGCAGAATTAGAGGTTCCTTTAATATAGTTTCTTCTAAATTCGGAAAAGAAGGGAACTACACTTCTCTGTACTCTCCAACCACTTAATGCAAATCCGGTATCACAAGTAGATATTTCATTAAAGTTAAAATTAAGATGCTTCATATAATACATATAATGAGTAAGTACGCCAATAGACTTATTATTATAGTAACAACTACCAGAATAGCTCGCATTATATTGAGCCCATACTGATCTCATACTAATAAAATGAGAATTTCTATGAATCACATTTCCATTATTTGATCCAACTCCCATCCAAGTACCTCCGTCAGGCCCCATCATATGAACATTTCCATCAAAAGTGGCTTGGTTATAATAATCATATGAGTATACTCGAATTCCTCTAGTATAATCACTTGAACTTGAATATCTGGAACTTCCGATATAATTAAACCTTACATTCTTGAATCTATATATACGGGGAGTATTACTGCCTCCGTATAAATAAATAGTTGGCCACCTCCAATCATTTGTAGATCCGGTATTTGTAGTAAAAGTTCCTTGTATTTTAAAGTTTCTATTAATTTTAGTAATAGTTACAGAATCTTGGCCTTCTACATAACCCCACCATACGGGCTTATCCAAATATATTTTATTTCCAACTTTATTTGTAATAGTACACTGCTGTAACCATCCACCATGAAAAAATTCTTCAGGGTCTGTCTGATATGTAATAGCTGCGGAATACCCTTCGTATTCTCTACTCGCCCAACTATACCCGCTGTCAGAAGATACCGTAATTTCGTCTCCAATATTAAAGTCTACAGCATTATTTAAAGTTAGAGTATACCCCTCTGAGAAATCATGAACCCCAATATTGACATACCTTTGATAGTTAGCGGACCCTGTAGACCCAGTCGTCTCAAATTTAACATATCTAAAAGAAGCCGTCCCCGTTGGATAAAATCCTATTCTATTATAAGAACCGCCTCCTCCATACCATCTTTTAGTATCAGTAGTGGTACCATATAAAGTAGTCCAACTCGAAAGGTCGTTTGATCCATATATAGTTACCCCCGTCATTCCTACGAATCCACTATTTTCATTATTTCGAGGAACAAAAGAAACATGAGTAAAAGTTCTTGTATAGGTTAAATCAATAGTCATTGAACGTGCAGCAGTAGTATTACCCAAATCCATATAATAATCAACATTCATATCATGATTATGCACATATGTTTGATTTGCTGATGTTGAAGCAGAGCCATTTACTTGTACAAACTTTGGCCATTCCCCATTCCCGTATTGACCTCTGTAGGCAAAAGCAAGGTCAGTATGGGAACCTTCCCCCGTATTAATAGAAGCAATTTTAAGTACGGTTCTTCCGGCAGTATGAAGATTTTCTGTTCCTGTTCGATAGGCCATAGAATCTACAGCAATTGTATTTGTAGTAGTAATAGTAAGAATCTGAGTTGGAATCTTTATAATTAATCTACGACATCTCATAGAGGTATTGGCATCGGTGTATATACCAACAAGACCTTTAAAATTACCGTCCCTTCTAAACTCTTTAGTTAGCTCAAGACCATTTATTTTAACAGTAGTAAAAGCTTCTCTTGTATCAACTTCATAAACCGATCCAACTCGAGTTTGGTCCCTTATGCTAGTATCCCTTGAGAGCCTATTACTAGCGTAGTTAGACATGCTTCGTATATAAAAGCTTATTAGATCGCTAGCATCATCAATTCGTAATATATCAGTTTTAAAAGAATCAAAGGACCTAGAACCCTGTCTAAAAGATGGGTCGTAGGAAGTCAGTATACCATAATCTGTAGTTCCTCTAGTACCAGAATCCCAGCCAGATAAAGGAGATAGGTGAGCCTCTACCACGACATCTCGTTTCCAGACATATTTGTGTATTAACTCACTGTACCCTCCAGTATTACGCAGACCTACTCCACTTTCTATTTCCCATCCATTAGAATAAACATGATCGGGGTCGTCTACCCAGAAATCACTCAAACTCGTAGCGGGGTTGGTAAAATCATAGTCATACAATGTATGAGAAGAATTTTCTACAGCAGATATCGTATATTCAATATTGTTTACAAGAATTTTATCTCCTGCAATAAAATGAGTAGAACCTGCGTCAACATTCAGGTATTTAGTAGACCCATTACTTGTGACTGATTTTACTGGGCCTCTTGCCCCATTTCGAGTAGCAAGATAGACGTTTGACCCCGCCACACCACAGACATCAAAACCTTCGTCCATATCATTAAAATTACTCGACAGGTCTCTATATCCGGTATAACCTTTATTCCATCTTCTACTTCCCTCTAAGGTAGGATCGTATACTGTTATTTCGTCTCCTATTGCAAAATAGGAAGAAGCAGTACCATTTACTGTAATTGAAGAAGAGTCCTTTGCGGCAGTAGCTGCCAAAGTAGTAAAACTTCTGTTTTCGCCCCCATCAATATCGATAATTGCCATTGGATAATTTTCAGAATTCAGATATCCAACATAACTATTACTCAATCCAACCGAATTTCGAGTGATTTCAATAACCCCGGACTGTCTGCCAATAAGTCTACCATCCCTTACCCAGATTCCAGCATTTATTTTAAGAGTTCCTCCATTTACAAATATCATTCCCCCTTCTTGAATATAAAGAGTATCACATTCAAACGTTTCTCCGGCGTTAATCTCTATGATATTTGCTGGATTATGAACATAAGTATTATCATTTATGTTTCCACCATCATTCCAAGTATGGGCGGAATAAGTATTCCAATCATGCCCTGAAATTACAGAATTAGACACTTCATTTACAGAGCAGCCAGTAAAAGTAGTACCAGTTTTACCAGTATAGTCAATCTTTACTAGTTCTCCATACTGAGTAGTAGTGTAAAAATAGCCTGCAGTTGCAAAGTATGAAGTGCTGTCTACTGTAATTGTTCGAGTGCCTGTCCATTTAGAAAAAGCTCCCTGATTAATAAGAGTTCTACGACCAATAACATATACAGTATCGGCAGGGCTTGGGACTACTCCGCCAACCCAAGAAGAGGCTGAGCTATAACTTACTAGGTTATCTGAACCCGCGTCGTCGTTTCGAGTGCTGTATATAGTCGCCATTATTTAGACCCCAACTCTTCTACGATTCTATCAATAAAATATATTGTTGCTTCGTATTCGGCTTTTATATCATCGAGTACATCCTCTGATTCGTTATCTCTAAGAGAGACTATCTCTTTTCTTAAAATTCTTAAATCTTCGAAGTCCACATGGTTTTCATAGGTGCATGAGACTATGTTGTCGGAGTACTCAAAAGGTTTATTTAATACGATTAACCCGAGTAATTTTATGCTATCTGGTAATAAATTCATTTATATTCCACCTCTAATTTGTCTACGTCTTTACGCTCTGCGAAAATAGTGTAAAAACAGTTAATATTATCACCGCCGATTATTACTGTATTATCTATAATATCAATAACGTATAATTCTTGTGATTTGCCTATTGCTGTTAATGATACTGTAATAGAATCTTCATGGACTAAACCTGTCCAGTAATCCGGAAGTTCAATTGTATTTAAGTCTTTTAAACGACCCCGTACATATACACCATTCTCTGGACCTTCCAAAGATCCATACCGTAATTTCATACCTTCTTTTGTGGGGTGATCGATTACGAATGATTTAGTCGTTGCGGCAAAAGATCCAGCAACCTCAAGTTTATAACCTGGAGTAGTTGTTCCGATTCCTACATTACCACCAGTAGTTATATTTAAAATATGTGACGAAGTGTTAACAATATCAGTACCAGTGGCCGTAGTAAGGTCGTATCCTATAGAAAATATATTGTTGCTGAGAGGCCCTTGATGCATTATTGCCCAATGCTTAGTTTCGTTCGATAAGAGAATGGACGAGGCATTATTACCTCCATCATCAGATATTATTTGAAGTCTAGCTTCAGTATCTTCTATTACGGCAGTGGCGTAGCCGTCAAAATGAGTAGTGCCAGCTGAAGCTTTTTTGACGTGTAACTTAGCAGCTGGAGAACTTGTTCCAATACCCACGTTGCCTGTGTTCTGCTGAATACGAACCGCTTCGCCTACGTTTGTAACCCAGAACTGAATATCTCCACTTTGCTGATTGTATATACCTGTGTTGTATACTCCACCAACATACGCAAGGCCTGATAGGTGGAGGTCTTTAAAGCGGAAGTTAGACTTACCTAGCGAAATCTTGTCATCTTTACCGCCACTGGTTTCTTCTGTAGGTACAATAACGTTAATTGAGCCATCCAGACGAATACCACAGTCACCACCACGCAACCAAAGCGAATGGTCGTTTGTATTTCCACCTTGAATGTATAACTCTGCGTTTCCTGTTATATCAGTACCAATACTACCTACGGTTGCGCCGTCTTTGCGGAAGTCTATTATCTCGCCGTCGGAAGTCTTGCGGTTTAAAAGCAATGCTCTAGTTCCGTTAGACGTATGAGCCGCATAATCTCCTGACCCGTCTGACAAGAATTGATGTCCAACTGTACCTATATCTGCAGCAGTCTTACCCACCAACAGGTTGCCTGATGTATCCACCCTTAAAACTTCGCCAGTTCCGTCTGAATCTTCAAGAGTTAAAGCATGAGTAGACTGGTAGTTTTTAAATGTCCAAGAGCCTGTATTTGAGCCTACTTGTAAATAGGCGTTTCCTGTTCCTCCTTGAGCGCTCAATGAACCAACATTAGCAGTGCCTGATAGGTAGAGGTCTTTGAAGCGTATGTTGCTTATACCCAAATCCGTAGTTGCATCGCTGTTTGACGCACCACCATTTGTTGGTGTGATTGCACTAGCCGCATCATTAATTCTAATGCCATGACTGCCCTGATTTAGACTAATATCACCGCCAGTATCAAAAAGACTTCCTGAACCAATGTAGGCTTTGTTTGATAGGTAGAGGTCTTTGAATCTTACAGACGGATAACCTAAATCAACTGCGGCATCTCTATTAGCATTAGTAGTAACATTAAAAGGCATAACAGAATTGTCGGCATCCCCAAACTTCAAGCCTGTATTGCCATTACCAATAGCTAGCCGACCTGAAGTACAGTTAATACTACCTACGGTTGTGCCGTCTTTGTAAAAGGTAGCTATAGCACCATCAGTGCTTTGTCTGTTTAGCTGTAAAACATCAGCACCGCTTTTAGTTGCCCTTAATAGCCCATCGTTCTGTAGTTGAATACCAGTAGTATTTAATGACGATGCAGTCTTACCCACCAACAGGTTGCCTGATTGGTCAATTCTTACTCTTTCATCAGTCGGGCCAGTGAAGAATTGCAGAGCATCTCCAACAACAGTTATTTTTGCTTGTTGAGTGCCGCCTGTAGTTTTACGGAAGACGATATTCTTAGAGTTCCCGTCACCACCTTGTATGTCTAATGTCGTGGGACCTGCTGATGTTAAATCAAGCAAACCACTAGGCGAACTAGTACCAATACCCACGTTGCCTGATGAGTCTATGCGCATGCGTTCTGCGTTGTTAGAACCTTCACCTGTATTAAAAGTTAAATTTCTACCATAATCACCAAAGCTAATACTCGCACCATCTCTATCACCATCGTGCTGGCTTAAAGCACCAACAGCACCCATTGTTTCTGCATATCCAGATTCAATATAAATACCATAAGTTGATGCTCCTGTTGATTCTACAAGGATTCCATTATTGTTTTTGACATGCAAAGTAGAACTAGGCGAACTAGTACCAATACCCAACCGCTCTGCAGACGCATCCCAGTGGAACTTTGCGGCCGTGCCTGTGTCCTCGTAGAAGCTGATGGCTCCTGTTGCATGATCTAAGTTAAATCGTTTTGTAAACACATTTTCAGCATCGTTCATTGTGCTGATAGCAAAATCACCAGCATCATTACTAAACTGAGTGTTAGAATTTACTGAATCGTTTTCAATAAATTTAATTCTAGGGTTTGCGTGGGTGATAGTAATTGTTGCATTCAGGTCTGATTCGCCATCAACAGTAAGCCCGTCCATCGTGGCCGTGCCAGTAACGTCTATGCCTGTGGAGGTGGTAGATAGTTTTAAAGAGTTGTTGAAAAATAGCTCAACCCTATTGTTATTGTAGCCTTTAAGCCACTTAATCTCAGAGGGATTTGATAGCTCCAAGTCAGCACCTTGAATGCGAAGGCTACCAACACCATCTTCACGGATATAGCTATTAGAACCATCATGATAAATCTGTAAATCATCACTAGCACCAAACGTAGCCTTGACGTTATCACCAAAGTTTAAGTCTTCGCCAGCAGCTGACCACGTTAGCTTTGGAGTCGTGCCTGTGTCCTCGTAGAAGCTGATGTCCCCGTTGGAGGCTATGCGGAAACCTTCTCCAGTAATAACACCAAGGTCAGACAGACTGTTAAAGATAAGGTCTCCACCATTCAGTCTTACTTGATAGTTAGAGTCTGTTGTATCTGTTTCAAAAAACTGCAACTTTGCTTGTGTGCCTTCAATCTTTGCAGTTGTGACTCCTGTGCTGGAAACTTCAAGCCCGTCCATCGTGGCTGTGCCAGTAACGTCTATGCCTGTGGAGTTAACAGTTAAACGTCTAGTACTTCCATAAACGAATTGTAAGTTTCCTGCTGTGTTTGTTGTTAGATCATCTGGCGATTCATATATTTTCGTATTACCGCCCGACCATGCAATTCCTTCATCTGGGCCGGGATCATTAAAAGAGAGAGCATTTACTCCGGTAATGTTAGTGTTACCTAAAGCTATACCTGCATTTGCAGTTAAAGCACCAGTCAACGTACCGCCAGCCAAAGGCAGTTTGGTGGCAATAGAGGTTGTTACCGTAGTAGCAAAGTTAGGGTCATCGCCTAACGCGGCAGCAAGCTCGTTCAGCGTGTCTAACGCAGCAGGAGACGAATCGACGAGGTTGCTGATCGCTGTGCCAACGTAGGCCTGAGTAGCGTAGCTCTGTGAAGCGTGATTACCCCAGCTGTAAGCGGTGTTCCAGTCTGTAGAGTTTCCGCCTGAGGCAGATACCGTGCCACCAACAGTAATCCCTGAAGTAGTAACGGTTAGTTTTGGATTTGCATTATGGGCGCCGCTTATGCCCATTACTATCTGACCACTTGCATTGGCATTAGTAACGTATAAGTTGCTACGATTACCTATTAATCCATAACCACTAAGCTCAACCTGATCGGCTGCTGGCGAGCTATTTGATGAAGCGATTCCCGTTACTTTTAAACTGTTAGCTGTTGTAAGGGCGCCAGTCATCGTACCGCCAGACAGGTTTAGCTTAGCGTTAGTGTCGGTCAGGCTAAAGGTAGTGCCAGACAGGGAGATGCCAGTGCCAGCAGAGTAGGTAGTGTTCGTATCAGTGTAGCTGGTTAGATACCCAGCACTTGCGTGATTACCCCAACCGTAAGCGGTGTTCCATTGATCGGAATTGCCACCCAAAGCGTTAAGCCTGCCTGTAGCTGTAAGCACTCCTGTGTATGCAAATGTAAATGCTGGGGTAGCATCCAAAACACCACCCTGACCAAACTCAATATTTGCTCCTTGAACATTTATTTGGCTTACAGAATCCCCAACTCGCCCACGCATCCAGAGCATAGGAGTTCTGGTTCCGTTTGAAGCACTGCTGCCTGAAATAATACTTGTACCATCTAGCTCAACATGGCCTACTTGAGAATAGGTGTAAGCAGTGTTCCAGTTGGTGGAGTTGCCGCCGTTGGCTGTGATTTCGCCACTAAACGTAGCCGTAGTACCTGTTAAACCACCAGTCAGCGTACCGCCAGCGAGTGGTAAATAAGAAGAAGTATCGCCAATTTGTACAATGGATTCTTCTACACCATTGTCTTTCTTGATGTACATCTTTCCATCGAAGGTATTAATTGCTACTTCGCCCAGCGAGAGCTGGAGGAGGCCGGGTTTAACGCCCTCCAGTGCAGAGCGTTTTAATTTAATTGTTTGCGCCATGTGGCTCCTCCAGGACTATGCGTATATACGCAAGAGGTTAAGGGTTTTTAGAATGTGCCGCCGTCAAGAATACCTGTAAATGAGGAAGCAAAATTGCCTGCTGTCATTATCTTTGAAGTACTGCTACCATCACTAAGCTGCCAATAATCTGACGCCTCATTCCAAAGTAGAGATACGTTTGTTAAACTACCGCGCTCAACCTCAAGACCTGAAGTACCAAGAGATACACCAGCACCTGCTTCATCTTTGTTCAGTACAAAAACGTTATCAGCAATAGATACGTTGGTAGAATTAACAGTAGTAGTGCTACCTTGTACGGTTAAGTCTCCTGTAATAGTAGCATTACCACTTACAGTAATGTTTGCAGAAGTAATATCATCAGAAGTAAGAGTGCCGTTAACCGAAACATTATTAAAAGTAACATTGCTAGTAGTAGAGACTGCTTGACCAATTGCAACGGAGCCGTTTGTGATTGTTACGCCTGTACCACCAGAAAAGTGAGCACGAGCCTGTGCTGCAGTAGGGCCATTATAAGTAATTACACCAGTTGCAGAGCTATAAGATAAGGAGCCGTCACCGCCTGCATCTGTTACAGAAATCGCTGCACGAGCATTGGAGTCGGTATATTGAGAAGATGCAGTAAACGCAAGAGTATTCGCAGCATCATCGTAAACTACCGAAATATTACCGTGTGTTGCGTTTGTAATCATTGCCGCAGCAGCATCTTGAACACGTTCAGTAGTGTGGTAAAGATTAGTAGAGCCTTCGGCTACTGTATCACTATTTCCCTGAGTATAAGTCAGAGCACCAGTAGCAGAGCTATATGAGAGGCTGCCAGATGCAGAGATTGCAGAACGTGCACGAGCATTTGTATAATAAAGGTTAGTTCCTTCAGCAAGGTCAGCAGTATCATGGTTAGAAAGAGACGCAATAGTAGTAGGAGTTGTATAGCTTAAAACACCTGTAGTGCTATTATACGAAAGGCTACCAGATGCAGAGATTGCGGAACGTGCACGAGTATCAGTATAGTATTTATTAACCGTACCTTCCGAAACTGTATCAGTATTTCCCTGAGTATAGGTCAACGCACCAGTAGTGCTATTATAAGCAAGACTGCCAGAAGCCGAAATTACAGAACGTGCACGAGCCGCAGTATAATAGAGGTTAGTACCTTCTGTCAATCCAGTAGTAGTATGATTACTCAGGCTTGATACTGTACCGGTTACGTTACCGGTAAGATTCGAAGTAATCATAGTAGCAGCAAAATTACCGCTTGCATCACGTAGTACTAGCTTGTTTGCTGTTCCTGCAGCAGTTGCACCGGAGATAATATCAGTATAGTACTTACCGCCGATTGCGTCTACGTCGCCTACTGCGCCACCTGGGCGACCTATAAATAGTTTATTACTAGAAGATGAATATGCTAATTCACCATTAGTTAGGCTGGTTGGTACTGCGGTGGTGGTACTTCGTTTGATGAGAATTGTTTGAGCCATTTAGGTTCTCCGGTAAGCCTTAGAAGGCTCCTGCGTCAAGGGATTCGGTATCGTTGGCAACAACAATGTTGGTCCAACCGAATACACCCGGACTTATTTCGCGATATACTTTATACATATTATCGTCTGTATCGTACCAAGTATCACCTTCCTGAACATTTATTCCAGTCGGTGTAGTAGCTGTACGAAAATCTTGATCGGCTAACTGTGCTAAAGCATCTTGAACATTTGTGGCAGTTATTGTGCCATAAGGTAAGAAGGGGAGTCTGCTAGCACTGGTTAGAGATATTCCAATCGAGCTAGCAGATACAGTAGTCACTTGTGGTACTATATTAATTGTGGTAACGTCTTCAGAAACAGTAACAGTTGTTATAGACTCAGATACTGATATGCTTGTCCCTGCGACTGACATTATCGAGTAACCTCTTGGGTGAGGCTTACATCCCCATTAAGAAGTCGAGTTACTAAAAGGTCATTAGTAGTATATATCTCTAGGTCATAAAAGTAAGTGCCGGCACCCAAGCCCGCAGATATAGAGTTATTCATAGACATATATATAGTACCATCAGTAGGGCTAGGAATGGTACAAGTAAAAGTAGCACTCAATGATGATGAAGTTTTAGATGGGCGGAGCTGTGCACGAGCAGAGTATCCCGTAAGGTCTTTAGGCGTTCCAGATTCGGCTACTGCAAACTGTACCGCAAAATCGGATCCTTGGTCAATAACTAGGTTGTAACGGGCTGCACTCATTTGATTTCCTCCATTACAGAATTATAGCTAAAATGTGATAGCATGTCAAGATTTATTTTTTTCATGGTCTAATATCCCGTAGTAGGCATAAAGCACTCATTCTAATTTTAGAATGAGTGCTTATTGGTTAAAATATACCTTATGGGCCAAACGCATTCAGTACAAATGGTACGTTGACACTCAAAGTATACCCTGTATTTTGCGGATGTCGAACCTGCATGGTAACATAGCCTTGACAGAATATCTCTGAGTTTTGGTTGACGTACATCTCAACACCAAACCCTACCTGCCCAGCAGTTCCCCACCCACTTGCAGCAGTCCATGTTGTAGGGGTTTCAGTAGTCAGTCTTGGATATATTGTGTATCCTCCGGCATTCACCACGAAACTAGTTATCGTTAAGCTGTACTGATACTCAGCAGCCCACTTAATGTACGGTGAGTAACCCATCTGCCAATCAGCGGGTGTACCCCACGGAGTGTCAAAGGCATACCACGCGACCACAACCTGTCCTCCGCTTGGTATCGTATTTCTTATCCCGCTTTTAGAGTTTGGCGTATCAACAAAATACATATTTGTATACGCATTTCTAAAGTTGGAAAAGGCTATAGTTCCGCTTGTAGGAATAGCATTATTTTCGGTTATATTTGGAACGGTAGTACCACCTCGGTAGAAAGAACCAAGATCAGTCGGGGGTGTATAAACACCTGAAATAGTAGCTCCTGCAAAGAACGATATAATGTCTGAGAAAGGAAGTGACCCCGTAGCGTGTCCGAAAGGTATTAAGCTAGTACCACCAACAGGCGGGGCAGCAGTAGTTACTGTTACCGTATCGCTTACTGCGTTACCGGATGTCAGGGTAAGGATAACAGTGTAGCCAGTACCTTCACCTGTTCCAGTTGTACCCTGCACCTCGATAGTGTTGCCGTTAGATACGGTTGCAGAAGTTACCCAAGAGCCACCATTTACGCGAAGCTGCTTGTTAGACATTGTGCCAGATAGTGTAGCCGAAGCGGTTGCTCCGCTAATGCCTGAGACTGTCGCTACGTTAGAGCCTGAGTACCATACTGTAGAAGCAGCATAACCTGTTACGTCAGAGCCTAGCTGCCCAGTAATTGAATCAAGCGTGTCGTCAACGGCAGCAGCAAAGGTAACTGTGACTGCTTTGTTTCTTTTTGTTCCTCCGTGATAGTGATACAGGTTTAAAGCATCACTACCTGTTGCTGTCGCACTAACAGTCTTAACTACAGAGCCGCCAATAGGTACGTTAATGGTAGCAGTATTTGTCCATTCACCAGCATCAAATAGTTCTATGCTACAGCTATAAGATGAAAATGCCGAATTTATAAAGGTTACTGTATCGTTTGGTGATACAGTTAAACTCGCAGGCACTGCCGTAATGTATGGAATCTCAGTTGTAGTTTCGATATTGACATTATAATTAGCCATTAACTACCCCAAGGCAGTGAGTCGTAGTCTACCTCTTGGTACTTGGCTTCCTCTAATAAAGCATTCAGATATATCTGCACTGAGTCCTTATCGGTAATCCATGACAGCACTTGCTCCTCAGTAAGCTCATCAAAAGGAATAAAGCTGTTAGGGTTAGATGGCTCCAGCGGGTTCGATATATCAACACTTACAGTAACACCGTCCTCGCTCGCAAAGGCTTTTGAATAGACTCTTTTGACTTCGCCAGTATCTGCATCACGCAGAAGTTTTGTAATGTGAAAACTATA
>Ga0070743_10000239_pt1 | contig 20917 bp, 24 predicted proteins | sample ColrivemetaGS697_FD_70187 | JGI IMG/M metagenome (GOLD analysis project Ga0070743, IMG submission 70187) | Estuarine microbial communities from the Columbia River estuary, USA - metaG S.697 | ecosystem: Environmental > Aquatic > Marine > Intertidal zone > Estuary | place: USA: Columbia River... | reverse complement strand
TCGGTGACGTTCTCTGGTACTGTGCTCGCTTAGCCGCAGAGCTGGATCTTAGTCTCTCTCAGATCGCGGAAGACAACATGGAGAAGCTCTTAGGTAGAAAAGAGCGTGGTGTTATTGGAGGTAGCGGAGACAACCGCTAATCCTTGATCGCCTTGAAGGAGACAGATCCGTTGGATTCTGTCATCTCAAACTTACCTGGGAACTTAAAACGCTTCCCTTTAAGGTCAATGATATTTACTTCATTGACCTTTTTTGTTTGAGGCGTTGAGGACTGAAATCCCGAATACCTGTCTGGGGTAGAGTTTAAGATCTCTCTTATAATATCATCTATTTCACAACTCATTGTAATCCTTCTCTATTTCAACAGAGTTCTCTAGCCTACCGAAAAAAACAAGTTGGTTTATGGGCTAGATCATATAACGGTGTATATCACATAACTTAAGGAGAAGAAAGATGCCTAAGAAGAAGGTAGCGGAAACCAAGAAAAAGACACCTGACCTAACTGCAATACTCGGAGAAGCCGAGAAAGATCAAAAAGGTTCGGCTCTAGTAGAGCTCGACACTGAGAGTCTCACAAAATCAATCCCTCACATCTCAACAGGTAGCCTTGCAATCGACTACCTTATCGGAGGTAAAGAAAACACCAAAGGTGTGAGACCTTGTCCTGGTATCCCCAGAGGGAAGATTACAAACATCTATGGCCTTGCAGGGTCGGGTAAAACAACCATAGCTCTACAAACAGCCGCGACTGCTTGTGAAGAGGGAACTTGCGTGTACATCGACTTTGAGAACGAAGTTGAACCACGTTACGCTCAAGCATTGGGCGTACCTGTCACAGATAAGAGTCGGTTCATGTTGCTTCAGCCTGAGACTCTTGAGCAAGGCATGAAGCTCATGGTCAAGTTTGCTTCTGCTGGTGTTGACCTCATCGTGGTTGATAGCGTCGGTGCGGGCGTTCCTCTGAAGTTCTTTGCTGATCCTGGCGGGCAACAGCAGGTCGGCCTTCTCGCTCAAAAATGGAGTCAGTTCCTCCCGATCTTCAAGCAGAAGATTTCAGACAGCAAGACCGCTGTGATCGGCATCTCACAGCTCCGTGAGAAGATGGGCGGTATGGGTGGTTTCGGGTCAGGGCCTACCCGTGACGCTCAAGGCGGTAATGCTTGGAAGTACTACTCATGTCTTCGCATGATGCTCCGAGTTATAGGCAAAGACAAGGGCAAGGATTGGGATGGAATGCAACAGAAGGTCGTTGAGACTGTGAAAGGTAATATTGCAAGGGCTAGTCTCGACAAGTGCAAGGTATCAGACTCAGTGCATCACCAGCAAGACTACTATCTCACATCAGGTGTCGGTGTAGACAACGAGAGAACGATACTTGAATTGGCTATGAAGGCAAGCGTCGTTAAGAAGGCGGGTGCTTGGTACTCTTGGTCTGACCCCTCAAACGCTCAAGAGTACAAAGGTCAAGGTCTAGAGGGTTTCCGAAACCTCCTTCCCGAAGGCTGGCTCGCGACGATGTTCAATCAAGTAAAGCCCTATCTCTCAGACAAACGTGATGGTGGATCTGGAGGACTTGCCGAAGTTGAATCCGACGCAGGCGATCTTGATGACTTTGGTGGCATTCTCGGAGATAGCTAACCTGTATGGAGGTCTCCTCCTTCAAGGTATAATAAGATAAAGGAGGAGTTTCTGTGAAAGTCCACATACAAAATTACCAATCTCTAAAAGATGTTGAGTTCGAGGTTAAAGGACTCACCGTCATCACGGGTCAGAACAACACAGGAAAATCCGCCTGTGCAAGAGCCTTATGTGGTGTGTTCTCCAATGCCAGAGGGCATTCTCATGTAAGGGTCGGGGAGAAGCATTCTACCGTAAAAGTCACCTTTGATGATAATGGTGTCGTAGAGTGGAAGAAGGGCAAAGGCATCAATTCTTACTCTGTCAACGGGACGCTCATAGACAAGGTGGGATCATCTGTGCCTGATGAGGTCAAGGAACTTGGGGTAGTGGGCGTAGACGTGTCGGGAAAAGAGGTCTGGCCACAAGTCTCGAAGCAATTCGAGCAAGTATTCCTTTTAGACCTCCCTCCAAATGTTCTCTCTTCCGCTCTTTCGGATGTGGACAAGATCCAGACCCTAGAAAAAGCTTCTGGCTTAGCTCGCTCTGATATTAAATCCCTAAAGTCAAAGATCAAATTCAAGAGGGAAGATCTTGAATTTGAGAGGGGGGTGGTGAAAGGGTTTGATGGGTTAGGGGAGGCTTCAGATCTTATCCTTGAGATAGGTCAGATAGAATCTGATATCCAAGACAGACAGGTTGAGATAGAGTCTTTAGAGAAAGTGGAGCGGTATAGAAGCCAATGGCTCTCTGAGATACAAGAATTATCTAAATGCTCTCAAGTGTATATCCCTGAGCTAAACCTCGACGGCTTCCAAAGACTCGATTTCTTGATTGGTCAGTTGAAGAAGAGGAGTGACGTGTCTGTCAAGATCATGGTTATTGGCGTAGGTTTAGAGAGCTACCCTGAAATCCCGAGCGACCTGCCTAACGAAGATCACGAGAAATATCAAAAAGTTCTCGACCACATGAGGGGGCTGAGAGCCTCTGTCTCTTTGCTAGAACCCCTTGAGCAGGTTGAGATACCCTCTCTCTCTGTCCCTGAAGACACGCTCCTCTCAGAAGCAGAAGAGAGGAGAGCACTAAACTCTGAAGTAGAGGCTATGGTTGAAGGAATCTTTGAGATCACAAAAGAGGTTGAAGACTTAAAGTCTAACCTCACGGGAACTTGCCCTCTTTGCGACTCAGACCTTCTCAAACACTCTCATTAGAAGATAGCCACTTAATCATACTGTCAACAGAACTCTCTTTCGTGAGTGTAGGCTTAGACTCCTTAGATTGAGCCATGAACTCTTCTTTCGAGAGCACACATGCCTTTTTGACGAAAGAAGAGGGGTAGTCTCCGCAAAGGATATGTACCTTCTCTTGAGCTCTAGTCAAAGCAAGGTAAGCAAGTGTCTCTTCTTCCCTTATATCTTCTCCCATTCTAGGGAAGTACGTGGGGCTCATTGCCACATAGAGATCTCTACACTCTCTGCCTTTCCAATCCTTACACAAGCGGATAAGAACCCTGTCTTTATTCTTGTCCTTAGAATACATCTTAGACACTTTCTGTAAGCTCTCGATCTTCCTAAAGCTCTTCTCAAGGTCAAAGTCACAATACTCGAAGACCCTATAAATGACATCGAAACCAGACTGTGAGAATTCTGCTTTATTATAGGCACTAACAGTACCTCCTCCTATTTCCTCCTTAAGCATAAAGAGTTCAGCGGGGGTTAAGAAGCTAACTCTCAACTCCATTAGGGTCTTACCTTCTGATGCCTTAAGAGACTTTGTAACAAAGTTCAACAAAGAGAGGGTATCCCCCTCGAAGTCTAGGACGCTCTTGATCATAGAAACATACTCTGTTTCCTTGTCACTCAGAGCCCCCTCATCTAATTCTTGAACTAGGAGCCAAGATAGAAGACTCTCACCTCCCGCCTCTCGGGTCAGCTTATTGTTAAAGTCTCCGCCTAGATCCAACTGCAAGTATTTGTGTAAGTTAAGTATCGACTCTTGAACGTGAGTTGGGTTGGGAGATCTGAGTCCTATTGCAGAGAGTACGGCCTTAATTGGAGTCTCATCTAGGAAGTCTCTGTTAGCGTAATATGGGACATTCTCAAGCATGAGTTCAACCGCGTATGCGACCATCTCTTTGCTAGACCTGACCGCAATTCCAAACTTGTGGTTCTCTCCACCTTCGTGACCCCACCCTTCAACCTCAACCTGCTCCTTGACTTCCTTTGCTAGGAAGTCTGCACCAGGGCTTCTAAGGTCTTTGTGGATCGAATAACTGATTTCACCGCCTTCTTTCATCGGGTTGGGGCGACAAGCGGATTCCTCTGCGGAGATAATCTTGTTCGCGGCCTCTATGATATTTGACCGAGACCTCATGTTCGTTGACAAAACCTTGTTCTTAGATGCGTTCCTAGATGCGTTCTTAGTCCTCTGGTTACGGTCACCTATCGTAAAGAAGTTAGAAGAGGTCATTTGCTTTGGTTCAAGAGTCTTAGTGTCCACTGAACCTGAAATGAGACGGAACATCATCTTATCCGCCCCACTCAAATCTTGAGCCTCATCTATGAGGATGTGGGTGTACTTACTATTCATCTCTTTTAGAAGAGCTGGCCTGTCTACTAGAGCACGACAAGCCAAGATAGAGAAGTCTTCTTGGTCAATCGCACCTTGTTTCTCTTTCGCATACTCATATGCACCATAAACCGCGACCTTCATATCATAATCTACCATGTCTTTGAGCGAGGTGAGATCAAGAGGTGCTGACTTTTTCCTCTTCTCCCAGAGAGAAGACGCAGAGACCATCTTCTTCTTGTTCTCTTTTATGAATATGGTAAATTGACTCAGGTTTGCCTCATGGGTGTTATGGAGAGGGTCCATACCCAAGTTAAACCATTGGTTGCTCACCTTAATAGGCTTAGGTTTGGCACTCTCTGAAGCAAACCTTTGAAATCCCTCATATGGAGAAGATTGACTTAGGTCTTCTTTACCGCCAGAGCTTTTTATGTGCTGGTTTATAGAAGACCTAAAGTCCTTATCTAGCCACACCTCACTAGACCTAGGGGCAAGCTTGATTTTCCCTTTAGAGTATGTCGAAATAGCGGGGGCTACTAGCGAGAGCAGTTCTTTAGAATTTTCTTTAACCGCCTTCCTAGCAATTGTAGACACCACCCTAATCAGTAGAGGTGTTAGTCTAGGGTCTTCACTACTTTCGGGGTCGAGTTCAACACCCTTTAGAAGAGGTTGATTGGGTGAGTCCTTGGAACCGTCACCTTGAATGACGAGATCTACAGCCAGCTTTACCCACTCCTCCAATGTTTCATCTTTAATGATCTCTTTATCTGCAATGATCCCTAAATCCTTAACAATACTGAAGGCGACTGCTTCGGTTGAGACTCCTACGAATCTGCCCATGCTTTCTTCCCCGCCATACTTAACAATCCTCTGCCTCAAATTGTCGGCTGTGTCTTTGCTCGTAGAGACAACAATCATGTTCTCAGGGGAGACATCGAGTTCTTTAACCGTATAGGCAACCTTGCTCGCTACGACCTTGGTTTTACCTACCCCTGCACCTGCTTGCACAGAAGTCTCTCCTTTAGAGAGGATGATATCTTCTTGGGTGGGAGTCAGTTTTTGCTCTTGACCTACTTTGGTCTTATGCTCTTCAGGGCTGTTAATAATACTGCTCGCGACCGCGATGGCTGGAGACTCACTCGATATCTCTTCAGAAGTCTTCTGGAGAGACTTCATCTTTTTCTCTCTCAAAGATATAAGTACAGCTCTCTCTTGGTCGGTGATGGTATCTGAGTTAATCTTGAGATTCAGGCTTCTGATCTCTTCAGATATAACTTGAACCTCTTTAAGTTCATTGAGGTGTATCTCTACCTGAGATACCTCTTCTAACTGAAGAGAGGCTTTCTTAATCCAGCGGTTAGGTAACTTTAGCCTAGAAGGGGGTGCTGTCAAGAGCATAGATAAGGATACTTGTTCGTCATAGCAAGCATAAACACAAGTGCTGAGTATATCCCTGCTCTTCCTATCTGATATTTCTCGGATCAAGTTGCTTCTGCTCTTGTAAAATACACAAACGTCGTAGAAGATGGAACCTAATGCTAAGACTTGATCTGGGCTCGTCACTGCCCCTTTAAGAGCTCTCGATAGCTTATTAGGGAGAGTGTTAAATGCGGGGTGTCCTCTTTCAGCTAAGGGGGATAAAAAATCTCTGATTACCCCGTTCCTGAGTTCCACATATCTCTTAAGAGTAGAAGCTCCAGCAAGAAAGGTCTTTTCAGACCCTCCTTTATTGTGGAATCCATATAGAGCTAGGTAGAATTTAAAAACCTCTAATTGGGTTCTGGTTTCTGAATTGGTCATTCTCTTCTCCGTTCCTTAAACTTAACCCCTGCCGATGATAGAAAGACTAATAAGATGATTGTCATTGTATCTCCAAATGCAAAAAGTGCGGCTCTCTCCGTTGACCTTAAACACCCTCCCGTGTTGACAGTCAAGGCTCAATACGGGTCTTACACCTGCAAGGGCACCCAATACACTTCTCCGACAGAGAATAAGCCCTCTCCCTGCTTAGATAAGGACATCCCTTCCGTTGGAGGTAACGATGTCGTCTTAGTCAAGTCTCTAGACCTCGAGACATTGGGAGGCCTATTAAGGGCTAGTGGCGATTTCCCTCAAGAAGATGCCTTTTGGCAAGAAGTCTCTAAAGTTAAAGCGGGTCAGGCTTCAAACGACGAAGAGGTTCATGAGAAGATCCAAGGAATCTTACAGTGGCTTGAAGAGAATGACCCCATCTCTGAAGATGATGTTGACTTTATAGATGTCACGGATTTTTGTCGGTTGGCCTTTGCCTTTATTCGAGAAGCTGTTCTCGATGGGTTTATTGCAAAGAGAATGGGGAAAGCGAGGATCTACCTTCGGGAGAAGTTAGATCAGGCCACTTTTCACAAAGAGTACTCGACGGGGCTCCTCTGTCGAAAGACAGAAGGGCATTTCGTGAATGACCTCTTTAGGGAATCGAGAGTCATTTGTGCCTATAACTCAAAAGACCGCACCATTACTGTGTCTTCTAGGGAGAAGATTAAAGGCTTTTCCTGTAGGGATGTCTGTACCTCTTTTTGGGGCGGTGATGTTTGGGGTGATGCCCTCTTAGCTGGAAGCCCCAACTACAGGGCTCTGGGGGAAGGTGAATACTTGAAAATTGTAATGAGAATTGTGGAGCTTCTCTCCAAGGTTTAATAAATGTTCTATCTTGCCCCCCCTTGAGCATATCACAGGGAGACAGAACATGAGAAAAACCTCCGCACCTCTAAAAGACATATTAGACAATCTTGACCCAGATGTCATAGAGAAGGGCAAAGTCGTCAAGGGTATTGTTCAACAATTTAAGAGTAAGCTTGAAGACGAACCTAAGAAATACAAGGTAGCCGACTACAATGTTACTGTAGAGGCCAACGGGGATGACCTGAGAGTCTCTTGCACCTGTAAATATTGGGTGTATCAAGGACCTGAATACCACGCAAAAGAAAAAGACTACTTGTATGGTACAACTAAAGGTACGGAGACCAAGCCAGAAAAGAAAGACCCCAATGGGACACATAAGATCTGCAAGCACATCTATGCTGTCTTAGAGAAATACTTCGGAGCTTAAACTATGCCTTTTTACTTATATCGTTGCAGTAGTTGCGGACACGATTACCAACTGAGAGTCTCTATGGGAGATCACGATAAAGAGCAACCTTGCACTGAGTGCGAGACACCTAATAAAAAAGTGTTTCAACCCACCCGTAACTTCATACTTAAAGGCGACGGCTGGGCTGGCAAAAACAATCGTATCAAGAACCAGATGCGTAAGAAGAATGAACGCCTTGAGTCTCGGACAGCAGAGATGAAGCGAGATCAGCCCAATGTCACATTAGCTCCAAACGTAGACGGAGAGAAAGTAGACTCTTGGTCAGAGGCTCAGAGGTTAGCTAAATCCAAGGGGAAGAACACATCTTCATATGAAACCCTCATAGCTAAAGAGAAAGCGAGTAAGTGATGTCTAGAGGAAGATTAATACCTAGTCTTAACTATAGAACCAAGAACATGACCGACATGAGTTTCCCTAACCGAAACCTCAGAGGCCTTGAACTTATCGAGATACATGGAGCCTCAAATATAGACGACGCTTTTACAAACCCTGTTAAGATGTTCGAGATGAGATACGACTCCACCTTCAAGAGTCCTTCTATCCTCAGATCTAAGATTGGGGTCGATGATTCAAACCGAGATCAGACTCGATTCATGTTCACCCTTGACGACTATGCGACCGCACCGCCACTCGTAGGTGCTCGCATCCCGACTAACGGCGAGGTTTGCTACCTTAGAGCGAGAGGTAAAATCCGATCTACGGGTGCTTTCACCGACTTCGGTCCTGTTGTCGTTCTAGTCCCCTACGACTTCTTTGGCGTCATAAGCCCTGTCTTCACAGCAACTGCAACAGCCCCAGACCTTGGAGGGGGTCTCCCAGATTCCTTAGACGCGGGGGGTTTAAATATACACCTTCCTAATTTTAGTCAGTCTATTGATATTCAGAACCTATCTGATGTAGCGGGCGAAGATCTATACTTCTCTTGCTCTCCAGGTATGTCACCTACGATTATAAAGCCAGGTCACGAATTCTCTTTGACCTCAAGCTCTGTAGGTGAGTTTTTCTTTGGTGGGAAGTCTTCAACTCCTCAATTCACGATGAGGTGCTCTGTCGTAAACTTAGGGTAATAGTTGTTTTATATTTCGGCGTAGTAAAAGCATAACCACAAAGGAGATTACTATGCCATATATCATTGCAAGACGACCTGAAATCCAAAACGGATCAGTTCAGATCACAGACTTGTTCCCCAACGAGTCTCAAAGAAACCTCGTCAACGATCCGCGAGGGCAAGGCCCTTTCTATGTCCGAACTGCAAATGTCGGTTCAACAGGCGTCGGCCGCCCTGTGCTGAAAGTCAACGCAGATACTTCAATCGAGTTTCTCAGAAGAAGTAACGGCCTCATAGCATACCTTATAGCTCACATAGAGGCTGACCCTGCGGCAGATGTTAACGGTGCGGGTACAGGTCCTGCCCTGAGCTTAGTTCAAGCTGAACAAGCGGCTACGAACATCGTCGCTAGAGTCCGAGCTGGATCTACCCTCCAGACTGCAGACATCAACACAATTCTTTCAGGTGCGGATGTTGTTAACGCACCTACTGACCTCGATGGGGTTAGCGTCGCTAACTCGAACAGCACAGGGTCGTTGGTAGAAGTACTAGCGATCTTAGCGGGTGAAGATTACATCGTGAACGCAGGAGTTCCCATTCAGGATGCAGACGGGGTTAAAGAGCTTGTACTCTCGCCTGGCACACTCGGCTCTACAATGAGAACACTTGTGCCGAGAGACTCTTCTTGGAAGATCTCATTCTCTGAGGGTTCACTCTCGGGCTTAACTTCTGTTAGAGACGGCGTCTACGGCGACCTTTTCGCGGGAGTTCGCTCTACCTCGCCTCTTCTTACCGTCTATAACGATGACGGTACTCTCTACAGCTAATAGGAGATTAGATATGCCATTTCTTGCAACCCCAAGAGTAACTAACTCAACTGACGGACGTGTCTCAGTACAGATCACTGATCTCTACCCGCATAAGACACAGTCGAATGCTACTATCAGCCCTAACTTCAAAGGGCCCGTTTATCTCTATGGCCATACAAGGGACATTAGTCAGGACGTTGCCCTCGATGTCAACTTCGCTACGACTACTGATCTCACGGGTCTCGCGGTCTATCTTCTCACTACTGTAGAGAATACTGCGGCGGCGGGCATCGCCCTTACTAGTGATCAAGCAAACGACATCGCAGATGCTCTCATCTTGAGAATGCGTTCTGCTCAAAGTCTTACTATCGCAGACATCAATGCTGTTATCGTTGAAAACACCGCCGCGGGTAATGACCTTGACGGCATTCTGGGTAACTCTACAGGCACAGTGCTTGAGGTTCTTCAGATTATTTCGGGCTACAAAGTCTTCAGTATCCCAGCGGGTCAGGACGTGCAAGATGCAGGTGCCTTCGTGCCTCTCGCGGGTCTAGATCAAGCGGGATCTCTCACGAACCCTGCCGACTATGCTAGTCTTTGGAGTGACTTCAACAACCACCCCTCTTTCTGGATCTCTGCAAAGAGAGGTCAGCTTCGCAAAGCTCAGGAGAGGGTAGACGCTAGCGGTAACCCTGCACCTTACGTTGTCATCTATGGTGATGACGGCTCACTCTACATCTAAGGAGAAAAGTAAATGCCAAGTCCAGCAATTTGTATCAGAGACACATCTATCTCTAACGGCCAGATTCTTGTTAAAGATATGTGGCCTAATAGATCACAAGCCAACCCTGTGGTTGACCCCGCACCGCAAGGGCCTCGTTACCTTCGCGTAGCTGAAACCACCACACTCCCTACAGTAGCGGCTGGGGTGGTGACTACGGAAGTGAGAGGCCTCGCGGCTTATCTCCTAGTCAATCTCGATGATGGTGCAAACGACCCTGCCGTAGGTGCGTCTATCACATCAGCAGACGCAAAGACCATCGCAGATGCTCTAGTGGCTGAGATGAGAGCAGGTAACACTCTCGACCTCGCGGCTATTAATGCTGTTGTCGCGGTGACCGTAGCTGCCGCAGGCGTGGGGGTTGCAACCTCTACAGCTTCTGTAGAAGACATCCTACAGATTCTCGCTGGGGCGAGATACGTCGTTCCCGCAGGTCATGTCGTAGAAGTGGCTGGGGTTTTTCAGCCTGTAGCGACGAGCTTCTTTGACTACGGTATCGTGAGCCCTGTCCTTGAGGAGGACTCAAGCTTCTGGATTTCTGTAGCTAAGGGAGATCTTCTCGGTCTTAAAAGCACTCGCACTGTCGGAGGTGCTGTTGTTGATCCTTACGTGGTAGTATATGACGGACTCGGTAACGTCCTCTAAATCATAACTAACACGGGAGACACAAACGGTGAAAATCGCCCTTCAGGATAAAAAGGTTCTTAGTGCATTCTTAAAACGTTCTTCACATGAAGGGCGGGTGCTGGTCACAGATGGTGACGAGTTAAGAGGGGCATGGGGAGAAAGACCCCTTGTCGCTAAATGGGATAAGAAAGGCAAGCTCATTCAAATCCCTTCAAGTGACAAAGGCGTTCGTAAAGCCCAAGCCGCCCTGAGTTCCCTTCTGGAGAGAAGCTCGGTATGAATGTTGAACCCGAGCCTCTTTACAAGACCTCAGATCTGTACTTTGCCGCGTACTTAAAAGTAGTAGGCATGGAGCTATTAAAGACAGAGCTTGAAGGGCGTAAGGTGGTCTTCGTCTTCGAGAAGAAGTCCTCTTTTAAAGATCTTAAGAGAGAGTTCTTCAACAGAACGTCAAGAGTGATCGCTTTGAGCTATGTCGATGAGATCAGGTCTCTCAAAGCCTTGACCTATATGGCGAGGGAAGAATCTTAATATTCATTTTATAACCCCCTCCTTCATAAACACATATAATACATATGAAGGAGGGGGGGGTTATGATTGCGTACTATTCTCAAGCAGAGGTCTCTGAGTCGCACCCTTGTCAAGTATCTTGGATAGGTCAAGATAGCAAACCCATTCAAGTTGCTAATGTCACCGCGACATTATTTAAGTATCAAGGTGTCGTAAGGACAGTGATCACAGGCCCAGTTGCCATGCAACAGACAGATCAAGATCATAGGTTCATCACTAAGATTACAATTCCTAATGATGTCGAAGGGCAAACTCTCTTTGTTGAGTACGTCGCTACTCTTGTAGGGGACGAATCTGAGGTCAAAGCGGAACAAACCATTTCTGTTAAAAAAGCTGTCGCCTCATCCTCAGTCAACAACATCATCTCGGTGATTTAAAATGCCTGTATATACTCAAGGGCAACAGTTAGGCCCTAATGATTTATACATCATGCTGTATGACCAGAGTGGTGCTGCTTTTGACCCTTACGTCATCTACTATGAATTCCACGCTAAAGACCATGCTAGAGGTCAATGGAGAGTAGGGCAGGGGGGTAGAGTGCCATTTCAAGATCAATCTGGAATCTACTACGTCTCGGAGAGGTTGTCCGCTGGGTTTATACCAGGAGACTACTACATCATGTGGTTAATCAAAAAGTATGAGAACTCCCCTCTCGAAGTTGTTAAAAAACAAGAATTCGCATTCGTAGGGTACTTGTAATGAAGAAGATCGCCTTACTAATAGCGTTTTCCTTAAGCTCTTGTGAAGCAGGACATCAGGAAGATCCCGTGAAGACACCTTGCGAAGAGGCTATAGACTACATTGAAGAATGTGTCGGATACCGACCTTACATAGACAATTGCGATAAGGTCATAGCTCAGAGGATCTTGAATACTACTTGTAGCAATATAGAGAGCCTCTGGGAGTAGTATGAAAGTCCCCACTGAAGTCACGATGAAAGAACGTTATCTAGCAATCGTCTTGCTGGATATAATTGGGTCTACCGCATTCGTTCAAAAGAATGGTGCCCATGTGTCGGCTCAGTGGTTTCAGGTTCATGATAGGCTCGCACGGTCTTTAATCTATAAACATGACGGTCGAGAAATAGACCGAAGTGACGGGTTCTTACTTTCTTTTAACAGGACTGTTGATGCCGTCAACTTTGCTCTCAGCTATCAGAGGACAGTTCCAAAGAAGACTCGGCTGACTACCCGTATAGGCATCCATTGGGGTCGGATCATAGAGGTGCAACAAGATGAACTCTTCGTCGGTGCTGGTGCTAAAAGGATTGAACTAGAGGGCTTAGCTAAAAACATAGCGGCTCGAACTATGAGCCTCTGCCAAGCAGGTCAAGTTCTGTTGACGAAAGAAGCATTTGTCAACATTAAGAGTAGAACTAATACCCGCACCCCTAAGGACACTCGATATGCCTGCGTTGGTATGTATCGCTTCAAAGGGGTGAGCACCCCGCAGGAGGTTTACGCAGTTGGGCAGAGTGTGGAATCTCTTCAGCCCCCTCCAAGTTCTGAGAAAGTCAAAAGGCTGGGTGGCCCGAAGTATATAAAGAAAAGAGCTAGAGATAGGAAATTCCTAGATTGGGTAAATTGGGTCATATGGAGAGCTGGGGTAATCTCTCTTATCGTGATTCTATATGTCCTATTTCAAATATCTGTTAGACCCATGTCAAGAATATTAATAGGGCTTCCTTATACTATGCCCACCTATGACAGCGTCGTAGATTACGTCTCAGAGTCTTACGATTTTGTTAAAAAAGACCTGCAGAAAAGAATAGGATTTAGCGATGAACCAGACAAATAAGCAGTTCACTCAATCAGAGAAAGCTAAAAGAGGCTGGTGGGCGTCTGTCGTCTTCATGTGTCTTATTGTCATACTCATCTACTTTCTTTCTACGCACGAAATAGTAGAGAAAAATAGGGACATCCTGATTGGGATCATAGGTATGCTCACGGGGTCTATATCTTCTATGCTCGCAATAGCTTCAGGGAGAGACCCCTCTGAAGTAGAAGAGCTCAAGGACAAACTCGCGTCCGCAAACGGAGATCGAGAAGCCCTGATCGCGAGATTAAGGGATGCTCAGATACAGATGCAACTTCTTCGCGAACAAATATTCGATCTCCAATCTGCTGTGATTGACAAGCTATCTTTATTCCAAGGAGAGGGTGTGATTAAGGCAAAGAAAGAAGAAGACATCATTCTAAAGAATGTTGTAGAGAGTTGGATACCTAAAACCAAAGACACCGAAGAGGGTGAAGAAGAGGGGGAGAGAGATGTCTAACTATTGGATTAGAGACAACGGACAGAACACCCTGAAAGGTGTGACAGGCGACTTTGAAAACCCTCCCCTTCTCCCAGACCATTTGATCCTAGAGTTCTTGTCTGACGGAAATCAAAAGGCGAGAGACGACTTCCAAGCATTGCTGTCTTCCATGCTCCCTGAAGAGCAGGGTAGGCTGGAGACTATATATGCCTACAGCACCCCCCCTCGTAAATACACTCAAACCATAGAGGACGACTTCCAGAGTTCTATGACAACTAGAGTGAACTTGGGAAACAACCACCTCCCAAAAACAGTTAACAAATCCACTAACAAGCGAACCAAACTCCGAGTGAATTAAGAGGAACCCATGACCACCGAAAAACCAAAAGACCATACCATCTTCGATAAGCTCCCACTCAAGAGTAAGAAGTTCTTGGCATACCTTATCGCTGACCTTGGATGGAAAATCTTGATGTTCTATGTCATCTGGGAATATCAGACGAAAATTGAACACTACGCATTTATGGTGTTGGTTACGATGATCGTCACTTCAGGCTTCATCCAGATAGGGTACATTCTCGGGCAGGCCGCTCTTGATAAGTATACTCATGTCGCGGTTTCTGCCTTAGATAAGGACGGATCCTCGCATCCAACGCAAAAAAAAACTGAGCACGCCGAAAAAAACCCAATCGAAGACATAGAATTCGAAGAGTTTGACGGCACACTCAAGTAGGTTGTAGTCTATTAATAGCCTCCCCAATCTCAGTTCTTAGTTAAGACGGAGGGGATATGAACGAGATAGATAAAGCAACAATCAACTTCAGGGACAGGTCTCTAAAGGAATTTAAGTCACTCCTTTCCTCGCTGAAAAAGTACCCTCGCACCATAGAAGAAGGGAGTACGAAAGCGAAAGAGCTAAGGCTTTTGATAGAGTCTCTCCCCCAAGTGAAGAGATATATACAGAAGTTTGTAGGGCCTCTGACAGAGGACTCCTTCAAGACTAAGAGGAATAAAACGGTTAAGATCATAACCGACCACCTCTTGGGTGACCTCACACTCAAAGAGGCTCTTGATGGTGAAGGGAAGATTACACTAAAGTCGAGGAGGGACATTCAGCTCTATAAGAAGCAGAAGTTGTTCCTTAAGACAATACCTAAGAAATTAAGGGCATACCTTCCCGACACCATTACAGTTGATGTCGATGATAAAGGCAGGGTCAAGAACATCGGAGAGCTGTTTGCGAACAAGACGTACACGGTTGCAGAAAAGGCTCTTAATCAACGTAAGATCTTAGAGCAGTATGATGACATAGAGAAGACCTTAAAGTCCTCTCTGGATTCAAAATACGGCTTTGACAAGATCTCCGCTCTAGTCTTGTTAATTATTCTAGAGACAGGCATCAGGCCAGGTCGTCATGGGAATGCGATCATAGCTGAAGGTGAGGAGATCGAAACCTTCGGAGCTCTCACTTTGAAGAGAGAGCACCTGCGTTTACAGGGAGATGGGACGATCCTCTTACGGTTCGAGGGTAAGAAAGGTGTTGTCAACAGGGCATCTCTAACTGATACCACTACAACTAAAGTACTTAGAGAGTACATAGAGGGCTTTGAGGGTCATAGTTCAGATTACCTCTTTGGGGAGGATTTCAAATATCGGCACCTCAAGAAGTACTTTAAGGAAAACTTCGGCGAGTTAAGAATTACAGACTTCAGGAAGCTGCGGGCCACAGAAGCGGTTTATGAGACATTGAAGCAAGAGAGAGACACTCTAATGTTAAAAATAAAGTCTTATGTTGATCTTGAGGTGGAAGAGGCGGCAGAGAAGACCATAGACGAGATCTGCAAAGTTCTGGATAAAGCACATAAAAGTGCTCAAGTCGCCCTCTCTCATGACTCACCCAAAACAACGAAGCAGTCTTACATCAACCCAGAGGTAATATTGCACTTTTTAAGTAAATCTGACCTCAAGGGAAGCTTGAGAGATTGTATACTTAAGGGCGAAACTAAGCTAGAGTTCGATCCTTTATTCTTTCTGAGAGAGTCTCAAAAGGTTTCTAGTGCTAGAGGGGTTAAGGTTAGCTCTGGCTTGGGTAGAGTATTGTACATACTTGAACTTATCTAAAGAGGTGTAAGATGGCAAAAGACAAGAACGAATTTGGAGGTGGGAACAGTAATTCTCTGTACATACCCATGAGCGACATCGAACTTGACTTCGTTAATAGGCTCGTAGAGTCTAAAGAGGTATATATCATCATCCATGAGTGGGGTCATATCAACCAACCCACGATAACCTTTGGCGATAAGAACCTTCATGTAGCTTTTAAGATGTTCTTTGATAGACCTGAAGCCCCAATACCCGTCCACTTCTTTGACCTAGAACTCAAGACGAGATCAGGGATTTCTCTTCACAGGGAAAAGATGACTACCGTGTATGGGGGTCAGCCTTTGAACATATGTCAAGGTGTAGAATTAGATATGGTTTGGGACATCTCTATTAAATACATAGACCCTAAACTAATAAAAGCCTTGATGCCAAAAACACTAGGTTTGACAACAAGGCTTGAAGATACCGCGACCCATGAGATTACCGTATTAGGTAATATGAACCTCAATAAGGATCTGAGAGATAAGGCATATCAGCTAGATAAAGCTGAAAAGTTTTTGAGGGCGTATGATCACCAGAAGATAGAGACAGGATCTTAGAAGAGATCTGGGAAGATGGACTCAAGCTGTCGGCTGTATTTCCTGAGAGTACCCCACACATATTTCTGAAGACCGATATCTCCTCCTAAGAGTCCTGAGATTCGGATTGACCGCATATTATATGCGTCAGGCTTATTAAAGCCTACGTTGTCGTGGCTCACTGCACCGTCACAAGACCCTAACATAAGAACAAGGGCGGCGTAGATCTCTTGACGCTGTGTGGGTGAGGGGTCGGGTAAAAGACTCCCTCGAGTCCAAGAGCTTCGGCGAGCAGTGATCTTTGCTGTGGCAGAGGCTTGAGCCAGCTTTTTCCCCGCTCGCTTCTTTGCTTCTCTAAGGTCTTCGATTCTCTTTTGAGCCTCCTCTGGAGTCTCCTGCACCACTTTCGTAGAAAGGTCGATAGCGGGAGTTGGAGTGAAGACCACAGGCGAGTCTTCACTCTCCAATGCCTTGTGGATCATCTCTGCTTTTGCGTGGAGGATATTATGTACATGGATGTCAAGGGCACAGTTGCTGACAAGTCGCACATATTGGATATTATCCGCTTGCTGTCCGATGCGGCAGATCCTGTCTTCCGCCTGAGTGTTCAAAGCAGGATTCCACTCCATGTCTACGAAGATCATCTTACTAGCTCGGGTCAAGGTAAGGCCTACTCCGCCCGCCTTGATGGTCAAACCTACGCCCTTGAGAAACCCGTCTTGAAACTGCCTGACAATCTCTTTACGGCCTTCGAGGGTGGTGTCTGAAGTAATGGTACCCCAACCATCTCTTTGAGCCAGAGCCTTCATAGGCTCTTTGTGTGCCGAGAAGACCACGACAGGCTCATCTGCCTCCTCAAAAGACTCAACCTGCTCGATGAGAGCTGGGATGCGGTCTTTAGCGAGTGCTGCTCGAAGCTTTGAGAACTTCTCGAAGTGAGGTAAAGGCTCGTTAGGAGTAAGATGCTTAACATCTACCATGAGCTTCTCTGTCTTATTGAACAGAGACTTAGAATTTACGTCCACAAGGATGTCTTGGTAAGTCTTAGCGGGAAGGTCGGGGAGAACGTCTTTCTTCAACCTACGGAGCATCAACTTTCGAAGAGTCTCTGTTACCATAGGGGAAGGAGTTCCAAAGACCCACTTTGAAGCGGTAGCTGAAACCCATTGCTTCTCTCCATTCATGAGTTGAACAAAGTTTTTCCAGCTACCGAATACTTTACGCTCTAAATCGAACGCTTGAAGGACACCCCACATATCTAGAGCTTTAGACATGATAGGCGTACCTGTCATAGCCCAAACTCTGAGGCACATCTTACTGAGAACCTTTGTCTTCTTAGACTTAGATGCCTTTGGGTTCTTACAGACGTGAACCTCATCTGCAATCAGGACGGTCTCAGATAGAGATTGAACCCAAGAAGAAGGTGTGCTTGACACCTCGCCCCACTTATCCGTAGGTGTGAAGCAAGAGGGCAAGATATCATAGTTAACAATTACCACTTCACCCTTTGAAGGAACCCTAAACCCTTTTCGACCACAGATGACCACAGGGGTAAGATCTGGACGCCATTTATTAACCTCATTCGCAACATTGCTCTTGAGGGTAGCGGGGCAGAGGAAGATGCACTTTGCGTTCTCAGGGAGGGCGACAAGAGACTGAATGGTCTTACCGAGCCCCATGTCGTCCGCGAGGAAGGCATGCTTCTTACCCGCCAAGAACTCAATGCCCTTAAGTTGGTAAGGGTAAGCTCCAACTGCTTCTCCTCTCGCGAGAGCTTCTTTAACTTCGGATGTGGCTTCGACCTTTTCAAACCCTTTAGGGAGATCAAGGCGGAGATCCTTTGCGACCTTAACTACTCGATCTCGGTCTGAAGGGTCAAGGGAGATAAACCAGCTTTTGGTATTCCCATCAAACCTCGCTCCAGGAAAGGTTTTAATCTTAGGGAGAGCACTCCAATCGAAAGGGTAGATGTTAACCATCCCTTTTGAAGTAATCTCTCTAGTGTTTGGTCGGTTCAGTAATTCGGTCAGCCCCTTGACTTGGCTGTGGCAACCGCTGTTCTTACAAACGGTTTTCCAAACACGCGGTATCTCTTCAACCGCGAAGCCGTCTGCGGGCTGAACCGTAACCCCGCAGACGTAACATTTGCTCTTAAACTTATTCTCCAAAACTCTCATAACCATCTCTTTCTCTAATAAATATCTTCACCGATATTATCGAAAAGAGACGGGGGGTTGCTAAATTCTCTTAAACCTCTTCCAATGTGGGACTGCTCTCTCTCTGCCAATGAAGATCATGCTTGCAAAAGCAATGAATAAGGCAGACCCAAACGCCATCGCAGGGGGTTGATAGCCGAGAGTCTTTGGCAGGAGTAGGAAGGTAATTATAATACCCAAAGCACTAGGGTCGAAAAACAAGAACAAAGCTTTCAAGAGGATGATCGCCTTCTTTGCTCCTATACTAAGCCACCGACTTAGCCTAGCAACTAGCCTAGTATCTTTTTCTGAGAAGGTTAAGGAAGACTCTCCGATTAACATAATAATATACTGCCCATATTGGAATTTCCAATTCTCAAGGACAAACAACAAATCTTTGAACCTAGTCTTCGGTGTGAGGCTCAGCTCTTCTTCTCTCGCTTTTTTCTTCAGTGAAGACTCTAGAGTCTTGAGCGTGAACTTAGTTTTCTGATCTTTCTTTCGGACTGTGATGTTAGAGTATAATTTAGAATTGGGTTCGAACCTTATGATCTCGTATTGGAAACCTTCAAGTTTACTCTTCAGCACTCCATATGCCTTTTCTATAAACTTTTCCTTGTGAACCTCGAGTTCAGACATGAGTTTTTTTTGAACCCCTCGTCTTTCGGCTTCTGGGACTTTTTTAATCTCCTCAACCGCCGAGAGGAGATTCTCTGTCTTTGTGTAAAAGGTCTTCTTTATCAGGTCTTTAAAAAGGTTAGCCTGCTTTAAATGAGACTTCTTAATGGTAGAAGGCACAGGAAGGGGGTTAAACTTGCTTGCCATATCTACCATTTCTCGGTCTTCGTGAACCAATCTCTGGCGATACCAATCACCCCCCATAGTGATAAGAGCGTAGTTTGTCCTATCTAAGCTTCTTTCGAGCTTCGACAAGTGGGCTGGGAGAGCCTGTAGATTATCTCCAACATGCTTATAGAGCTCTTCTTTGAGCGGACTCTTCTCTAGTGAGTTAAGGAGCTGGTTTACAGTGAGTCGGATGATATGTGCTTCCACTCTTGACTGAGACACTCCGCTTGAAAGGATAGCCCAGCTCGCTTGGCTAGAGCCGACTCTCTTCAAACGATTTAAGCTGTCTTTAGACAAGTCTAAGAAAGGGTTGTCGTCTATCTTCATTATGGTTTCATAGGCAAGCTTCCAGAAGAGACCCCCAAATAAGCCTAAGCCCATTTTAACAAGCAACTGAGCTTTCCAACCATATCTGTGCAATCTTCTTTTAACTAAGGATGTGAATTTCTTCTTCAGGGGGTAGTCTTTACGATCTCCTACGAGAACCTCAATGTCGCAACCATACTGCAACATCCACGTCTTGAGGGCGTAGTTAAGGTCTATCACCCACATATTCTCTTGGTGCATACCAATCTCTGGGACTCCTTTAATCATACTCTGTTTTTGCATGAAGTGACCTAAGCTGAAGGTCTCCCCTACTAGCTCAGGGTACTCCCTCTTCAAGTGCTTAGGTAAAGAGAACTCTTTTTTTAATTTCACTTCAACCTGATCAAGAAATCTAGTTCGAAGTTCGTAAGAGACTAACTCGACATCAAACTTACCTAGTATCTTTCTTAAAGACTTCTTGGCGGATTTGATTTTAAGGTTTTTGTATTCAGACAGAAGGTCTAAGATTTGTTCTGATGGGCTTTTCATGCTCACTCTCCTTTTATTAAAGAGTAAACCATAAAAAAACTATTCCCCCGAAGTCTTCAATTCAAAGCTCACTATGAATTGAAGATCTTTCTTCTCGACACCGTCGGGGGGTCTTGTGTCGAAGGCATAAGATACTTGATTCTTAATCGAGAAGGTTTTCGTGACAGAGGCTGATAGCGTAGCTATGCTATATAGGCGGCAATCAGAGAAGTCCTTAAAAAGAGGTTGGTAATAACTTACGACGTGGATCTTGAAAGACTCTCCCAAATCCTCATCTAAGCTGATATAAGAAGACCCACGCCAATCTAATTGACCTTCGTCTCTCTTCTGAATAGACTCGAAATCAGACATTCCACTGATGCCGACAGCTAAGACTTCCATGAACTCAACTCTTAACCCTAAACCATTCAACTGCCTCGTCTGGAGAAGTCGAAAGTCGTCATATTCTACTTGAGTAAAGGTCTCAAACCCAACAGACCCTCTCATATGTGTCCACCTAATGTGTCCAAATCCCTGATCCCTAAAGCTTACGCCACCCTCTTCCCCATACTGATTGTTCAGGACAAGGTAAAGGTGGTTTTTCCCTCTCGCGAGATCAGCCCTGAGCCCAAGCTTATAAGAGAATGTCTCGACATTACCCGACTGTAGGGTGATGCCAAAGTCTGTCTTAAGACCCCATCCTTCTTTGTCTCCTCCGCGATCTGATTCCATATTCACTTGGGCAAAGCTCAGTGAGGGGAATATCAAGAAGGACAAGAATAGAGATCTCATAGGCCACTCTGAATGTGGGGGTACGCTTCAGTTAAGAGCTTGGCGTAGGGGCATCTCTTTCGTTTCGCGTAGGATGTTAAGAAAGGAAGTACGTCGTTCTTCTTATGATACAGAGTATATCCAACCTCGCCCGCAAACAAGAGTATGTCCGAGATCGCTTTC
>Ga0070743_10000227_pt1 | contig 21370 bp, 14 predicted proteins | sample ColrivemetaGS697_FD_70187 | JGI IMG/M metagenome (GOLD analysis project Ga0070743, IMG submission 70187) | Estuarine microbial communities from the Columbia River estuary, USA - metaG S.697 | ecosystem: Environmental > Aquatic > Marine > Intertidal zone > Estuary | place: USA: Columbia River... | reverse complement strand
CATTGAGGTATGGGGTTGATCTATAATAATAATGTACTCCGTTATCGTCTTCTTTTCTATATATTAAGTCCTTACAATATTTCGCATTTGACCCACCCCTTCTTCTTCTAAATTGGAAGAAGTAAAGTGATCCGTTTAACCAACTATTTGAAAACGTATATGATGTGACACCACCACACATTAATTTACCAACTAATTTTCTTCTAGAATAATCATCAATTAACGCTCCGTTCTTACCGGCCGCGGCTATTAAAGTATATTGACCATCCATAAATTCAGAATATCCTGATGCGGTACCGTCGTGACCCGCCTTTAATGCGCATCTTCTATCAAATCTACTCGTATAACCACTAGTTTCATCGGTATATTTACTTATACTAACAACCACATTGGCGTTAGGTAAGTTGGTACTACATGGGTCCTCATTCCCATCTAAAAATATGTCGGGGTATGTTGTAAACAGGTTAGGGTTGTTTTTTAAATCTTCATATGTGTTTGGACTAATGGTTGCTCTCAACCACATATCACCTTCACCACCACTACTCCACTTTTTAGCGTCATATATAACATCATACTTTTCACACCCAGTTTCCGCGATTTCAACTGGATTAGTTTCTTCAGTTAACTCGCTAATAAAATAAATTGAGGTGATTGTTATTTGGGTACTTGAGGAAATTGCCGTCCCCGAAACAGATGTTGGAGTTGGTATTGCACCTAAATTATTAGCCTCCAAAACGGATTGGTAAATTCCACTACCTAAAAATTGGAAAGTGGCGTTAGAACCCGAAACAGATAGTATGGGATATGAACTACCATACCCAACAAAAATGTAATCATATTCCGCGTCACTTATGGTATATGGGGTCCCGTCAATTGGGTCATACCCAATTTGTTCAGCTACCTTAACAAATTTTAAAACATAATTTTTTTGATCCGACACACCACTAATTGATAAGGTTATTTCATCGGTTGTAAAATTGTCATTGGGGTTGAATGAATGTGCACTCGACGTTGTTGTCCCCTGTATCGTTGGTACTCCATTATTAACGATGTATTGTAATTCATCACCATCTTCGATGGATACATAATTGTAAGTGGTTCCACCCCCACTATTTGAGGTAATATCACCACCGCTAGTGTTACATTCATAACAATCAGGGTAGTTAATTAAACCTAAATTTCTTTTAGTTAATACTTGAATTCTTCTAGCGTAGTTTGCAACTCTTTTTGCCAATCTCCCTAATGGTCTCCAACCAACTACCTTAAAGTTGAACGCCTCGGCGGCGTCAAAGAGAAATTCAACCAATACGTCAATCGCAAATTGGGTAATTCTAAGATAAATCCTCTCTAAGAAGTTTATAATGATTGTGATTAAGAATTTAAACTTATGGTTCCTAACCGCATCGTTTATTGGGAAGTATTCGTTACTATTTGCACAATCCTCTTCCGCGGATGGTTGTATCTCTTTAATTCCAATGAAAGATTCGTTTCTATCTTTTACAAAAAATGAAAAGTTTTTCTCAGCCCATGATTTGTTATAGTATTGATTAATGAATGATGATACCGTATAAACTCTACCATATCTAAAAGAATAGAAGTAATCATTCGAATAACCATTATTACCAATACCTAAAATATCATCTATTGCATTTGTTGGATAATCATCTAAATTAACAGAAAACGAATAAGACTTTGGGTCGGTATAATATGATGAGGAACTACCTAATTGATGTTCTTTGATTTGTGGTATTAAATATTTACCTCTGTATTGTTTTTTCTGTCCATTATCATTTTGTAATGAAACTCGGAATCTGTACGTCCCTCTCGTTGCAACACCTCTTTGAGTATTTTTTGATACTTCTTGTTCACCAAATTCGTTTGTGATTATATATCTCTCAACCATCGGAACCCTAAAAAAGAAGTTACCATCCTCATCTATTTGTGAGTCAAGTTGTATCGCCTCTAAAATTGGTCTATAATAGTTTGGACTTTCGTCCACGTTTTTTTCGTACTTACCACTAAATCTAATTGCTTCAATGTCACCTTCACCCGTGGTCAATGAACATTTCTCACCCATTTGATTATCGACATTACACCTAACTCGTACTGAATCTTTTCCTGAATCCGTGAATGATCCCCCCATCATAATTGAGTACGGTTCTATTCTAATCCCTAAATCCTTTAAATCAAAGTCAGTTCTCGTAATACCTATTTCACATAAATCTATGTTACCCCAAAACGGATAAACCTCAATTGTTTTTTCGAACGTAACGATCTGTGGTAACCCATCTAAATTGTTAGATGCCTTAAAAGTATATCCGTTCTCAAATTTTTCTGGTGATACCCCTTCATAAACAAAGTCATAAGGGACTAAGGATTGACACCCCATGTCTGATAAATCAACATCAACGTGTATTGTTTGTGACCCAAGTGGGACCCCCCAAATCATGAAGTCACCCGCATCATTTGTTTTAACCGTGTATTTGTAATATTTTTCGTAAACTTCGAGGATTTCTTCTCTACTCAGAATGTCTGTTTGATCAGGAAACGTACCTGTGGGTGTGTGACCCGTATGTTGTTTTCTGCTAGGTAATAAATTATATCTATAACCATCCTCATTTCTATCTGAAGACGTTGTGTAGGGATATAATTGACTGATTACGGGATCTTCAGAATCAACCTCACTTAATGGGACGAATATTGAAACTCTAGCGTTACCGACACCCAAACCACCATTAACTGAAATTCTACCACAAACAACACCATAGTCAGCACAAAAAGACGAGTAAATGTCTTGCTGTGTGAATTTTAAAGAAAGAATCTCAAGTACATCGAAATCTTGTTTAATCTCTACCGTAACTCGTTTATCTTTCCCAATATCAGTTCTTATTCTGTGTTTCTGTACCATACTACTATAAATAGATTCTAACCTATTTTCCTATTATATTAATAATAAGTAAAAAAAGATTTAGAATGTAGTATTGCCAGCTGTTTTAACTCTGATTTTGATATCTTTATTTGGGAATCTAATTTGAAAAATCTGATTGTTTTTCATGTATACCGTAGAATCAGAGAATTGTATCTCTTTTGTTATCTGATCTAAAGTTTGAGAAACTTGGGAGGTTGAGTACTCTCCCGCAATTTTATTAAAGACTCTAATATCAATAACATTAACAATACCCGTAACATCACCAATCACTTTCTGTAATTCCCCAACAAAGAGTGGGTCACCCATTTTTCTTTTGTCAATCGCAAAGAAATCAGTTGCCTGTGTTACAATATTTTTAATAATATTAGTTTGGTTTTCATTTTTATCAATCATTACATCAACTTCCAACCCTAAATCAATAACCTCACCACTTAGAATGTCGATATAATCATTAATCATTCTAAAGTTACTCAGATAACTTAGTATGTTATTTTTTAATGTGGTTGATACAGTGTCAGTTAAATTACCTGATGCGTCGTATGATAATAATTTAATTCTAATCTTATTATCTTCCTCCATCACATTAACCTTTGCAGGTGCCCCAAATGTAGATGGCATTGTTTCGATCAATGATTTATAATCATTTAACGTCACCGCCCTGTTCTGTGCTGCGAAATTATAACCAACCATATTTCTAATCTCTTCGATTGTTGGTTGGTCAGCTCCGCCAACCGCTGGTGTCACGTTAGTAACTCTTAGAGATTGGATAACCTGATTATTAATTGATGTGTTAGGACCTAACACGTTAAATTCAATCCCATCAACGTTAGTAATAACGTTTACACCCAAGTTAGTGTCTTTTCCACCACCAACTCTGTATTTCACAAATAGGGTAGTGTTTGCCTTTGGAGTTGCACCTAATGATAGGTTATTAAGGTATGTACCTAAATTAACTCTGAGTGTTCCGTCATTAAAACTATCTAAATTATCCAATGGGTTTACAGTTCCCGAACCAAAAGTGGTTGAGAAGTAACCTTCTGGAGTATATTCCGTAATAAATTTATTATTAACCTCTTTATAGTCACCCGCAATAAAATTATTTGAATCGGATGAAGATGTTGGATTGGGGATGAATACTTTATTTTCCATTAAGGATTTCACTTCATACCATTTATTGGTTGTTGATGAAAATTCACTCGATGTTGGATTTGAGGTAAAGTTGGTACCGTCTTTATGGATCACAGATGTGATTCCCAAAACATTTTGTTCAGGTAAAAACAATTTTAAAAATGGTTTCTGATCCTGTGGTGTAATTACTCTCCTAAAAACTCTTGATACACCGTTTACTACCGCTTCTCTCTTAGTAATGGTGTAGGATATCAATTTGTTATTTGCGTCGAAATTTGGGATCTTTAGACGGTTCGGCTCTCCCTTACTATTAAATGGGTTTGAGAAATCAATATCTTCAATTGTTTCGAAGAATTGTCCACCTCCCGATACTTGTGCCCCCGAAGTTAATGTCCCCAAATATCTTTCATCTTCTTTATCACCTCTAACGGGTACGTTGACTGAAAAATCACATAACGCAACTGATGGTCTATTACCGGGGATCCTAATACCATAAGTCTTAGCAATATGGAATAACGATCTTCTTTGTTGAGCAAAATCCAACATCGTTTCTTGCCACACCCTATCAATATGGAAATGTAGGTTATCGGTTACCGCAGCATTTAAATCTAACAAAACAGAGAATATTGACGCATCATTAGTGTTTTTCACTAACTCAGGGTAATACTCCTTTGTCATGTTTACTAGTTCTTCTCTTAACCCCGCAAAATCTCTCGTTGCGTATGAAATTTTCTTAGCCATATTATATGTTAATTATAATAAAATCTGATGATGAGAATGCTCCGTTATTCACTGTATAGTCAATTTTAACTTTTGCAGTGTACGGTTTTGTTTTTGCATCCCCAACTCTAAATAATCTATCGTCACTCCCATCGTCAATAAATGTTGATTTATCTTCATCATCTTCCGCGGAAATAACTGTTATTGAATTTATGTTGAGGTTGGGAATATATTTCTTCACCCCTTCTCTTATCTCTTCTTCGATTAGGTTGAATGTAACCATATCATTTTGGTCAAATATGTATTCGTAGATTCTTGTACCGAAATCAGGTAAAAAATACCTACTACCTTTTTTAGTTAGGATAAGGTGTATAAGGTTCGCCCTCACCTCTCTTTCGGGAGTGTAAGTTTGCATTAAATAATCACCTGTGACACTTTCTCTGAATGGAAAGTCAATTCCGTATTTTACCGCCATACTAATAAATATAATCAATGTTAAAATGAGTATAAATAAAAAACCCCTCGAATTCGAGGGGTTTAAAAAATAAGAGTAAAAAAATCAATTAAGAACCACAACCTTCACACTCAAATGGTGAGTCATCGGGTCGTTGTTGTGACATCATCTCCAATTCCTTATTATCACTGATTAGTGAATTTTGGGTAGGCGCTGACTGAGTGAAAGTATTTGTTTCCACCTGTACCGTTTCAATTGGTTTTTGTTTACTCGTATCGATACCCAATCCTTTAAGTGGATCAACCGCCGAACGAGTTCTTAGGTAATACATACCTGTTTTTAGTCCTAATTTCCATCCATGTAAGTGAGCCGCCAATAGTTTTGCCTTGGTTGCGTTACTAATGAAGAGGTTTAATGACTGTGATTGGTCAATAAAGACTGATCTATTTGCCGCCATGTCTAAGAGTCTCTTTTGTGACATCTCCCATACGGTCTTATATACTTCTTTAACATCTACAGGGATTTCAGGGATATTCTGTACGGAACCATTTTCCATAATAAGTTTATCCTTAATCTCATCGTTCCATAGATTGTTCTCCATTAATGCTCCCACTAAGTGTTTATTGATCACAATAAATTCACCACCTAATGTTCTACGAGAATAAAGGTTCGTTGTAAATGGTTCAAACGCCTCGTTATTACCCAATATCTGTGCAGTTGATGCGGTTGGCATCGGTGCAAATAATAATGAGTTCTTCACTCCATTCTTTTTAACTTCTTTTCTTAATGAAGTCCAATCCCATCTACCTGATAAATTTTCATCTTTTAATCCCCACATTTCGTATTGGAAGATACCCTTTTGAATTGGTGATCCGTCAATAGATTCGTAAGATCCACTCTCAATCGCCAAATCCTTAGAGGATGTCATTGCCGCGAAATAGATGGTTTCGAAAATATCTGTCTGTAATTTATCCGCGTCTTCACTTTCGAATGGTAATTTCAATAAACAGAAGACATCTGCCAATCCCTGAACACCTAAACCAATAGGTCTGTGTCTAAAGTTAGATTTTTTGGTTTCATTCGTAGGATAGAAATTTAAATCAATTACATTATTCAAATTTCTTACCACTTGGTAAACATACTCATATAATAAATCGTGATTAAAATCACCATCAATAACGTATTTTGGTAACGCTAGTGATGCTAAATTACATACCGCCTGTTCATCTGGTGATGAGTATTCTATAATTTCAGTACAAAGGTTTGATGACTTAATTGTCCCTAAATTTTGTTGGTTTGATTTATAGTTAGCGGCATCCTTATATAACATATATGGTGTACCCGTCTCGATTTGGGCCGTGACGATTGCCTCCATTAATTTTCTCGCCTTTAATGTTCTCCTACCCCTACCTTCTCTTTCGTACTGTTCATACAACTTAGTGAAGTTTTTGGATTTTGGTGAATCATATACGTCCGATAAACCTGGTGCCTCATCAGGTGAGAATAACGTCCAATCACCATCCTCTTCCACTCGTTTCATGAATAAGTCAGGTGTCCACATCGCGAGGAATAAATCTCTCGCTCTCATTTCTTCTTTACCGTGATTCTTTCTCAGATCAATGAATTCAAAGATGTCTGCGTGCCATGGTTCCAAATAAACTGCAAATGATCCCTTTCTTTTACCACCCTGATTAATCCAACGAGCAACCTCGTTATAAGTTTTCATCATTGGTAGTAATCCATCGGATTCTCCACCCGTCCCCTTAATATAAGAACCCTTTGCTCTTACATCGTGAACATGTAAACCAATACCACCAGCCCATTTGGAAATATTTGCAACGTCTTGAATGGTTTCAAATAAACCATTAATATCATCACCCTTATTACCAATTAAAAAACATGAAGACATTTGTGGTCGTCTAGTTCCCGCATTGAATAGGGTTGGGGTTGCGTGCGTGTAGAAGTGTTGAGATAGATCGTCGTAAATTCTAAGACCCATTTCAAGATCCCCATTACAGATACCCATCGCAACCCTCATGTACATATATTGTGGTCTCTCAACAATACGTTCACTGATCCTTAATAGGTATGAACGTTCCAATGTTTTAAAACCGAAATAATCGAAATCAAAATCTCTTTCCTGCACAATTGCACCATCAATAACTGATCTGTTCTTCATAACAAAATCATACAACTCGTCAGAAATCAAAGAAGACTCCTTACCCGTTCTCGGTTCAATAAAAGAATATAACTCTTTTATTGCCTGTGAAAACTTCTTAGGTGTTGTTTTGTGTAATGATGTTACCGCCAATCTCCCCGATAACTTTGCGTAGTCGGGATGTGTGGTGGTCATGGACGCCGCAGTCTCAGCGGCTAATTGGTCTAACTCAGTCGTTGAGATACCATCATATATACCTTGAGTTACTTTTAAGGTGATGTACGTTGGGTCGACATAATTAATGTTTAAATCAGTACAAAGTGCCGAAATTCTTCTAGTAATTTTGTCATATCTCATTTCCTCTAAGGAACCATCTCTTTTTTTTACTTTCATCTCAATTTTTATATTTAAAAGTCCATTTCACCAAATGCAGAATCTAAATCCTCCGGTGTGTCGTTATTAACTCCCGCCTTTTGATATTCAGCCACCCTTTTTTCAAAAAAGTTAGTTTTACCCTGTAAAGCAATGTTTTGCATAAAATCAAATGGGTTGTCAGAATTATAAATTTTACTACAGTTCAATGCCACCATCAATCGGTCAGCAACAAACTCCAAGTATTTAACCATTAATTCGGAATTCATACCGATCAACCTAACTGGTAATGCTTCTAAAATAAATTCCTTTTCAATTTCCAATGCGGAAACTATAATCTCTCTAATTGTCGATTCACTAAGTTTATTTTCGATATGTTCATTGTAAAGATGACATGCAAAATCACAGTGTAATCCTTCGTCACGTGAAATAAGTTCATTAGAGAATGTTAATCCCGGCATTAAACCACGTTTTTTGAGCCAGAAGATAGAACAAAATGATCCTGAGAAGAAAATACCTTCAACCGCAGCAAATGCGATAAGTCGTTCTGCGAATGAATCTGATTCAATCCAATTTAATGCCCATTCCGCTTTCTTTTTAATAGCTGGAACAGTATCAATCGCGTTAAACAAATAGTTTTGTTCCTCTTTATCTTTAATTAACGAATCAATCAATAATGAATAGGTTTCTGAATGTATGTTTTCCATCATAATTTGGAAACCATAGAAAAACTTCGCCTCAGTATATTGAACTTCATTAACAAAATTCTCCGCCAAATTCTCATTAACGATACCATCAGACGCTGCAAAGAACGCTAAAACATGCTTCACAAAATGTCTTTCATCATCATTTAATTTATTTACCCAATCACTCACATCTTGTTGTAAGTCTATCTCTTCCGCAGTCCAAAAACTTGCTTCTTGTTGTTTATAAAACTTCCAAATGTCGTGATGTTGGATAGGGAATAAGACGAAACGTCCGTCATTTTTTTCTAATATATGTTCTGCCATTTTATTGATTATTTTCTTGATTATTTGTTTGATTGGTGATATTAATCTGCGGATTCGTTTTTCTCAAATACAGTTCGCTCGCCCTGTTTTGGTTTCGTATTTCTTTACTCTTTTGGTGACCCAATAAAGTTTCTGTGGTTGACACATCTACTTTCAAATATTGGTTATCGAACTTACAGTTATTAAAGTTAATACCATCTTGACCAATACGAGATTTAACTAATGTTAGATTTGCAAGTTTCGCCTCTTTTTGTTCGAGTGATCTTGCGATAGAAATGATTACGTGTGCCGATTGTGCTTTCTTAATTGATCCACCCATTTGATCCGACGTTACCAATTCAGAAGAAATCGAATTTCTATTTCCCTGAGTCGCAGTCCATATGGCGACATTATGTTCTGAACACATGGATTCCATAGATCTAACGATTTGACCCTCACCTTTCCATTCTTCACCAAAAGTTGATTTTTCGTTAATGATACAATCAATGTAATCAACAACAACCAAATCCGCTTTCCACCCTTCGGTGGCCTCTAACTTTCTTAGTTTTCTCTTAATCTCACCCATGGTGGTTCTATCACTTTCCATCTTAATGATGTGTAGTTTACCCGGTAAGTTATTAATTGCATGTTCAACTAGTCTAGTCGTTTCTTCAACATTTTCTAACTGCTCATCTGAATCTAAACCTGTCCAAATGGTGTAGTGTTTTTTGATAATGTTTGCTCTCGTATCTTCAAAGAAAATCTGAACCACATTCTTACCCGCTTGTGCCGCCGCATTGGCGAATATTGTAAGTATAGTTGATTTACCGATACCCGTTGGTGCCAAAATCATACCGAGTTCACCATGACCTAAACCACCTTTAAGGATATTATCCAATCCGGCAATTCCTGTTGGGATTGGCACTCTAGAATCCTTACTTAGTATTTCAGAGATGTTACTTATGTCGGCAATATCAATGAAGTCATCATCGGTTGTACCGACCTGTAACGAGTCCTGAATCATTTCTTCGATTCGATCGTATGCTTCAAATTCAGAATCTTTCTCAATCATGGCATTCACATTCTTTAAAGTCTTCTTTAAGTTCTGCATTTTACAGAAGTTCAATGAAGTGTCTTTAACATATGTTGGCGTATAGACCGATGCTTCTAATTCTCTAATTTGTTCTAACGAATCAATATGGATTGTTGACCTTTCACCTGAAGCATCATCGTTTTTTATTTTGTAACTAACATCATCATAATTAGGGATTTTATTATACTTCTGGTATAATTCCTTAATGTTTTGTATGATGTATCTAAACGAATTGTTGTCAAAATACTTTACGTCGATTACCTCAATTATTTGTTCCCCATATTTCTTATCCTCTATAATAGATTTTAGTAATGCTTGTTGGAATTGGTTGCCAAAATGGCCGAAATTTTTGTCTGTCATCTTTCTCTTTACTTTACAGTTTTTTTAATTTTTTAATAGGTCATATCCTTGATATTCAGTCTCCACCGATTGAGTTGATAGGGTGTCAGTGAGTGATCCCAAAATTCTTCTCAAGTAAGGTCTGATGTCAACCGAGTAACGCACCTTCGGATGGAAGATGTGTGCCGCGAATACTCTTGAAATAAATACACTATCATTGTACTTAATCTCCAGTAAGAAGTACTCTTCGATAGGTTGGTCATCACCCTCCTCAGACCCTGAAACGGGAAAATAATTTGGATTTTCGTGTAGATAGTCCAAAGTTTTTTCTTTGAGATTTTCACTGATTTCATCACAAATATTTTTCACTTCATAATGAAGATCCAAAGATCGTCTAGATTCGGGGTTATGATTCTTTACGTTGAAGAATCTTTGGCAAATAATGTTTCCACTTAATGTAAGTAAAAATTCGAATTTTGTTGCGTCGTTATTAGTCATTGTTTTTAAATTTTATTACTCTTTTATTTTTTTCCTTCCTTGTTAATCTTAAAAAGGGGTTTAGGAAATTTATCCACGCATCGTCTGATTTGGGTAGGACAGTAAACATTCCGTCCTCCATCATCATCTTCATTGTGTTTTTATAGGATCGACCTTCCGGGTCTAAATCTTCAGTTATTAAGGAAAGGATGGTGTCTTCTGCCTCTTTTGTGAGGAAGGGTTGGTCTAAACTAACAATAGTTTCATTAAGTTGGAAAAATTCATCCCCATATACCCCATACTTGGTTACACCTGTAAGGATATTATTAATGGTTGTATTGTTTTTGTTTTCGTTAAAGAGTTGGTTTGATCTCTCAATTATCTCCGATAACGTAACGGGTTGAGTTTTAATCTCAGGGAATAAAGTTATAAGTTTCTTCATCCCTAAGTTACGTATGCCCGCGATACTATCTGATCTGTCACCACAGAGTATCTTCGCAATCTTTACATTCTGTATGTGGAGTTCTTCTTTATCGTATTCGATTATATCGTTAAACCCATAGAGTTTTCTATGTGAAGGATTATAAATCTTTACGTGTTCTGAAGCTAATTGAGCTAGATCCCCGTCTGAAGAGTATACAATGATTTCTTCTTCCGAGTTTTGTGTGTAAAACGCAATACAATCATCTGTTTCACAGAATTCGAATTCACCTTGTCTAACATATAATTCTTCAAGGTATTGTTGAACTCTTCTTCTTTGTTTCCCGTATGATTGTTGTTCATTTTCGGTTCGAATTCTCTGTCGTCTGTTTTCTTTGTAACGACTGTAAATTTTTCTACGAGTAGAGGAACCCTCTTCACCATCCCAAAACACAACAATCTTATCGAGTTTATAAAATTCGAAAGACTTTCGTAATGTGTTGATGAAGTGGTATAATCCACCGATATGATCACCTTTATAAAAGTAATTTTTTACCCCATAAAACCCGATCGTAAGTAAATTATCTCCGTCTACTAATAAAATTGACATTAATACCTTATTAAAGGTTAAACAAACTATTCCTCACCACCTCTAAAACCTTCAATCTCTTTGATATCGAAATCCCCACCTTCACCAAGTTGGTCTTTCCAATAATCAGAATGTTCGGTTTTATATTGGTCCAATGATTTTTTCTCTTCCGCAGCGTCTTTACCTTTTAAGAATCCATGTGCGGTTACAATGATTCTTCCATCTTCATATCCAAGACCATTTACGTGGTTTTTCATAATGGATACTTTAGATTTAGTTGCGAATTTCACTTTTCTGCCACCTTTTACCGCCGATAGTGCTTGTGTCCCCGCATTTTTCTGATTTCCAAAACGGAAAACTAATGTAGAATTTAACCATACCGATTCACCACCTTTTGCCTTGATCTTTGGTTGACCAAATGGATTGTCGGGTAGTTCAACCCATGGTTGATTAACAATCAGTAATGTGTTTGTAAATGGGGAATCAACTCGTCTTGAACCTGAGATTCTTTGATTAAGACCCATACCAATCTTATCTGAAAGTGTTGATGCGTTGTGTTGTTTACCACCTTTACCATCAAAAGTCATTTTACACGGTACCGAACCCACAGAATCCCACAATAAAAGTAAATCATATTCTAATTCACCTTTCTTTTGTGCGTCCAATAAATCATTAATATAGTCGGTAATCTGTTCAATGTATTCGAATTGATTGTTGAAAAGAAAGAATCCATCATACTCGATTTCGCCTGTTTCTTCATCAACTAATTCCTCAACTTCTAATCCCATCAATTTTGCGTGTGGGAAGTCCCATTTTTGTTCGGTGATAATGAACACGGGTAAAATCCCTTTCTTTTGAGCATCTACTGCACTTTTCACCAATGCGGTTGTTTTTCCCGTATCTGAGTGACCTAAGAACATATTGATATGTCCCATAGCCGGACCCGGTAGACCTGTCGCATCTAAGAAGGCGTCACCTAAATCAAAAAACCTGTCTGATTTGAATTTCGCCTGTTTAGAGAATTTTCCCTTTATTTCCGCGAAACTTTTTTTCTTTATTGCCATATTATATTTTTAATTTAAAAAGAACCTACCCCCCGAAAAGGGCCGACGTAGTCGGATTCATGCTCCACCAGATGTTTCCATCGAAATTATAATTGTGGGGGATAGGTTCAATAGTTTTTCTTAGAATGGTAAATCGTCGTCTACCTGTGCGTTCGTCTGTGGATCTTCGTGAATAGGTGCAGTTACGTTAGATGACGAGAATTGTACATCCGACTCTTCAGAACCTGAAACGAATTTCTTCAATTCACTATTCCATTTAGGTGTGTGACCACCCGCAACTAACTCTAAGTATTCAATTGACTTCTTAGAATATACGTCACTCCATTGATCGGGGTGGTTTACCCATTCATTCAATGTTTCGGGATTAGTGTGAAGTGGAGTCGCATCATCATACATTACAGAACTGATAGTCGTATACTCACGACCATTAGGTGCTTTGTTCAATGAAAGTGAAATGATCAAATCACGACCTGTTTGTGCGTCTGTGATATCACCTTTCAATTTAAATAGAGGAAAAATCTTATCGATAGGTCCCTCGTTTTTGTAATTGTGTTTAACTCTCCAAAATTTTGGACCATCTTGTTCATTATCACGGTCAATAACTTTGACAATGAAAAATTTACGTGCCTTATAGGTACGTGCTAATGTTCTGTCACTCTCCAAACCTGTTTCCATAAGTGCTTGGTACACTTCATTTAATGGAGACTTCTCACCATCTTGTTTTGGGTCATAGATTTTCATCCATTTCCCATCAACCTGAATTTCGTGGAAATAAACTTCTTTGAATGGTGAAGTTCCGTCCGTAGTTGGGAGGATTCTGATTCTTCTCTCACCACTGTGTTGTCCTTTCGGTAATAAAGTAGTGAAATACTTTTTTAATCTCTCTTCTGAAGAGATGGAATTTGCGTTGCTGCCTGCAGCTGGGGACTTGCTCTTCTCATACTGAGCTAAGACCTGATCGATTGTTGTACTCATGTGTTATTTTTTAAATTTGTTATACTAAAGTATACGAAAAAAAAATCCAAGAGTCAACCCCTTGGATAATTATTTCATTAATTCGTTAAAAAAAATTTGAGTACCTAACTACTTGATTATTTGAGTGTTAGTAAGTATCCGAGTTTATTTATCTCAGATAACATTTCGTCTCGAATGTTCAATAGGTCGGTGTTAACCTCTTCAATGTCCATTTGTTGCAGACTATTTCTTAGAGTTGTCACCATACCATTAATGTTAATGTCTTTTAAATTCTGTAGTGTGATTGTTTTTTCATCATCACCTAATTCAAACCTCCCATGTATCCCCATACATGTTTCCACGTATTGGTCAATTAACGCATCTAACGCAGTGTATACCGCACCAAATGCCATGTGTCTCGCATACCCATTGGTTTGCCAATGTAATATTCTAAATTGTACTTGTGCTTCTAAAAGAAACTTTACATCAGTATTTAAACTCATCTTCTAAATCCGTTTGATTAAATGAATCTCTCATGTTGGTGTCCGAATAGTCCTCCACATCAGATTTGGTTATTACATATTCATTTTTACCCGATTTTTCCATCTCCAATTTTTTTTGTGAAAAGAATTCACTTGGTTTTTGATTAAAGGGGTATGAATCTAATGATCTCATCTCCAACCTTTCTTGTGGGGTTGGTTCCTTTACCTGTTCAATTTTTGCACCTAATTGATCAATTTTTAAGATTACGTTGTCCATTTGAGATAATTTACTTTCCAAATCATCCAATTTTCCAAACAATTCACCCATTTTACCTGTCATTTCTTCGGTATTCCCTTTCTGACTGTCCAAATCATTTTTAATGTTTTGTGTCATATTAACTAAGTCCGTAATGTCCATTTCTTCAACATCACCATCTTCGGGTGTGTCATTCATTGGTTCATCTGCGGGTGCCTCCATCGCAGGATCCTCCATTGCTGGATCGTCTATCGCAGGTGCATCAGGTGCGGGCGCATCTCCAACAGGTTCATCCGTACCGGCATCATCCATAGGAATATCCGATAAATCGTCGGTAGGGACCTCTTCTTGTTCCGCAATGAATCTTTTACCGTAATTGTTGATGGAGTTATATCTCATCAACTCTTCGTGGAGTTTCTTTTCTAATTTCATCTTAATCTTGTAATAATTGTCTACCGTCTTCGGTAATGAACTTTTTATTTAATCTCTCTACGATACCATCTTTACTTCTGATAACATAACACTCACCGGTGTTCATATCACAGACTTCTTGTTCCGTACCTTCAACATTCAAGTTTCTAACACTTTGGTTAGTTAAGAATTTATCTAGTGCTGAGTTATTTTTCTTTTCCATAATTTTATATGTTACTATTATAAATATCCATCTTTTCCGAATATTCCACTAGTCTATATTAAAGTAGACCACATCACCGTCTTTAAGTTTTAGATCTTTCATCATATTTGACGATAATGTTAGTCCAAAATCACTATAATTTCCGTCTTTATCTGACACCCGTCTCACACCACTATCAACCGGACCATTAACATATCGGGTTCCATTATCCGAATTCAGTTGGATATCCGAATTATTCACTTTGGTTAAATTACTTAAAGGGTTAAAGAATGTGGTTGTTGACCCAACCATTAATTTATTACTAGTTGCCAAAACTTTCATATCAAATGGTGCTGAATAGAAGTACTTACCGCTATTTTTTATTTCCGACCATTTCAATGAAGATGGTTTAACCACAACGTCTTTTAGATAATTCGGTAAGAACATTTCTGTGTCATCACCGATTGGGTTTGTTTTACCTCCCATTTCTAAAACCTTAGATCTTAACCACGTCTTTCCTTTATACTCCACCTTCTGAACCGCCAATACGTTATTAAAACCGTTATATGGTATTCCAAATTCTGTAACCCCACTCTCTTTTACCAATGTTTCACCCGGTATTGTTACACCACCTCTATCAGTCGTATATGTACCATTTGGTGTTGTTATGGTATCGTATGTGTTTACACTTTGTGAAACCTGATTATTTTTTGCTATGGCTAACTTTAAAATTTTATCATATAAAACCCTGTACGTTGCCGTAAACGAATCCGACGGATCGGGTAATGAATCTTTAGGGATTCTTACACCTTTAAATCTTGTCGCCACTTGGTTGTTTTGAATTTGATGGTTTACTTCAACAATCCAATATGCACCTTCAAATAGTGGTACATTATTAAGTTGGAAGTACATTGTTGGTTGAATCATCACATTACCCATTGCGGTGACTTCACATGTGTAAGAACGTGTTCTATAAATGTCGAACAATCCTGTATCAATTTGAGCGGTTCCCGAACCACCTTCGGATTTAGTTAGATTTTCAAGTGCTAAGTTTGATTCAAATGTATTTCTAAATTGTGATTGATCTAAAGTGATTCCCTTGAATAGTCCTTGATTCTGATCACCAAAATTAATCTCAAACGCAACCACCTTATTTGATTTAGATAACTTATCATTAGTAAAATACGAAGGATTCGTTATTAGTAGGGGGTTGTTATTTGTGTCCCCTAAATTAAACCCATCATTAAGATATTTGTATTTCTTATTAATGGATGAAACTGATAAGTGTTTAGATGTTTGACCAATATATTGTAATAACATTTTAGGTGTCGAATCTTGATAATCAACCTCCAAGAATTTACCGAATATATCTCTGGCAGCACTTTTAGATTGTTTCGTTTTAAGTCTACTATTAGAATTATTTCCATAGAAATTCACATAGGAAGGTAATGCCCTTAGATCAATATTTGACCTATTAATCACAATACCGATCGTACTATATAGATTTTGTCTCGCGTTAGATATATCACCAAGTGCAATTAACTTTTTAATGTCAATGAAGAATTTATCACCAATGTCCGCATTCGCCTTATCTAAAAACAGAAATTCCTCTAATAATAATTTTTGACCTATAGAGTTACCTGAAATCCACTTATCGTTCATTTGTTTAAATGAATTATAGGTTTCTAATTTCAATGCGGAATCGTTGTAGTTACCTACCGTACCTAAATTATTGTTGGAGTCTGAGGATCTTTCTAATTTATGAAAATTATAAAGTAACTGTGTTAAGAAATACGTTAATCTCTCTTCCGACCCCTTTGAAGTTCCGTTAATTACTATGTTAGATGATAGGTACTCAACAAAAGTTGATCTACTCGCAGGGTTACCCGCAACCCTATATCCACCGTAGATTTGTATTAATGGTCTATAATCTAAAACATTTTCTTCAGAGAGTTCAATATTACTAGTGACAAAGAACTCTTGATAATAATTGTCAATATCCTCACCTAAATAAAGGTTAATGAATTTATAATTGTCAACTAATTGGGTTGGGTTATAGATACCGTCACTTACATTAGAACTAGTACCAATGTACTTAGACAACACGGATGGTTTTAACTCTTTAGGATTACCTAACGTTAATTTTAATAAATTATTTTCTGAAAATAACTCATCACTGACCAATTCATGATTTTTCTTTTGGGCTATTCTTAGTGAACTAATCACCGAATCTATTTGACTGAAGTCACCGTAAGAATCTTCCTTTTTAACGGTCGATAGTGACTTTAAAAGTGTTTGAAATTTACTGTAAGTTGTCTTATCGTATAATTTGTATTCTGATTGACTGTTTGTCGCTTGGGTTGCAAAATCTAAAAACGCGTTCTCAAATTCATCTAAGATCATTGGGCTAAATGTTGCAATAAGGTCGATAACTTTTCTCTGTGTGTTACCGAATGAAAAACTCCTGTCATCTTCAGTGGAGAAGTATTCCCCATATGATGGTAGTGTTTTACCCGTTAATGAAAATTCAACATTATCATCGTAACACCAAAATGAACGGAGGTTGAAGTTTTCTGAATTAGGGACATCATTATATAGATGTGTCGTTCTCGAAACCCCACCTGTTGATGGTAAAAGGGTTATTAGTTTATTAGATGCACTAAACCTACTTTCATCAACAAATGACGAATAATAATCCACGTCACCCTTTTTAAACTTACTATTGAAGATGACTTTTTGAGTGATCGCATTCGTATATGCGGAATCCCCTAATGATACATCATAACCTAAGTAACCATTTACCACTTGGTGATAAATCGATTCGTAAAATGGGTGAAGTCCAACTGTTTTATTTAAAGTGTGGTTTACCCCATTCATCGTCCCCGTTTGACTGTTGTCAAAAAATAAGGATGAATCAATAGGTGTTTCAATACCACTTAAAATATCCACACCATCATTAATGTATTTCTTATATCTATGGTAGATTGACCCCCATTTTAAAATTAAGTGATATGGTATAAAATGGGTTGCACCCACCTCTCTGAATAAACTCGACACTAATATCGATTTATTCTCCTCAATCCCGTTATTGTCAACTTTAAATGAAATTGTGTCATCCAAATCCACAAATGGTAATGAATTTAATAACAAGAATGATGATCCCGCATATTTTCCGTGGGTTGTCGAATTGTTAAAATCATTATAAATCTGTTTATGGAAATATGGTGTGTTTAAAATACCTGAATGGTTTGAACCGTCAATATTAATCTTCCTATCAAACATATTTGTCACACCATCTTTTACCCATGATTTAGGGTTTATGGGTGACGTGATAAATCCTTTCGTTGTATCGACTTTTAATATCCCATTAAATTTGAAATTATCTGATTTAAATGTGGGTTGGTCTATATAACCTAAGTAAGTCGATGAGTTGAATGGGTAAATGTTTAAACGATGCGGATCCGCAGTATACTGTTTCAGGTTATCCGATAGTTTAGGATACTGTTCACTTAAATCTACATTATTATCGTCCGAACTACCTGAGTATTGATCTAACCTAAATGGAACATCCAATAACCCCTTTATATATTGGGTTGTTGGTATTTGATCTTCATAATATGGGTATCGTTCAAATGGTGAGAATGACCTCATTTTCTCCAACAAATCATTGATTGTCGGTACGTATGTTTTAAGGATGTCAACAACGTAGTAATCTTCTTTAATTAATTCATTAAGATTATTAAATTCATGTTGTGACAATTCGTTCAATGTTCTTTCATTAAAAGATTCCGTAAAGGTGAAGTATTTCGCCCTTTCATAAATCTCATACAACATTGACGGTAACCCTTTGTCGGTATATGGAACGTATGGATCTACCACATTCATGGTAGAAACTTTCCTTAACTCCACATTCTCTAAATTATTCTCAAAAACGTATGTGATATTGTTGAACCCTAATTCATCTTTCGTTACGTTATCTTCAAAGAGTGTTGCAACATTAAAATAGTTTTCAGTAAACTCCACTTCAGGCCATAATCTGAAATCTCTCGCACCTAACTTATCCACCAAATCAGGGTCCGCAGGATATGCGAGTACTTTTTGGTTATCTACCGTCGGTTTTTTGATTTCCGGCCATGGATAAATCGCCTCACCAACACTCTCATTTGTGAACCCACCTATTAATGATTTACGATCTTCAGAAACGTTAAACGCATTAAGGTGAACAGATTTCATTAACCTGATGTAGGTATCAGCACCCGCCAATATGACCGCGAAAATATTTCGTATGGTTGGTTCAAAACCAATACCCTTACTTTTATCTTTAATCACATCATTCATTCGTTCCTCAACCTTATTCTGTAGTTTTGTTTTCTGCTCTACAAATGATTTTTGAACATCATAAATGTGTGTAAGTAATTTATTAATTGATACGGCAAACTTACCGTCTTGTGTTTGTTTGTAATATGTTTCAATACCCCCGATCGGGTTCCCAACATTTATATTAATTTTTTTAAAGTCCGCACCCGTACTATTCAACATAGTTTTAGTGAATAATTGACTATCCTTAAGTTTCTTTATGTTTACATTGATGATAGACTCTAATGTGTTTGAAACATCTTTACCCAAAATATGGGTGGTTTTGTTGTTTTCACTTTTTACTAAATAATAGTGTTGGAGTGAAGCTGGATTTGTTTCATCCACCGCACCAACTGGAAGTACTGTAAACTCACTACTTAAGTAACGTGTTTTCCATGCGTTAACTTCCCCTTCAAATTTCATTAGATTATCCTCAAACTCTTTCGTTCCTGCAAATACTTTAGGATCAACAACCTTAGAAAAGATTTCATTTTCCAATAAGATATCTAATCGTTTTGCAACACTAATAACCTCCTTCAAGGTTTTTACAGGGAAATCTTGAGGGATTAGTCCCTTTCTTTTATATTCTTCATATACTGATTGGAGTATAGAATATCCTTTAGAACTTTTAGAAATTTTCTTTTCGTACAATCCCGTGGACTCATTAAATTTAGAATCCTCGACCTTCTCAATTGCATACATATATGGTGCGTGAAGTATTGCCGATAATGAAATGTCATTTAAATATGCGTAGGTTGATCCAACAAATTGAGTCGTGATCTCAAAATTACCATTCCCATCATTATACTGTGAGTTAAACTTCACCATATGTAGACGATATCTAATTGCCTTACCATAAAAACCTTTTACTGTTAAGTAAAAGACCGGCCACGGAATGTGAAAAAACGCTTTGTATGGGGAATCTTCAGGGGATTCAAATAAGGTCTTTCCTCTGACATCGATAAACTTAATCGTAATGGTTGGGATGAAGTTAGTTCCTCTAATATCTATCTGTACACTACTCATACCGAATGACTGTCCTGTCGAATCACCTTTTTCTCCGGTCACCACATTACCATCATTATCCATAAAGTCCCCAACGGGGGTGTACAACTCAGTCCACGATGAATCTAAATTACCATCTTTACTTGATGGTTTCATTAAATTGAATTTGTTACTGGCAATTGAAAATAACGTGTTACTTCCATTACCCGAGATCAATGTAGTTCTTGGGACCAAGTCAGCCTCAAGGTTAACATACATAACCAAATCTTCGGGAAAAGTCCCACGCGGTTCCACGAATCCCTTGTCATTAACAACGGAGTTTGGGTCGATTAAAACTAAATTGTTTTGATCAACCTTTACGTGAATATTTTCATTATTTGTTAAGTCGTTATTCGCCATAATATAGATTATACAATTCTACCGCACTTTTATAATCTTGTAAAGACTTAACCAATGGAAATGGTAATCTTAACATGAAATTGTTTGGTATTTCAAACTCGATACTACCCACCAAAGGGTTCGACATTAGGATGAGCCAACCAAACAGGGGTGAACCGTAATAATCTTGGGATAGTTTATCTAACCTATCTCGACCTTGTTTAAACTGATGGTACTTGTCTGTAGATTTAATTGGTATTTCAATACCCGGAACTATAGAGAAATTCCCATCATTCTCGAAGAACTCATATCTATTAAAATATTGTCTACTCATGGTTTATAAAAATTTAATTTATCACCTAACTCAATTTTAGTTGAGTGTACCTTATCCAACGTTTCCTTCTGTGTTGTATCGGTAATTTCTTCCGTAGTTGAAATTGTAAACTTAATTGGTTCAGTCCCCTTTCTGTCTTTAAATCTCGATGTCTTTATATTTTCCTTCTTAGTTGTGATCACAAACTTCTCTAATTTGTCTTGGATCTTTTTTCTAATGTTTTCAGGGAAGAGATCCACATCTTTTTCATAGATTTTTAC
>Ga0070743_10000223_pt1 | contig 21421 bp, 29 predicted proteins | sample ColrivemetaGS697_FD_70187 | JGI IMG/M metagenome (GOLD analysis project Ga0070743, IMG submission 70187) | Estuarine microbial communities from the Columbia River estuary, USA - metaG S.697 | ecosystem: Environmental > Aquatic > Marine > Intertidal zone > Estuary | place: USA: Columbia River... | reverse complement strand
GCCTTGATTGTTTCGTCGTAGTCCTCCTGTGTAATGACCTGGCGGTCCTCAGTTATCTGCGTGGCCTCGCCACGAGCAGTGAATGCCTGCCTAGCTGCATTGGATACCGATATAGAAATCTCCTTTAGGTCCCTGACTGTAGGCTTTAACTCCCCTGACTCTAGGTCTTCCCGCACTGAGTTAATAAGGTCCTCCTCTAGGCTAGACAGATTTAGGTAACTCTTTGCGGCAATCTTGCCGCTTAAGTCCCTGAACTTCCCTAGGTGATCCGTGTAGTCCGACAGGACGCTGATGACTGTCTCCCTGTCTATCCCGTACTTCTTAACAATCCTGGTCTGGCTGTTGCCAGTACTATACAAATAAAGGATCGAGGCTACCTTTTCGGGGTTGTGCCTAGACAGACTCCGCACCTGAGCGATCTCTTTCTTGTCGGCTACTTCCCAGATGGCCCCTTGGATCTCCTTCATCAATGCCTCTTTATTGCACGGGGAAGCTTGCTTCCCCTTATTGTCAGCTTCTTCTAGCATTTAAAAATTAAATCAAAATAAAACTTGACTGTCAATCTTATAGTTCATTAGACTCAAAGCATACTCCTTAAGGAGTCCAAGCCTTAAAGAGTTTCTTGCCCGAAGGGCAAAAGAAATAAGGTATAACCAAAATCAAAGGATAACTTAACAACACTCCTTAAGGAGTACAGGTAGCTGGTTGGGTATAGGGCTATGAGGGGGGTATTTTTTTATGGGGCGGTTTATGAATAAACAATTCAGACTTGAAAATTAAAAGCAACCCCCTCCCCCCATCAACGGCTCCTCCGCAAGGGACATGACGCTACCTTCATCGGGCACGGCAAGGCACCGCAGAACCCCAGTATAAGCGCAGCTAATAGTAAGTCCGCAACCCAGCTCCCATAAGCCCAGCTAATACCAAGGCACGGCAGGTTCCAGCATAAGCACAGCTAATACCAAGGGCATCGGCTCGGGGGCATAAGCACAGCTAATCAAGGCGGGACGCTCGGGCATGAGATAAGTTTTTCTTCTTCGGAAGGGGAAAGGATTACAGCATAAGGAAATCTACTCTACTCTACTCTACTTCACCTACATAAGCACAACTGATGCTAGGGACTCTTGTACTCCTTAAGGAGTGTTCGTAATAGCTACGGGGATATGGCAATAGGATAAGGAAGTCTTATGTCAGTATTCTAAGATAAGCGCAGCTGTCTGCTGCTTCTCAGCATTAGCGCATCTACTTAAACGGGGACGGCTACAGGGTGCCACAGCTCTGGAAAATGTAATCGCGACTGAATCTCAACAAAGGTCGATATCGCTCAGAAAGCCTTTGCAGCGGCGGCGAGGGGTAAGGTGCCAGTCGAAAATCGGAGGCCATGCTGGGGACGTGAGGTGCCCTGCTGTCGATTTGATTTTCTGCTTTTTAGAGCATTATCAACGACTTACGAAAGTTTATTAACGACTTACAGAACTTCTATCAACAACTTACAGAAGTCTATCAACGACTTATGGAGCATATGGATGCAGTCGGGGAACTGGTCTCAAAATAGCCGAGAAAAAAAGATTAAAATAATTTCGAATCGAGTTGACAGTGCACCATCTATTCACATTATGGCTGATGTAGTACCGTTCTTTTCCAGTCATCCGAGCCATCCCCGAGGGGGGTTGCCAGCCTCAGAAGTGCCTCACGGCTCTTGGCTGGTCGTTCCCCGACCGAGAGCCTCTCATGATACCAGCGCAAGCCACCGACCAGTGCATCGGACATACGACCGCATAGCTGCACCGCAATGACGAAGGGCTAAGGATCCTCCCAGCATAGACAGCCGCCATATGGCGAATACAGACCGACACTGTAATAACACCACAGCCTGCTAGCCTAACCGCTAGCGGGCTTTCTGGGTATAAGCATTCTGCTTACAACTAACACACATATATATACAAACTATGAGCATTACACTAAATCACGGCGACCAAGTAAAAACTTCAAGCGACCGCTACGAGACCGTATTTAAAGTCGGATCAGTCGAAGGATACCACGGCAAGTGGGAAACTTCAGAGGAAGCTCTCGAGCGTTCAATAGGATTCGGCCACCCACTAGCATGGGTCAATGCAAGCGGTGCTTGTCTGACCGCTGACTACGAGGGAAAAGCGGATGACCGCAGAAGGGCATCCGAGGCATACAGGGATGCCACACTCATCAACAGCGGCGACCACGTCATTGTAGAGGGCAGAGAATACACGGTCGATGTCCTAGACAGACATGAGTCCTACAGCGATGGAATTAAGTTGGTTCCATTTGCCAATCACCCTTACGTCAACTCCTAGTTATTAACAGCCTCCCAGCCGCAAGCTGGGGGGCTTTCTGGGCAAAGCACATCTGCTTCAACTAACACCTAGCAAAGACAAACTATGAAGATCAAATTACCTACAGCATCCGAAGTACTGAACCATAAAAACTGGACAGGGCACAGCCTCACCGAGCTTGTAGACTTCGGTCGAGTACAGCCAGAGAAAGGTGCAGGCGACTGGGTCGCTCACTTCCAACAGGAGCATGAGAAGGGTGCCGACTTTGCACTACCGCTCGACCAGATCGGCGAATACGTCAAGGTCTGGGAGCAGCTCGAATACGAGGTGCTTGATGCACTCCTAAAAGTAGAGGTATAAGCATCCTGCTTCAACTAACAACCAACGCATACAAACCATGATCAACATCGACAATACAACGCACGACAGACTGCTTCAGCTAATCGACAAATACGATCTGCACATACATCGACTGTGCGATCAAGGATATCACCCTAGTCACCCTACCGTGTCCGATGCCATAGCACGCCTCCAAGGTGCGCAGGCGATCTTCGACATTATCAACGGCAACACCTAACCAACGCATACAAACTATGGAAAAGCATACAAAAATAATAAACGGGTATCACTGCGAGGTCGAGATCGACACTAACTGCGACCCAAGCACGGAGGGCTGGATATCAAAGGGCAGCTGCTCTGGCAGCATCGCCTGCGTACTCGATCAAGGGTACTTCACCACATCCTGTGGGTCACGTCAGTACGAGATCCCCGACAGCATCCTGCACCGCATCGAAGACTGGGCATACTCAGTCGGATATTAACCCTACGGCACGCAACAGCAGCCTCCTAGCCATCCGCTAGGGGGCTTTCTGGGTAGCAGGGCTATCCTAGCACTCGCAACCTAACACAACGCCGTACAGCGGCACACAGAGGAACTACACTATGGACTTATACGATACACTAATCAATGACGGCATCTGCACCGAAGATGAGATAACACTTGTTACTTCAATTAATGGCAGCTCAGATGAAACCTACCTCGACATCCTATTTGTACGGACAGGGTGCCGCTCACTAGAACAATACCAACAGGACTAAACTATGACTATTGAAATAACTAAAGAAGCCGCCCAAAAACTAATCGGAAACGACGAAGAAACGTGGCGAGATTATAAGCAAGATGAACTAGCCGAGACTTCATTTTATTACGGTTACGGGGTTCACATTCAAGTGATTCACAATTGGGTAGGTGGCATCACTCAATACTACATTACAGACATCAACGCATAATAAACTATGGACACTAACTCAAGAAACATACACACCGCCTGCAACATGGCAGAAGAACTAGTCGAACTCCAGATGGGCGACCGCCCGACATGGAGCATCGACCACTTCGACGGCTCAGAGTCATTGACAGAAGATGCACAAGACCTTTTCAATGACATCTATCACATCGTAATGATTCACCTAGAAAAACATGACCAATAAAAACGCCATCAGAAACTTCCTCCTTTGCGCTCGCATACTGCGAGCCGAAGGCAAGGGACTAACAGTCAACCGCAGTCGCTACGGCGGCTGCACAGAGCTGCGAGCTAAGCAGCACGGGACTACGGACAGCGTAGTTCTTTACATGGGCGTACGTGGCGACATCAGTTGCTCCGTAGCCTTCACACGATAACCAACACCGAGAGATAAATTATGACACATACAGAAGCATACATAACCGCATCAAAATTCTACCTGTGCGAGCCGTTGCCAGAAGACTTCGACGAGCTAGACGAGCAAGACGTGACGGACTTCATTAGAGAAAACAAGTGGGAACCATTTGAAGAGTGGGAGCCACACGGCATCTGGGAGCTGATCGAAGATCTCGCCGCCGAGTTCCTAATTGTAACCGACAACGAGTGCAATGACCTATTAACAATACACACCGAGAAATAAAATATGAACACATACAAAACAGTACTATTCGACGTATCATTTGATGAGCCAACAGGGCAGGACAGACCTTCGGTCACCATCACGCACAGGAGGACAGAGGATTACTTGGAGTTCTTTAGCCTAGCTTCCGTATGCATTGAGGTCGATGACCTCTTGCAGTGGGGCAAGCTGTACGAACAGGAAGCCATCAAGGTCATCCGCAAGGCTGCCGCCTTCTTTATCCTTAATGGGAAATAACTCCTTAAGGATTCCCTTTTTCCTTTACTCTTTCCCCCTTCGGGGGGAGGCTCCTTAAGGAATACATTCTTAATTCTAATAACCAAAACAATCACGTCAAGCAAAATAAACCAAGATAATAAAATGAGTTACTACCACAAATTAGAAATCATGAAAAAAGAGCTAGAAAACTTCAAGTCTAAGAACTTTGAGAAAGAAGATATAGAGTATTTCACATACGAAATTGAAGAGCTGCACGAGCAACTTCTTAGCGACGAAGATTATGACTTATATAATTCAGTCGACGACATTCTTTGTGAATGTGAAAGTTATTACGAACCAATACATCGAAAGATGTAAGTTACAATCAACCACCAACCAAGCAAAATTATGAGCACACAAACAGACACACAAGACCTAGTAAGCCTACTCACCGACTTCGAGATGGGCGAGCTGGACTCCTACGATACCCTCAAGCTCTTCGGGGCACTGATCAGCACGGGCACCATCAACAGCCTGCAAGGGTACTACCAGCGCACAGCACGTGACCTAGTGGACGCAGGTTACCTGTCCAACGAAGGGGACGTACTATGAGGGCACTAGCCTTCGCCCTCCTGCTCGTGGGCACTAGCCTCACGGGCACGGGGGAGACCCTAGAGCGTGCCATACAGGCACTCATACAAGTCGAGAGTAACGGACGTAGCTCCGAGATCGGGGACGCAGGCAAAGCCTACGGCATCCTCCAGATTCACGACATAATGATACAGGACTACAACAGGATCACAGGTGCCAGCCTCCAGCACTCAGATGCCTTCGATGCACAGACATCAGAGGCTGTATGCCGTACTGTCATTAGCTACTACCTACAGGACATCGAACACCCTACCCTCAAGCACGTTGCATTCATCTGGAACGGCGGCGGCGGGGCACGGCACCGAGTCGAGCACCCTCGGCAAGATGCAAAGCAAGGAAATCTCAATGAGTACTACCACAAGGTACGCTCAGCCTATCACCAACAACAATAATAAAATGAACCAAGAAAAATACACACAGAAACTAGAGCTTATGAAACAAGCCAGAGAGGCTCTCGACCACGCAATCGGAGTTAATACTTCTCTTGACAGTGAGATTAGGGACTTAATGTTCGGCGTAACAGATGCCATCGAGTGGCTTAGAGAGGACTACCCAGAATATGAGCAACCACAACCACAACAATAATACTATGGAACAAATACAGATCAACACCTACCCAGCAGGGGTAGCCAACAAACTCGGACAGGACGTAATGGTTCAACGCCTTAACAGCCTCAACCGATTCGATGACTGCCTTGTCGTTGACCTCGATGACGGAGACAAGTACTTCGTGCACCCGCAGTCGCTACCACAGCGCAGCGCAGAAGAGATCCTCAACTTCATTCAAGAGAAGCACCTGCACATCGTGTTTAACACAGACGTAGACGGGAACTTCAACGTGGTCGAGACGTACTCATTCGAAGACAACATCGACGAGATCATCCCCACTACCTCGCTGCGAGATGCCATCAACTACTTGATGGACATGGATGCAGACGAATTATAATTGACAGGTCATAAGGTGAGTCATTCAATATCTGGATGGCTCACTTCTATGACTGCAATGACACACTGGATGCATTCCTTCGGGATGACATCACTACCGTAGCACAGGCTCGCAAAGTCCGTGCTATTTTTCCGTCCGTTACTACCGTACTTGGCATCTGCAAGGATGAATTTTTAGACAGCATCTACAAGCCAAGCAAGATGGTCGAACTAGGTAGGGAGAAACCTTACCTGCACTGGCGAGATATCGAACGCCTATGCTACGGGATGCGCAAGCACCCGACCGATGGATCATTGATAACATCCTCTGAATTTGGCACAGCAGTGCACGCACGTATCGAAGATTTGATACAGGCACAGCTTCACGATTACGAGATCGGGGAGTCACCATACCAAGAGTGGGCAGCACCATTCCTAGAGTGGATGCAGGTCTGCGAAGTCAAACCGATTGCCACCGAGTGCGTAGTGGCAGACAAGCTTATCAAGATTGCAGGAAGCGTGGACTTCATTGGCTATGACAACGAAGGTAAGCTATTCCTAGCGGACTATAAGTGCCGCACCAATACCAAGGGTAAGGCCAAGGTATACGACAAGGACTGCGAGCAGTTAGCCATCGAAGCTTTCATCGTGCAGAAGCAGCACGACCTACCTTACACGCCAGAGTGCAGGTCAGTAGTCATTGACTGCGAGACCAAGAAGCACTGGCACCACGTCTGGAATACAAAGGACGTGAAGCAGGGCATCGCCAACGCCAAGCTGATGGCAAAACTTTACTGGAACAAGAGGATGAAAAAGTGAAAGACCTATACCCGATTGACTGGGATGACTGCGGATACTTTTTACAAGACGATGCAATCAAACTGGATGGCCTTGACTCAGCAGTGCTGGGCATCACCGACACTGGGCACCTGTGCTACAGCTATGAACTAATCGTGGACGTATTCGTTACACGGGATGAGATGCAGTACGACGAGGCCATCGAGTGGGTCGAGTACAACATTGTACCGCTGCATATGTACGGTGGGTTCTCACTGGTATACACGGACATCTAGGTATGGTATTTGAAATCAAATACAGGCAGAAGGATATGCCGAAGGGATTCATCTGTAGTGCAATCAAGCACGCTCACACAGCCGAGGCTGCACTCAAACTCTTCGCACCCAAGAAGCCAGACAGAGGCGGGTACACAACCACCAAGCGTAAGGCATACGTACAAATCATAAGCGTAAATGAAATACCTACCACAAATGAACACACTTGATTTTATAGATAGTCCTAGTTGGAACAGGGGTCAAAAAGTAGAGACATCATTCCAAGATATACTCGACAGACGTGGTATAAAATACAGGAAGGCAACCCTGGATGAGCAATACAAGCACTTTGACTACATCACTGATCGAGGTACGATAGACGTTAAAGCTCGCAAGAGAATCAACAGGAGCGACAGCTCCGAGCAGGACGAATTAGTCTGGCTTGAATTTAAAAATACCGCAGGAAAAAAAGGATGGCTAACATCCAATGTAGACTTAATTGCTTTTGAGAGAGTAAAAGATTTTGTTTTAGTTAGAAGGCACTCACTTTACCAAATGGCAATAGGCAAGTGCAATCTAGAAGATAGGGTTAGCCGAGGCTCTGAAGCTCTCTATAAAGGATACCAAAGGAACGGCAGAAAAGACCTGCTATCAATCGTAAAGATGAAAGACATCTTAAATTTAACGGTGAAGATAATTGAAAAGTGAATATGAAATACCTCCCAAGCAGCAAACTCAAGCAGTGGAGGGAAGACAACAGGCCGAAGGTGTGCCCGATCTTCAAGTGCAGTCTAAGTGATTCAGTAGTCGATCACTGCCACGATACTGGACTGATACGGGGCGTGCTGCACAGGCAGAGCAACGCTTGGGCTGGTAAGATTGAAAACTCTTGGAAGAGATTCGGTCGTAACAATTCAAAGGCTACCCTGCCAGAGGCACTACGTGCCCTAGCAGACTATCTAGAGAATGCTAGGACAGACGTGATGCACCCAGTCGGACTGACACAGAAGTGCAAACGCTTTAAGAGATTCCCGAAGGCCAGGCAGATTAAGATATTAATTCACATGAAATGCGCAGAAGATGATATTAACTCTTGCAAGAATGCAGCCGAGCGCACACAGTATTTTCGTACTGCTTTTATCAAGCAGTGCACCTAACCAATAACACATAACACATAAAACATATGAACATATTACAACAGATACAGTCGGAGCTGAAAGCTCCCAAAGGCCAGAAGAATAACTTCGGCAACTACTCGTACCGATCAGCCGAGGATATCCTCAGTGCGGTTAAGCCCCTACTACAGAAGCACGGAGCAGCACTCATATTGACTGACGCACTGGTGGCACTTGAAGGACGCATCTTTGTTAAGTCTACGGCCTGCCTGCATCACGATGGCGGCACACCGTTTACCGCAGATGGATTTGCAGAGCACGCCGAGACAAAGAAGGGAATGGATCAAGCACAGATTACTGGCAGTGCCTCCTCCTACGCACGTAAGTACGCTCTTAACGGCCTGCTATGCATCGACGATACCAAAGATCCAGATGCAACAAACACTCACGGGAAGGGCGAACCTTCCTACAAAAAGAAAACACAAACCCTGGATGGGTTAATATAATGGAAACACAAACATACGACAACAACAACAGTGGTGCACTCTTCCCTAACGACCGTAAGGAGAAGGAGACTCACCCCGATCTCACAGGCTCTTGCGAAGTTGACGGCAAGGAGTACTGGTTCAAGGGCTGGAAGAAAACCAGCAAGGCAGGCAAAGCTTTTTTGTCTGTAGCGTTCGACCCGAAGGAAGCAAAGCCAGACGTAGTTTCATCTGGAGTTGCCCCAATGAGCGACGATCCTATCAGCTTCTAGATGCTAGACTTTGATAAGGTATGGTGGGAGAAATTCCGCCACGATGAAGTTGTTTCCATATTGGAAATGACTGGTCGTAAGAACAGTGACTACACGGGAGGCTCAGAAAACAGCAACCCCTTTGCGAACTTCGATGAAAGCTTGGAGTTCGGTGTAGATCCCCTCACTGGGATATGCGTACGCATGGCTGACAAATTCCAGCGAGCCAAGGCTTACTGCAATGAAGGCAAGCTATCCGTATGCACCGAAGGCGACCAAGCCAAAGACATCTTCCGAGATCTCATTGGCTATTCACTGATCGCCCTAGGTATGATCGAAAGAAACAGCCAACCATAACTACCCTACTCGCCAGCTGCAGTCCGATCCTGTAGCTGGCACTTGGGATTTATAAACTATGAAAAACTATGACAAACATACACGACTTACTAGAACCAGACACAGTACTACCAAACAATTTATCAGCAGAGCGGGCATTGATTGCCTGCTGCTTACTCGGGGATGACTCAGATGCATACGACAGTATCTCTGGGATCGTACAGCCCGATGACTTCTATGCCCTACGGCACCAGCTTGCTTACCAAGCTATAGCTGAGCTATCGGGGGCAGGCCAACCTATCGACGAGATCAATCTTGTCGAACGTCTCAAGGCTAACAACAGCCTCGACGAAGTCGGAGGCATCGCAGGTGTAATGGCCTTAGCTGGGGCCGCCGACACACCCTTCAGAGTCCTCAACTATGCAGGCATAGTAAAGGAGAAGAGTAACCTACGCAGGATGCACCGAGCCTACAAGCTGGCAGCCGAGCGCAGCGCATCAGAGCAAATGGATTCAGCCGAGATCCAAGGACAGATCGACAGCGAACTGAGTGCGGTCAACGGAACCGAGTCTGGGGTTGAGAAGATCTCCAACTCAGTCGAGCTACTGCAAGAAGAGTTCAAGCAGATGCAAGAGGGAACCTACGTCAAGGACGTAGTACGTACGCACATCCCGCACCTAGACGAGAAGCTAGGTATGGGAGGCATCGGAGCAGGTGAAGTATGTATCATCGCTGCACCTACCTCCTGCGGCAAGTCCGCCGTGGCCATTAACATTGCACTACGTGCAAGTAAGATAGAGTCCGTACCTTCTGCCATCTTCTCTTTTGAGATGCCACAGAAGCAAATCGCAAGGCGTATGATCCAGACACTCAGCGGTGTCAACCTACGCCAGATCGAAGAGAACGTAGCTACACCCGCCAAGGTGAAGTCAGTGCACGCAGCCAACGAACTGCTGGCAAGCCTGCCCATCTACACTGTGCACGCAGTCAAGGGGGCAGATGATCTACGGAGTCAGATCAGACTACTGGTACGTACGCACGGAGTTAAGCTCGTGGTCATTGACTACCTGCAACTAATCCCATTCGGGAAGAACGTAGGTAAGACCGAGGGTATCTCATCTATCTCTCACAAGATAAAGCAGATAGCAGTGGAGCTGGAGATCGGCATCCTGCTGTTAGCACAGGTCAACCGTGAAGGTGCCAAGCGTGAAAGCGGCCTGTCACTGTACGACCTAAAGGACTCTGGTGACATTGAGAATGACGCAGACGCAGTCATCCTTATGTGGCCTAAGAATGGGGACATCGAGTCAGCCAAGAAGGTTGACCCCGAAGGACCTTACACTGAGTTGCAATACTCAGTTGCAAAGAATCGAGAAGGCGAACGTGACGTTCGTGGAATCTTCAAACTATATCACTGCGTAGGAATTATAAAGTAATGCTAAACAAAATTAAACTAACTGAAATCGTAGCCGAAGAGTTCGGCACTACACCTAACATCATTCGTGGCAAGTCCCGCACTAGACGGGCATCGTATGCCAGAGATGCACTTGCATATGTAATGCACCTGCACAACTGCACGCACGAAGAGATCTCACGCCTAGTCAACAGGCACCGCACCAGTGTAACGCACGGACTCGACAGGGTACGGGCACGCATTGAATCCAAGGCAGAGGACTGCACCATCTATTGCTCTGCACTTCAAAACGTATGCACCGAGGCTGGTGTACAAATCAAATACAAAACCAATGAAACTATCGAAGAAGATTAAACTAGAGTACTGGCAGGGAGTGACCACTGGCAAGACGCACGCTACGCTGGAGTTCATGCTGACCGAGGCCCTCGACAAGATGGAGGAAGAGCTAACTAAACTAAAAGAAATCAAAGCCCAGTAGGGAGCACACATTATTCAACCTTTCCCTATATCCTCTCCTTGAAGACGCTACGATCACTATGGTGTGTCTGAGATATTCAAGTGATGGTTACTATCTGAGAACAGGTAGCAGTGGATCTGATCACCACTGGGGACTTTTTTTAACCAAACAACCAGCCCAGTAGGGAGCACACATTATGAAAGTATCAAAAGATTGCTACGAGTAGTTCTTAACAATTGCTACAACAACTCGATTGCCATTCCCCGATTTAAATTTCACGACTCCATCCTCTGTAAGCAGAAGCATACCATCGGTTGCTTCTACCTCCTTATAGAAAACGTGGTCACCGCTGTTAGCATATATAGTTTTAGCCTGTGCAATTGAATGCGTTAATCCGCTATCGCAGAGAATCTTTATTGCTGGATCAGCCAGTGAAGTTAAAGGAGATAAGATAATCGAAAGGAGAAGTAGTAGTTTCATCCACCCATATTAAACCAATGAGGTTTAAAATGATATCGAGTGAACCACGTATATTTGTATCTTTATTCTCGTATACATAACCCAAAGATAATTATGAAACATAAGAGATTCGACATGGAAATGTTCGACCTGACGGACAGCCCCGCCAGAGAAGCAACCAAGCAGTACTTATCCCGAATGGGATACACTGCCATAGATAACCCCGACAAGTACTGCGCTGACCTTATCATTGAGGACATTTGCTATGTCGAGTGCGAGTGCAAGCTCGTGTGGAAAGGTCCAGTATTCCCTTGGCCTACAGTGCACATCCCGCAGCGTAAGCAGAAGTTTGCCAAGCTGGATATGCGAGTCCTGTTCTACATCTGGAACGCAGAGTACAGTCACGCTATGCGTATAGCTGGGGAGCTGCTGACAGATGACAGGCTAGTTGAAGTACCTAATCGAATGATATCAAAGGGTGAATACTTCTATGATATCCCTATGAATTGCATTCATATCGTAAGCAAATGCTAGTATTACTTGCGTTGTATCACAGGACCAACATAGTGAAGTTACCTTAGCAATAAGGTTTGTGTTATGTTACGTTATGTGTACAGTGCAGGGGGCTTTTTTTCATAGTTCAAGTCCCCAAAAAACTTGGCCTCCCTTTTAATTAAGGGAGGCCAAACTTGTTTTAGGACCTAGCGATCAAAGGTAGGAGTTACTCCTTCTTTCCTTTGCTTCTTTTGGTACTTCCTCTGGGACTCTACGCCACCTCCAGTGCGGTAGTACCATACGTCAGACAGAGGAGAGTTACGCCAAGATTTAATCTCGAACAGTTCCTTGTCGCCCTTGACCCACGATCTCAGTGACTGTTCACCGTCGATCATAATGTTAATCGCAGGAGGAGTGAAGCGTTGAATTACACTTTCTACTACACCCTTATTCAGTGCACTAGAAGTAGTGTACCTAGACAGTCCAAACATACCCAGCATATTATTCATTACGTGCTCGGGGATATAGGTATCCTTGCCTGCAATCCAGTCATCGAGTAAGTCCGATGGTAGGCCAAACATAGTCAACAGGGTAGCCATATATGCGAGCCTACGTAGCGCAACGGTACGTTGCTGCAATGTTTTTCCTGGGCCACCAAGGTCATTCATAAACTCCTGTCTGTTGTAGTTCAAGTCCAGTAGCATAAAGGTACTAAGCTTGTAGAACAGACGCTTGCTCGGATCAGTCTGGTATCCCTCTGGCACCTGCAAGTAAGTCAGCGGCTGCCGCTCAAGTAGTTCGGATAGTAGTGCCTCCTTAATCTCTTTGCTCTCTGCCGCCCTATCTAACTTGAGATCGCTGATGGCCTTCCGTGCACCCTCTGGACCCATTTTAATAGTAAGGTAGTCAACCAACTGCTGGTGCTTCTTAGATCCTACTGGTGCATTGGCTTTCTTGACGAAGTCATCGTAGGCAGCCTCGACACTAGCGTGCTTCATAGCTGTATCCATTTGACGGAACGGGACCAGACGGCTAAGACCAAAGTCCAGTGCCTTGGTTAGGAAACTAGGATCTTCAAACTCAGCAGATAGCTGAGTCTTAGCAATACCGAAGTCCCTCTCGATGTCGAACCTACGGTTACCTGTAACGGTACGGTAGGTGCCAGAGACTACTCCACCAAGTCCACGGTACAGTGCCACCTTGTACAAGTCCATAATCTGTACGAGCACAGGGCCAGGGTTGATAAGTGTAGCCATGTACGTAAGCGTACCGAGGCTCTTTAAAATTTCATTCTCCGCTTGGAACTGAGACGTAATCAACTCGGTCAAGCTCTTGAGTTCATTTGCATCCGCTTGATCAATTTGACCTGCGGTAAATAGTTGCTCGGTAAGTTTACCAAGCTCACCTAGTAAGCGACCCTCGCCCTTCTTAGTATCACCCACAACCTTGAAGCTTTCAATCGCTCGGCTCATGTTCGTAGTGTACTTGCCAAAGGCAATGCCTGGGTTGTCGTAGAACTTTAGCTTGTCCTCTGGTATCAACTGAATCTCACGTGCCTTAACATTGCCTGGAAGTTTAACACCGTTAAGATCCAAACGGAACTTACCTTGCAGGAAGTCCTGAAAGAAACGTGCACGCTCGGTCTCTTGCATTTCAGGCAGAGGTGCAGGGTTACCATCTGCATCCTTCATTTCACTACGACGAATGTTCTCTTCGTTGACCAGCAGCTCAAAGGTACGCTTAGTCTTATGCCCGTAGGATTTAATTAGGCCCTCAAGATCTTTGATTACACGAGGGAAGTAGTCCTCAAGGTAACCAATCTTAGGCATACCGAGTTCATTGTACTCAGTATATATCTCCTCCAAGATAGGCTGTACGTCCAAGCGGTACATATTAAGTAAGCCGTGCTTGTGAAGTAGCGCATCCCTGCGCTGCATCTTAGCTTTATTGGACGGAAGGTTTGCCTCCTCTGGAGTAGGGCTAAAGAACATAAGCTGCTTGAGTTCTTGGAACTCTGCACCCTTAACAGCATTCAACTTATTAAAGAACATCTCTGTCTGCTTCCTGTACCCTATAGACCGCATGCGAATAGCAGAGTCTAAGTTCTGAAGTATACGACCAAACATCGGATTGATACGATTCAGTCGTGTAATGACTGGAGTCAGGTACTTCGATGCAGTCTTACGGAAGGCACCGTCGAGCCACTTGCGCTCTTCACGGATGCGCTCAGATGCATCCTGGCCTACCCTTTCACCCGCTTCGGTGTTCTCCTTGGCAGTGTTCTTGTCTGTTGCATCGTAAGCCCGTGCTACCACGTCCTGATTCTTGGGTCGGAGTGCAGGGTCTGCTGCCTTCAGCAGCTCCACAGAGTCAACAATGACCTGTGCAGCTTCAGGGTTAGTCTTGATCATTGGCCCCAGTACCTTAGCCATATAAGCCTGTACCGAGCGAAGTAGTTGTACGATGGCATTCCAAGCTGGACCGCCTTGGCTTTCCATTTGGTACTGCTCGGAAAACTCTCCATATAATAAATTCTGTATTACTGCACGGCTGTACTCTGAGCCATAGGCAACATAGTCCTCGGGCTTGATGTTCTGGTACACATCTTTAATATCCGAAAGCTCTACATCGGTAAGGGTTTTACCATAGGCATCGAAGAAGTCTCTCCATACCTTGCCTCCCTCGGCCATAGAGAATTTCTTTCTGGCCGCAATCATTAGGACTTGGTGCATAGCAGCGTGAATTATTTCTTCACGCATTGCTGCACGTACGCCAGCCTTGCTGCGTTTAAGCAGCAGCATAGGGTTGTACTCAATGATCCCCCTAGTAGCATTGTAACGTGCTACATAGTCGGTGTTCCCCATTCGCATAACGATAGGAGTACTGATCTTATCGCCTATAGGAAAGAACTCCTTCTCGATGGCATCCTGTACTTGGCCGCCATTGTCGTAGGTATCTCTGGGACCACGGTCCTCTACCTCGGTGTCAGTAGCCTGAGCTGTTACGTCTTCTTGACTGGCTAGTCTTACTCCCTCTTCGTATGTATCTACTTCTGGAAAGCCAGTTCCATCGTATTCACTTCCGACCGTTCCATCGAAACGCATAAACACTACGTCTGGCTGACCTCCATTGAAGTTTCTATAAGTTTGAGTAGACCAACCATCGGGTTGAAACTCAGGATTAAACTTTAATCTAGCGACTGGAGTAAATCCATAGCTTGCGTACTTGACGGGAAGAACAGTTTCAAATCCATTTAAAAACTTAACCTTACCAGTAGAGATAGCCATATCAAAGGCTGCATCTACATCTTGAGCTGTAGCATTAGAAGATTTAGTTACACTGGATAGTTCTCCATCTGGGGAGATTGCCATAGTAACACTTTCGCCACGCTCGCTAGAGGTAATGATTAGATCATAACCTTTATAATCAGAAGCTTTGAATACATCAACAGATGATCCAAATTTATTCCCGTCTTTATTATCTTTCGCAATTCTTGCGAATCTATTCTCGCCTAGAACGGGGCCTCGCTTAACAACTTTAAGGCTTCCTTTTGGTTCTTTGCCAGTCCCATTTTTATAACTGACCTTACCTGTGTAGCTTGAGAGCCTGTTAATTGATCTTGTAACTTGTCGTTTTCTGTTTGATTCAACTGAGCTGCTTTCATATACCGCTCCGCTTCCTCTGGATTTGAGGTAATCAGAGATAACACGTTGTCTAAGGAATTTGTCATATTCTTTTCTGTTTTCATTTTGTCTTGTTTTTGCTACGGCATCAGGGAACTCAATGTCACGTTTAACTAAACGTTCTTTAGCTAAGAAATCAAGTATCAAGTTAGCATCTGCTTCACTCCTCGTCGATCCATCGACAGGATAGAAGACATCGGCTGGCTCATCAAAGGAAGACTTAAGTGCACCCGCTGCACCAGTCCACCCGTTGCGATCCCATATTTGTTTTTCTCCAAACCATACTAAAGCCTGCAAATCGTCTGGGTTCATGTTCAGCTTTTGTGCTGCCCTACGAAAAACTAACTGCCCTAATGCAAAGTCAGGATTATTTACTGCTGTCTCTTGAGATGGAAGAATCCTAGCATCCGCCTGCCCAGCGTAGATAACCCTACGCAATAGACGAGCAGCCCATACATCAATTGTTGCCTCCAGAGATTCACCATTCAAGTTCATCGTGAACTGAGGTGTCTTAGGGGTCATCTTGTCCTTGCTTAGTCTCTCATTAAACCAGACTTGGGCCAATGCCTTTAATGCAGGGTAAGAGTTTGTTCCGTATTTTTTACCGCTAGTTTGCGCTGGCTCCAAGTTATAATGCTCGGCAGCCGAGCTTAGTAAAGCACTCGGCTCAGACTTCTTAATCATCTCAGGTGTGTATAGCACACCCTTACTGTTCTTTACCTTATCTTTAAGTAGTAAATCCCCGAGTGTACCAGCCTTCATTTGGCCATACAACTTTAAGTACTCTTTAATATTTGCATCAAACTCTCCCGCTTTAAATCTATTATATAGATCTACGCTAAAACGAAAGTTAGTTTCAACTGGTGTTTGAGCAGAAGTAGTTCCTAATAACTGAGTAAAGATTGGCAAGTCATTGCCAAATATCTGACTGAGGCGTTGACGCATTCTACCATACCAACCAATTCCAGCAGCAATGGCTGGGTCATTCATCATAGTAGCAGCTTCATTTGCTACTTGGTCGGCTAGATTATCTACGGCCCCCGATGCAATCGCTGCATTTAATTCCTGCTGTTGTGGACTTGACACAACATAATGAAAGGAACCATAGTCTGGAACGGAAGTATCAGTGGGTCCAGGGCCACTGTAATCGCTGATAAAAGGAGAACTTAGTAGATCGTAGTCCCGTGTTACTTTCTTTTCTTTGGGCTTTGAAGGTGCCGCCTCGGCCACCACGTCTCCTTCAATTTGTTCATTCGTTCTGTATTCCCTCATGTTCCTGTAATCCAGGACAACACCATATCTGTCATAGCTTTTATCCTCGTCAGACATCGCTTCACGAACTTCTTGAAGAGTCATAGGGCTTGTTTGAGGGTAGCCGTTAAACGGATCTACAAATTCATAGAGCGGTTCTCCCTCGGCCTTATCTAATGGTGCCGCCTCGGCCACTACGTCTGGTCCTAGAGACAGCCACTCATTACTTGGTGTAGCTCCGTACTGAGGATTCTTAACTAGGACAAGCGGTCCGATCTGAATAGCTTGGTCGCCTGCGACCACCTCCTGCATTGTCTCACGGTTATAGAAGTAACCTCTGCGCTCTGGGTCCATACCTACCTGTATGTAAGACGGATCTTTGAGGGCCTTGTCGGCCATCTTCTTAGCTTGAGTAGAAGTTACATTTTTGTATGTTCCCCGAATCGTAGCTATAGTAGTTTTGTCTTTTCCAGTTGCTATGTTTAAGGCGGCGAGGCCGTTTTTTCCAGCCACGCCAAGCTGCACGTTTTCAAGAACCCCTGTAGATTTATACGAAAGTGGATTACCAGCCTGAAAACTGTTACCTTTCGGTTCGTGAATTACAGGAATCCAAGTTCCGTAATATTTGTATGCGGGAATATCCAAACGCATAGCTACTAGCTTTCCGTCAGGAACTACTGCGTTAAAGAGAGGAACTTGATTCTCTTTCAAGGCAGTGCGCATTTCCGAGTTAGTCTCAGGGGCAGGCACAAAATCATAAGCGTGCACTGGTTTAAACTCATCCGCAACCTCTGCTAACCTGCGGCTTTGCTGACGATCACCAGCCTTAATGTTTTCCTTAAGTATCTTGGCTTGCTCTTGGATCTCTGGAGTGCGCTTCAAAACATCCTTGAAAGACATTGACAGGCGGTCCACGCCTGCCACTTCAGCCGTTACATCTTGTGCAATAGCAACCGAGATAGGCTTTCTGCTGTTAGGGTTATAACCCTTCTTCATCTGCGCACGTACTTCCTTGCCCATTGCATTAATTTCAGCAGGTGAATACCCAGCTTCAATTAACTCTGACCGAACCCTAGAAGCGTTCTTGCCTTTGCCATTTGCCATATAAACAGCAAGCTCAAGGTCCGAGTTATATGCAACCTTCTGACCGCTGTACCTTGGTTTAGACTGAGACATCCTTGGAGAGATACGGAAGTTACCACGTACTGCTGGTGCTTGTTCTCTAGCACGCTTTTCTAATTGATCAACTACCGCTGGAGCCTCACGGCGAAACTGCTCTTCGCTCATACCAGCTTGTTTAGCTCTGGTCTGTATGTTGGATAGTTCTTGCTCTGGATCTAAATCTAAAACATCTGGCTCTGGTGCCTGCTCTACAGCAGCCTCTGGCTGCACTGGTACTTGCTCCCGTGTAGGATCGGGTGCTTGGTCAGGTAGGTCTAGCTCTTGTTCAGGGCCAACAGGCACAGGTGCACTAACTGTATCAATTTGCATTGGGTACGTTGTATCGTACCGACCAGCTAGTTCTGCTTCGACTGCTGCCCTTGGATCTTGGCCAGCATCAATGGCCAATGATACCGTCTTTACTGGACCATCAATTGGCTTGTAGGTTACTGTAACCGCATCGGGGATAGTAAGCTCTGATCTTTCTTGAACTGGTTTATTTAAGTCTGCCTTTGTTCCGCCTGATGGTGCACTTGGTGCACCTCCAATAAGTTGTACCCCTCCGCTCACTGTCCCACCTACTACAGCACCTACGCCGAACTCTAAAGCACGCTTCCTGAGTACGTCCATTGACACAAGCTCACGGTCTTCGTCGTACAGTAAAGATGCAATGGTATCAAGCGACTGCCCTTGCAGTGCTTCAGTGCCGCCTTCTGCCAATGAGGATTCCCCCATTTGACGAAGTGCACTCTTTTGCTTTTCAATAGCTTTCTTTAGAGCCTTATTAGATACGCCACCCTTTTGAAGTTGTCTCAAGACAGGACGCATTATCTTGCCTAATGCTGCTGTCTCAAGGGCAGTACCAATTGCAGTCTGAGCAAGCATACCAACAAGAGCTTGATCCTTTTCATTTTCATCAAAGTCCGTGTATCCTTTTTGAAGCGTCTGCTCCATATCGCCAAGAAACTCAGATGACATTTGACCACCTGTAGTAAGAGCCGCTGCACCTATCATTCCAGGAACGTTACCCGCAGCAAAGCCTGCTGCACCAGCAGCAGCGGTAACTGGTAATTGACCAATGCCACGGAACACTTGCCCTGCAAAGGATTCTCCAAACTCTCTATCTAATCCAACGTTTTCACCAATGCCTTGACCGTACTGCCGTAGATCCTGAGCGGCCTCAAGCATACTATCGCTTTGATAAACTTGTCCTGCCCACTGGGTAATGCCAGCAATAGTACTAACAGTAGACTCAGCTGCACCAGTAAATAATCCCTTAACAACGTCTAAAGCAAGAGGATCTTCTGCATCTATAACCTTAGGCGGTAAACTTTGTTGAGTAGTTTGCTGCTGTAAAACATTAAAGATATCACTTTCAGAAGCACCCTCTGGGTGCGTGACTTTGTATTGCTTACCTTGAGGGTCAGTTACTATACTTACTGGCATATATTTAAATTAGAATGTAAATTGATTAATAGAGTTACTAGATTAATTAAAATATAGTATTACTCATGTCAGTTTTTAAATTCCTAATACTATCTTCGTATTCCTTAAGTTTATTACCATATGATGGATTATCTGAACCAAATAAGTATTCAAATCCAGCAGGTACAGCAGCAAAACCAGTTTCGGCCATCTGTTGAGCTGTTAGTCCTCCCATTTTTAAAGCATTACCAATGCCACTCACAAAACGTCCAGCCCTTGATCCTTCAGGATTAGAAGGTACTACACTTTGAAGTTCAGCATTTGTTACTGCATTAGAATCTTGGTTAGTGCCTGATGCTTGACCATCTAGAGGTTCAATTGCATAGCCTGGTGGAAGAGCAGAATTACCGCCTTGGGCACCCTCAGGATTAATACTTATGTCTCTAAGCGTTTGCATTCCTTCTATGCGTAGATGAGAAGGATTATCTACACGAGTTGCACTGCCATTAAACCATCCGCTTTTCTTATATAATTGTCCATCGACAAATACTAGATCATTTGTATCCATGTACTCTTGTGCACTTTGGAGCTTCTTTGCGCTAACAGGATCTCGTTGGTACATTGCGGCAACTGCCCTGTCCTCAGCGGACCTTGCAATTTCCATGCGTTGGACTCTTTCCTTTTGAGTTTGCCCAGCTAAAATAACCGCTCGTGCCTCTTGAGCATCGGCTCGTAAACCAGCCTTCTCTTGCTGATTCATGGAAGCTATAGAACTAGCTATACCTTGCTCAGCCACTGCGTCTGCTCTGGCATCAGCGTTGGCCGCAATACTTGTAGCTTGCTCGGTTTGCAGATTCCTAAGTCCTATGCCTTTACGTAGCATGGGATTTGTGGCCACACTTTGAGCCAAGTTTTCCTTTGCTTGCAATGCTGCGGTTTGAGCCGAAGATAATTGAGAATCAAACAATGATCCACGTTGACCTATTTGTTGTTCCAGGGATTGATTTGCTAATTCTAGAGCCTTTACTCTACCCTCTTGCATTTGACTTGCGGAGGTCATGTCTTGTATCAACTTGTTCATGCCTAGTAACTTACTTCCGCCACCAGCTCCTTTTACACCTTTCCTAATTTCTTCTGGTGTTGCATTTCCAAAGGCTCCCGTCTGCACAAGGAAATCAACCATTCCATCTTCATTGGCTTTATCCTCTTTTTTCTTCTGATACTTCTCAATGCCTTCACCGATCTGCTGACCAAGGTTAGCTAGTGCGTTAGCTCGTATGTTAGCGGCGTTTGTAAAGCCGCTGTAATCCGCCTGCATTAGACGGGGATCTACTTGTGTACCTGCTTGAAATGCCATAACTATTTAATCTTTGTATTCATCCAGTTGCGGATGATTGATTTGATACGAGGTTTATTGGAGATGAACTTAGCGAAGCGTTCGCCGTACTTTAAGTACAGCTTACGGAACCAGCTTGGGGAATCATTAAGCATCCATTCACGGAACTGCATCCACTTGCCGCTTTCAATTCCGTAGACCTCACGGGCTACCCAGCAGGCGGCGTAGGTTCCAATTCCTTGAGCAATTCCACCAATAGCACCCATAGTGCCAGCTTGCCCTGCTGCATTAGCCTGAGCCTGCATTCCCGCAAAGGTAACGTCCTGACCACGCTGTTGCATAGCCATATTCAACCCTACATTAGGATCGAACAACTGAGGTCCCATAGGTCCTGCTGCGCCCTGCTGTGCCTGTCCTAGCATTTGACCGCCAAGGTTAATAGATGAAGAAGGGCGACCTAAGATAGTCATACCTA
>Ga0070743_10000198_pt1 | contig 22523 bp, 22 predicted proteins | sample ColrivemetaGS697_FD_70187 | JGI IMG/M metagenome (GOLD analysis project Ga0070743, IMG submission 70187) | Estuarine microbial communities from the Columbia River estuary, USA - metaG S.697 | ecosystem: Environmental > Aquatic > Marine > Intertidal zone > Estuary | place: USA: Columbia River... | reverse complement strand
CTTTCAACCATACCGATCAACAATTGAAAAACATAAAGTTGATCCATTGGTTATGACAATGGCTGTATTGGGTTTATTGACGAATCCGGGACAAGTCGCCGGTGCGGTATTGAAAAAGATATTCTCTGCTGCTAATCCGGGTATGGGTGAGAAGATTGATGCAGCTGCAACAATCGCTGGAGGTGTATTGGGCGGCGCAGTTGGGTTAATTCTTGGAATGGGTAATAGTTCTGCCAGTGTACTAAAACAACTACAGGTCGGGAAATTAAATGTTTCTGCAATTCCGAAATTTCATTCGTATTATTCTTTTTGTAATACCGAAGAAAAAGACGATAAGGAAATGTTTGTTACCTACAAGTCTCCTTTACTTTTAGGTAACCATCAATGGATCTGTAAAGACTACACTGATGTGTTACAGCCTTATACTAAGGGCTCTGTCGGACGAGTAGGTGCTAAGTTCGTAGGGATCAAAGAGGGTGTGGATGCTAATACTGTGAAAACACTGTCACCACAGGAAGTAGGGGAGATCTGCGATACAGTGATCGCCATTCTTGCAAATGCACAGGCATATTGTAAACAATGGCCAATGTACGCTAAGACCTATAACCTACTATACAAAGAAATAAGTGATGTGGTAATGTCGATTCCAACAAAGGACGGTGACGGGAAGTTTGACGTTGTTGTACCCTACGTACGGTATTCTTATCGCAACGCATTGAACGTAATGTTAGGAAGCATTTGGAAGAATTGTTTTGGATCAGATAACACATTTATTCGTTACCTGGTCTCTACTTGTAGATTGTTACTTCAGTACTGCCAACAGTCGTTGGAAGTTGGGGAAACAAAAGAAAAGGAAAACAACGAGAACTCTGATTCTTAATAATATGTGAATTAATTTTCATGACTATTGCAATAGTTTAATTAGGAGTCTCTTAAATGAGCAAATACAATGCAAAAGCTCTCATTCAAGGTTTCGGCTTGGAAGAGAACGATCTCAACATCAACATCAACGCAGAACATGAAGGTGACAAAGGCGAAGGCGATGCTACAGACTTTGGAGTTGGTGCTGGAGAAACACCAGTAGCAGAAGTTCCTGCGGTAGAAACTGAAACAGTTGAAGCAGCAGTTGAAGAACCTGCTGCTGTAGTTGAAGAAGATACTTCTGGTACTCCAGAAGCTGCAGAACTTGATGTTGCTGATGCTGGTGGTGGAGTTGCTGAGACTAATGAGCTTATCGAAGATGTAAGTGAAGCTGCTGAAGGTCTTGAAGGTATTGCATTAACACTTGCACAAATCAGTGTTGAAGGTCTTGAAGTAAACGCGGCTGCACATGCAATCTTACTTGACCAATACAAATTTGTTACTCGTAAATTCCCTGCTCTCCAAACTGAGAAAAAGGGTATTCCATCTTTCGAAGCATTTACTGTTTCTGAAGAGGGTGTAACTGTTTCTTTGGAAAAAGTTGTTGATAACTTGAAATCTGCAGGTAAGGCACTCCTCCAATATTTGAAAGATATGTGGGTGAAGTTCTTAGCATTACTTAACAATGTAAACGCTGCGATTCAAGTAATGAAAAAGAAAGCAACCGAGCTTTCAACGGCTAAGGTAGGTACAGCACCTGAATCAGTTAACATTCCTGGTTTCATTTCCAAAATCGCCAGCGGTACCGCTGTTCAAGACATCACCTTATTAACTGAAGTTATTAAGAACATGACAACAGCTCGTTACGAAAGCATCATTGCGGCTGTTACAAGCGGTAAAGATGTAAGTGAAGCGATGAAAACCATCAATCAAACTTTGATTAATAAACAAGGTTCTGGTGGTCAAATGTTGGGCGGTTTTAAAATTGAAGCCAATGAAGATGGTACTGTTAAAGCAACATCTACTGAATCTGGTGAAAGTAAATCTTCTAAACCATTTGATCAAGCAAAAGTAAATGCGACTGCTAAAGCTGTAGTTGACCTTGCTTCTGCATTGGAAGATTACAATCGTGGTGAATCTAACCGTAAGAAAGTTAACGATTTCATCATTAGTGAACTTGCTAAAGGTGATGTTGGTTCTGACGATGCTGGTAAAATTGCCAAATGGAAAGCGGCGCGTAAAGCGGGTACTGCATGGAGCAAACAGATCGGTTTTGAACAAGTTGTTGTTCGTAAAGCAATCAGTGTTGGTAATGCAGTGAACAACGTACTTGCAGCATCGCTTGGCAAGGCTGTAAAAGCTGCTGAAGGTAAAACTGGAGGCGCGCCACAAATCGGCGAGCAGACAAGTCGTAAAGGTAGCTGGTAATTCAGCTACAATGATTAACTAACGTTAATTACTTTACTTGGTAGAGTATTGTCCCATATGGGACAATACTCTATTCAATATGTTATGACTATTTTCTAATCAAAAGAAGAGAGGTATGGATATGTCATCTAATCCATTCATTTCGGGTAATACACCATCACAAGAGGATATTTCTGCTTTTCCTGCTGAGTTAACGAATGGTTTATCTGAAACGGAAACGAAATATACTTTAGGTGGTTCTGAAGACAACCCTGAACAAATTGCCGAGCAAAAGGTTCAAGTGAACGCAGAACACGATATCAATCGTCAAGCTGCGGATATTCAGGATGCTATTACTCGCGAGGACAATGATAATCCTTTCCTGAATTCTGATTCTGAATCGAATTTAGATAAAGGTATTCAATCTTTGGAGTCGATTATCACCGATCTCGAAGAGTCCATGCGCGCCACAGCTTTAAATCCGCGTAATACTGAGTTTGTTGTGGACGTGGTTCTTGACGAACAATCAAAAGAGTTACTTGATAACGACATCAAAGATGTTATTCAATCTCGCCCCGAACAATACGAATCGTTAGAAAGTATCGTACTTTGCAATGAACGTAGTGTGCCTAAGATCCTTGGTATTCTTAAACAGAAACAGCAAGACTTAATGCAACCTTAATTGTCATGAAAAGATTTATTGTTTGCCCCTAGGGGCAAACAATAAATACTATGACGCTATAGGAGTTCAGGTATGCGATACCAAACCAAGATTTCACAAGAAGACAATACACCAGCAGTAGAAGCTGGCGAATCTAACCCGTTTCTTGACAGCTTAAACGCCGAAGGTGACGAAGCACTTCCGGAACCTTCGGATCCAATTAATGTCGACTCCGATACATTACTCACCGAAGATGCTTCTGGCACACCAGAAGCGATTGAAGCAACTGTGTTGAGTTCTGGCGCGGAAGTAGTGACTGTATCTGACCGTGTTGGTGATATTGTTGATACGGTGGTAGGTCTCGAAAGTATTTATTTACAGTTACAAAAAATCAAAGATGCTGAAGGTAATATATCAGTAGAGTCGTATGGTTTTTTAACGATTGCTTATGAGCAATCTGTTCGTAAATTCCCAGCATTGCAAAAGAACAGTGGTCTTCCTTCCATGGAAGAATTTGCAATGAATGCTGATCGTGCCAATACTATCTCATTAGAGTCGGTTGGTGAGAAACTTGTCAACGGATATAATGCGCTTGTTAAGTTCATTAAAGATTTGATTGAACGCGTTAAAGCATTCTTTGGGCACATCATTTCTGCGACCAATGTTATTGTTCGTAAAGCAAAATCTTTAATGGAACGTTTGAAATCTGTTAATGATAATGCTACAGGTAGTGACATTTCAATGCCTGCTGTACTTAACCATCCGGTATTGACTGACAACAACATCGGTAACCTAACCGGAATAGTTAAGTCAATCGGTGAGGCGAGTTATCGGGATGTCATTGATATCTACAATAATGCGATCACCGGCAATAAAGAGATCCCTGTATCTGAAGTCATTGGATCAATGCATAAAGCTTTTGATGCATATGGTAAAATGGCTGGTGACGTTTATTTAGGTAATTTATCGTTCAGTAACGATGACTTCCCGCCGGCTATTAAATTGTTGGATGCTGAGGCTCGTAAGGTAAAACCTTACACCAAATCAAAAATGAAAACATACCTTGAACAGAATGTTAAACTGGGTGTTGCAATTTTTGATTTGAAATCATCACAGGTTGAACGAACTCGCGCGTTGACTACAATGATGGCTATGATGAAAGATTTTGCGGACAAACAAACGAAAACTGATGAACGTTCGGAATTCCGTAAACAATTTGAATTAATGACCGCAGCAGTTCAGTTTATTCGTAAATTACAAACATTCGAGAACAAGGTGCTTTCACGTGCAATTCAAGTTGCGAATGCAATCAACAACTCTTGTGCTGCATCGATTAGTGCATTAGAAGCACACGACAAAAAGTAACAACATATATTCATTAGAGGGGTTGTTCCCTCTAATGAATATTTATACAGTCATAAGGAATCCATAATGGGACGATATACTTCATTAGCACCGGTATTCATTTTAGAACCTAGTCTAGAATCGCTTCAAACACTCACCAGAGGGTTACAAAAAGACATTGACGAGGCAATATACCTCACAGGTATTAAAACTCGTTTAAACGCATTACAGTGCAATTCAGTAACATCTGCTGAACAGCTCTTAATTAAATCTTCACTGGTAGCAGTGGTCGGTCGTGAAACTATGCTTTCATTGTCATTGGAAGCATTACGAATCGTCCCTAACTTTAATCTTACAGTTTCTCAGGAAGGTGTAGGGGATATGATCAGGTCAGCAATTAAAGTTGTAGTTGAAAAAGTTAAACAATTCTTTGCATGGCTACGTGGTTTATTTGCTAAATTCTTTAAGAATGATAAACTAAAAGCTGAGCAATACAAAGAAGCAGAGACGCAAGCAGATACTGCTAGTCGTGGTGCTGAAGAAGCATTTGCGAATATGAAAAAGAATCGTGAAGCTTTTGAAGAAGCAATGAAGACCAGTGATGATGCTGGTGAGAAAATGGACGAAACAATGTCCAAAATGAAAGAGCAAAGTGATAACTTAAAATCTAAATTCAGTTCTGAGGATGAAAAAGATGATTTTGTTAAGTTATTAAAATTAGCGAAAGAAAAGGTTGTTAAAGTTGATCGCGACGGTCTGACCTTTGTATTAAAACGTTCAGCAATGAGTCCTTTCCGAACCAAGCAAGATTACAGTGCAGGTTCAATGTGGATTGGTAATACGCTTTCTAATATTCCGATTTCAATGGGTGTCTCTCTTCTTAAATTGATTAAGTCAGAAGTACCATCATTAGACCATTTGAAAGAAGACATTGCTCCGCTATCTAACGATAAGAAGATGAGTCGTTTCTTTACTGAAACAACAGATTCTGATGGCATTACGTTCTATTCATTACGTCGTGAGAAACATGATGATTTAGAGATAAATCCACGTGAATTAAAATCTTACCTACAAAACTCAATTCATATTCTCAAGAATAATGCAATCGCAGTAGAACAATTACAGAAGAATGAACATAGTTTGGTTTCAGCACTAGAATCGATTGGTAATTCAGCAGACGAAGCTAAACTAAAGGGCTTGAAGATTTGGTTGAAAATCAATACCTCAATTACTCGTATGTTAACGGACACTTCAGCTGTTGCACGAAATATTGGTGATGATTGTTTACGTTTAACCGATAGTTTCAAGTAAACAATAACAAGGGGTAGAATATATACTCAATGTATATATTCTCTCTAATATAGTAGTCACTTCGTTCCTACTATTGTTGTTTATGTTCAATTCATCTCTACGTTCTTCATTGAATCACTTGATGCTGGTGTTTTCATTAGCACTCAAACACTTCACTACCCTACTCTTTCGAGTAGAATAAATGTAAATACAAATAATAGAAACGAACAGTAATAAAATACTCAGTTTCGAATTCTATGTTAATAACCAAAAACAGGAAAACAAAAGAATGAAACATATTACGTTGTGGTTATTTGTATTAACCGTTATAGGTTTACTATTTTTAATAGGACGTTATCTATTAAAAGAGCACAAGAAGATGTATGGCGTTTGTTGGAAGAATATCATTGAGGCGGCAATTGACTCAGCTAAGAATACCCGTGATCAACAAATATATAAAGAACGAATTAACGAAATTGTATTAAGTACAGGGTTTGTTAAAAACTTTACAAGAGAGTATGATGGCGCCATTGATTTGGACATTGCATTTCCGATGATTAATCCGGAATGGGAGTATTTTAAATTATTACGAATAAAGCTTCGTAATAAAACCGGCTATAGTTTCCCTGTATACATGGACTTCTTAGAACGGGCAATTTTTCACTATAATGCGGATACTGAATATGCAATTACCACAAGACAATTAATCGAACACGTAAATCGTATTTTCGACGAGTATTATGCAAAAGAAATCAAACAAAAATTCAAGTAAATAGAGGGGTCATTCCCCTCTATTCTTTATGCTATGATTTTAAAACTATTAGGTCACATCTATGCCGATGTATAATTTAGCTATCGAAGAGATAGACGAATCTGTAAAGCGTCCAGTTGTACACAACGTCATTATGGATTTAATGTCATTGTTTGGACTAGATGAAAATGTCCCAGTGATGTTTAAAGGACAAGCTCCGCAAAATACTTATGAAAACTCAGATGTAAATGGTCGGTTTGTTGATGGGTTCAATCGATTCTCTGCAGAATCATGGTTATCAATTGATGATTATACTGAGGAAGAAAATGAAACCGCATTGTTAAGTACGCCAGTTCAGTACATTGATAACAAAGCAGTATTCGCCGATAAGACGCTAAGAATTTTTTTAGTTCCAGCGTACGTTAATAAACGTTTTACTGTAAGTATCTCACTGACAGGTACGGAGAAACAAATCGAACGGTGGCGTGCTAATATTAAACGACGCACATCTCAAGGTGTATTAAACGGTATTCATTCGGTCAAGTACCATTATCCGATACCTTTAAAGTTTATGGGTTTCTTAGTCGATGCATTTGACATGAGAGAAAAGGTTAAAGGTTATGGTGATCATTTAGGTGATTGGTTTAAATCTTGTTTTATACCAACAATGGACGTTATTCGTTCAGGGAATGGTACGACCCCTACTTTTGTAATTCGTGAAACACAACAACCAATTCAAGGTTGGTTTGATTTTGGTACTGGTGCACCGAAAGCGGAAAAAGATGATGAAATGTCACGTTGGGTTTTAAAGTTTCAATACACATTCTACATGGATGTCCCAGAGACAATAAACCTAACCACACCATTGGTTATACACAACCAATTGTTGGCTGAACAGTATCTACCCAAACCGGTGAAGATGGCACAACTAGATTTTATTAAACAACATGGTAGTTATTCGCAAGAGGCGTTTAATGCTTTTCGTTTTGCAGCTAGTGCGAACGAATATGTACATAGCGTGACCCCAGGACTATCGATCCCTTCATTCGATGACTGGATTGGTGAAATGCCGAATGTTGGATATGGTGCTATCCTTAGGTTATTGATTCGTTTAGATGAAAGTGATTTACACAAAGTCATGAATCTAAACGGGTTGGGGGAATGGGAATTAAATCCACTTTGCACCGCGTATATGAAAGCTACACGCAACAAATTAACCCAACCGTATGAAAATGTAATCAATATCATGTTACATCGCAGTGACGATCTACTCGATATGAAACAGCTTACAGTGGATGAAAACTTATTCGTGAGATATGGACAAGAGCTAGATCTTCGCAAGAGTTATCATCTTGTTGTGACAATGTGCACTGATCCTACGATGCTATCTGATGCAGCAATCCGCGATCTAGGAAATAATGCTTGTTTCTTTAAGTACTGGATCACTTGCCTCTATCCAAATGCCCCAGAAATCTTCGGTTGGGATATGACAAGTTGTACAGTAGGGTCAGATAAGGATACTATGATTCCTGATGAAATTATCAAAGTAATCGATAAGGTCATTGATGGCAAACTATCAGATCGTTCGATTTGGCCATTGGTAGGTTTCTTCACAATACACGCTCATAAACTCAAAGACTATGTACCACAGGTGTGATATGCATAAACCAATTAATGTTGCGGATGTCTTTATAGACGACCCACTCGGTATTGCTTCTATTGTAGAAGACAATATTACCACGGCAATGGAAAGTATAAGTTCAATCTATCATGGATTAATTGTTACACCACATCGCGCATATGCCGATAAACGTGTACAAGAGTCTTTGCGTACCCGAATCGATGAATTAAGTTTGGTAACATCTATCTCATCTGAATCAGTTCATTTGGCGATTGATCAACTTACTAATCGCACATACTCGTCGGAGAATGCTTTCTTTGATACAGTAAAAACGATTATCGAAAAGGTACTTGAATGGTTGGCTAAGGTACGCGATCTGATCGTACGCGTAATTAGATCGATCATAAGTGTACGTAATCAAAACAACGCAACCAACGCCAAAACAGCATCTGACTTTAAAGAAACCAAACGTGAGTATGAACGTACAAAACAAGGTTTTCCTGAAGTTATTCGTATTTCTGTTCCGGGTGCCTGCTATCTTGCATTTCACACAACGAAACACAAACCGAAGGCGGGGTTTGTATACAACACCGCTGGACTTGAAAAAGCAATTGATAATGTTGATCGCGAGATGAATATCTTTATAAATAATCTTACAGCAGAAGCTGATAATACACTCGATGCAGTAAGTGCATTGATTGGTCAGTTAAGCGTAAGTAAGACTTATAAAGCTGAGGACGTTCTTCGCAAGATTAATAATTCAAAAGTGTTAGATGGTCTGTATCACAATAATTTCGAAATGGTCGGTTTTGGTCTAGTTCAAAAACCTGTACGTAATGCAACTCGATATATTCGTAACAAGTACGGGTTAACAAATACCGTTGATGCGTACAGTTGGAATACAGTTGATACATTTGAACTTTCAATTGAAACTGCCGCATTTGAGAAATTACAGAAATCCTTTGCTGACAAGTCAGATGAAACGATTGGTCGTATCGTTGCACTAAATCAACGACTTGCTGATTCACGTGCAGTGAAGCAGTTAGCTGTGATTCGGCGCGACATACGTCAGCAAATTGATATCATGGTCGGGTTAGATCCGAACCCATCTATCACGTTAACGCAACGTAAAGAACTTCAATCTAAGTTGGAATTAATTTATGAATTAATTCGACAACTGACAGACACATGTCTACTTGCCGCGCGGTTTTACACCCGATACACTCTAATGCAAGGTAAGATCTTCCAACTTGCTGGCGATTCAGTTACACTATCATCCTAGAATAAACGGACTGTCCTTCGGGACAGTCTTTTATGCTGTAAATTAAAATTTAACGTATGTTTTTGTTAATATGTCGTTTTGATTGTATGTGTTCACTATAATCAAGGCGTCAACCATGTCCGATATGTTATTTGACACCCCTCGACCAGAAGGTCCTCCAAAGAACCCTGTACCAGAAATTTTTGATAAACCATATAAGCATTCGATTGTCGATAGTGAGAAGACTCCGATTGAATCGTTAACAGCTTGGTTGGGCGGTAGTAATTGGCAGGTAAATTACTATTCACAAATTTTTGGAAAGCGCGAAGAACTCAAAGCCTTTGATCCAACTTCACTAAACCCTTACCAAAATTATCACAAGATCAATCGCCTGATCTTAAAACTTCAAGGTGCAATTGATCAATCCGACATACAGCAGTCAGGGCGTTACGAACTAACAGGGACCGCTGTTATTCCTCCACACCCCAACCTGATTCCGAATGTGGGTGATGCGTTTATTGCCGATATGGGCGAGGGGCAGGCAGGTCAATTTACCGTTATTAGCGTTGACAAGTTAGCTAATAATCTTGCGTCTGCTTGGCGTATTAATTTCAAACATGAACGAGGGGTAGATTTCAATTTAGAAAAACTTATTGATGCGAAGGTTACGAAAGAATCGTTCTACAGTCGTGATTATTTAATCACCGGTCAGAATGCAATTCTCGCAACAGAAGAATACATGGCGGTTCAAACATTAGAGGAACATCTAGTTCGAATTTCTAATCAGTTTGTTACCAATAACTTCAGTTGGGAAAACCATACGTTAATTTTACCCGGTCAAGATACACCAACATACGACCCATTCATTGTACGAGCAGCATTGAAAGTGATTTCTTCAGATGACGTGAAGATTTTGAAAGATGTTCGAGAACTCAATTGCGATGATCATCGAATCCCTAAATTCAATGATATTTATACTGCAATTCTAAAACGAGACCGAACTTTGCTATACGGCACTTTTCGTGATTTTGGACGTATCCCTACCAGTTTACTTACACCATCGGTATTTCATAACTCCATTCGTTATACTGGCATTAAAGCAGTTATTGTACCTTACAAACAAGAACTGGATAACGATGGATATGTGAAACTTTTAAATCTAATTGATGGTGCCAATGGTTCATGGCCGGGTACTGGATTGAGTTTAAATGGCGTAACTGATGATTGTCATTGTTGGGGGAATATTGCCATCCCTGTCCCATGTGAATGTGAGAGTACACCACCTACACCTACAGTAGACCCACTGATTGGTAATCCCGGCATGGATATACCGACCATTACAAATAGTAGTTATGTAGTATCTGATGCTTTCTATGATAAACATTTAATCGACTGTAGTTTATTCGAACGAATGCTTTGGGATGTGTTAGACAACAAACCGATTGACAATGAAAAGGTTTATAAATTTGTTGAATGTTATCATCACTGGGGTAAGTTGGAACAATTCTATCTTGGTCCATTGTTAATTTTGTTAATTCGTGCATGTTTAAGAGGGGTGCATTAAGCACCCTGTTTTTAATAGGGTGATTTATGTCTGAACCAACAGTAGCTTATAGATTGTTTCATGATACATTCATGGTACAAGTTCAAAATAAGTTTTTGTGGACACCACAACACATGAGACGTGTTCCGGGAATGTCTTCTCAAGACAACGACGTGACACAACAACTTTTAAATGAGACATCAACAGTTGCACGAACCGCTATCGGGATTATTCTACTCTACGATAAAGGGATTATCGCCGAACTCACAAATCGCCATGACATCTACACGATTCATGATCTCATTACGCGACATCTGAATCGATGGGGTGAGATAATTGCAAACCCCATCTCCGGTAGAACTCCACCACCAGCGGAAGATCTTTATAAAATGGATGCATATGCGAATTTTATTTCGGCGGATGCAGATTTTCATAGAGAGGCATTAGCTGCAATGGGGCATGTAACGGATAAGTCCGACTTCATATCGCAGTTGTTAAGTACCTTTGGTGGAAATCAAAGACATAACTTGGCGTTGATACGACAGATTGATCCTTTGACACAAACTGAACAGCAATATATTCCAGCACCTATGAAGAACAATATTCAGGATGCATGGAATAATAGTGCATGGGGGTTATTGAGTGGAAATTCTAGACACTCTCGTTAGTCGTGAGATTGCTACCATTAATGCACTACCGCAACAACAGGTAGCGCACCAGTGGCGATTGCTAATTAAAGCTAACGGGGTAGAAATTGAACCTTTCTACATTAAAGAAATTAAACTGGATCGTTTGTACCATAAAAACTACGGTGATGAGTTACGTATCACCGTCGGTTTAAATTGGGCGGATATGCAGTACAACATCTTACCTTACCGAGATGCGTTGGAAGCTACACTGATCAAAATACCAATGCATACGGCAGTAGAACCGGTACAGAACAAGGCTAAGGCTACTTCGAGTAATAGATACAAGGTACAGTTATTAAATGGTAACTCATCTGCAATTCAGGGCGACCATCCTTTAACGTTAAATAAAGAACTTGCCGGTCGTGTATCGATTGTTGATGTTACAATGCAATTGTTTAATCCTGTAATCGATCGTATTCGTAAAAGTTCTTTTGGAACAACTTTTCGAAAGACATCCCCAGTTGATGCCATCGCTTTTATTCTAGTGAAGTCGGGGAGAGGTGAAGGTATGGACACTGCTAACGCCGTTAAAGGTATTAACATTGATCCAACGTTCGTATCAACGCCTAGAGAACATATCCCTGTCTCGGAAAAACTGCTGATAACCGAGATACCTGCATACATTGATAATATCGTGGGTGGTATACATCCAGCCCAAATGCGGTATTATTTACAATCGCAGTTTTGGTATTTGTATCCTATTTTCGACAATCAGCGGTTTAATCAAAATATTTATTCTTTAACGGTTATCAAGATACCAAGTACACGAATGCCGGGTTTAGAAAAAACATGGCGTGCAAGCGGTAACCAAATCATCGTCTTGTCCACAAGAGCAACCACCCATCAAGATAACTCAGAATCGGCGCAAATGAACGGTGGTAATGGTGTTCGTTTTGCAGATGCTAGAAATATCGTTGAAAACTATGTAACAGCTGGCGCCAATAAAGCTGTGATTTCTGCAAAGAAACACATAGTCGAAGTTGTAAACGGATATCGTAAAGATGAGAGTGATTTCATTAAGGCTCCATCATCTACGCTTATCACGGATAAGTATAACAAAGAGTATGCCAAGATGGCACACAAAAGCGGTGCGTACATCCAGACTGTATGGGAGAATGCAAACGTCGATTTACTTTTCCCAGGAATGCCTGTGCGTTATATTTTCCAAGATGGTGAAAAGACCGAAGAAATCTACGGTACACTGAATGCCGTAGAGACTCTAGATTATAACACCAATAACACTACCAAAGAAGCACGCTTTACAACAATGGCGTTATTGACGTTATTCGTGTCTCGCGTTTCTCCATTGAGAAAAGAGACAACGGAACCGACTGTAACCACTACGAAATCGACCTAAGGATTTGTATGAAATTAAGACCCGTTTTAATTGCGTTTGAAGGCACTGAATGTGCTGGGAAAACCACAGCGATTCAGAATGTTAAAACTTGGATTGAAGAGAGTTATGGTCAGGAGGTTGTACTTACTCGTGCGCCTGGTGGGACAGACATAGGTAAACAAATACGACAGATTGTAACTGGAGACCAACATGATGAAATGTCTTCTACAGTAAATGCAATGTTGTTCGCTGCCGATTGGCGACACACACTGGAAACAGTTATATTGCCAGCAATAGAACGAGGAGCAATTGTTCTAACGGATCGATGTAATTTAACATGCCACGTTTATCAACATCAATCACCAGAAATTGGTAAGTTAATGGAGATTAACAATAAAATTAAAACTCCAGATGTTACGTTCATTATGACAACCCCTTTCGATACGTTTGTGTCACGTCGTGACGCTCGTGACACAACTTTAAATAATGCACGGGATTACATCCCTCAAGAAACTCATGACGGCATGGTAATTCGTTACATGCGTTATGCGGACACACACCCACAAATTGCCGTTGCCGTTGATTGTTTGCAGCAACAAGATCAAATCTTTAAAGATTTAACCAAAGTAATCAAAGAACGTTACGGTCGTAACTAAGGAGTATGTAATGAATCGTGTTATCTTAGGTCGTATAACGGAACTTACCGAACAAGCTTTGCAGGACAAGGTCGAATTAGCCGCCAGCGATAAGTTCGACGGCTGTCAGTATTTTGATGCACGCAATAGTTCTCTCGAATCATTTCTAACCACAATGAAAACCGTGAAAAATATACGTGACACTGCATACTGGGAAATTACATGTATTGGCTCTTTCATTGAAGAAGCTGAAAAACGAATGCCAAAGATCATCGATGATATGGATGAGTTGGATCATTATTACGCAGAACAGGTCTTAGCATTTTTACCACATGCACTCCTGTATGTGAAACAAGATTTTGAAAAAGATTGTGCTGAAAATCGTTTATCAAAATATTATATCCGTACAGTTGGAGTGGTTGTAGCACACGACCTAGGTATTCTCATTGGGTCGAACTACACTCCAGATGCGCGCAGCTTCATTCTTGCTTCTCCTTTCATTACGCCCGATACCCATATTGTAACTGATCGTGAAAAATTTGTAGATGACGCCAAGTTTCGTCTAGAAAAATTTCATACTGACAATGAAACACTGGCAGCAGAAATGCATCCTATGTTGGAAAGTATTGCAAATCCGTCGAACAAATTTCGCAAAATCAGATTCAGTATTTCTTAACACATCACATTAGTTCTCAACTTTTTATCGATTATAGGTAAATACATGACTACGCAACCATTTAGTATCAAACAGATAGTTGAACAAACTCGTATGAATTCTGAAAAGAATGAAGAGTTAATCGGATGCGATCGAGAAACGGGACTCTTTGAGTTTCGTGTTATAATGTTGTCTACTGGACGACAAACTGGTAATTCAAATCGTATCGAAGCAGCGTTTAATCCTATAACGGATTTATACGTTACTCGTGATCAATTATTAGTTGACATGTTCGCAGATCGCTTCGCTCAACCAATCCATTACCTCAACCTCAATAGTCGTAAACTAGATGACTTTATTCGCAAATTAGTATCACTGCGTCTGAAAACTATCTACATCGACCTTGGGGCAAACATGTTCTTTACGAGCCGTAATCTGGTACATCACTTGATCCGTACTTATGATGAACAGGCTGAGAAACTTGGATTCAAACCGGTGTTTGTTATTACCTAAAACATATATTCCTACACACCCATCAGGTGTGTAGGGTTTATGTCGTCAGATTGACTTTAGAATAAAATTATTTCAAATACATATTACCATTATGAAGAGATAAAAGAAACTCTTAACGAGATTTAAACAGTACAGTTTTTAGAGTAATTGGACTATACTGTTCCCTGCTGATAAGGGTATAACAAAACTCAATTCCCCAGTATAATGGGATTTTTAAATTGATAAATGAGGATTAGCAAATGGCTAAACTATATTTCGGCTTTGGTATTTCAGATTCAATGTTTAGCGGTGATGTAAAATTATCGCGTCAGGATTTACACGAAGATGCAAGTTTTGTTCAATACCTATTGAACAACCCACAATGCAAACGCTGCGAAGAAACCGTCATATGTTTAAATCCATCACACAAAGCGTCTATTGACGCTATGGTGGAGAAATACGGTTTAAATGGAATTACGATCCCTGACCATGCGCCAATTATAAAAATGCAACCCGGAGATTATTTAATTGTAATGTCCCCACGCGGTCTACCTCGTTTAGTGGATCGACATGAATATAGTAAAAATGAAATAGACAACGCAACGTTCAACTTCTCAATTTGGGGAGTTGAATAATAAGTTCTAATTTAGAAAAAATTGAGTTTATGATTTACATATCGTTAACTCAATATAATGCCCGCATTGGTAGTTCGGGGTTAGAGAACTACTTGCCAGTCATGGTGAAAATATGAATAAGTTCAATCATTCGCGAAAAATATAATTTTTCCATTTAGTTAAACTTACCCAACAACATAGACAGAGAATCCCTTAACGGGATTCTCTGTCTAGTCTTATTACCTGTTTTTTTTTTTAACACTTTCGTCAAAGCGTTGTTATGCCGCCATGTCGAACCATGCAGGAGCACCACCTTCTGATGCTGTAGCAGCTGCCACGCGTTTTCTTGACATGTCTGGTCCTAATACATCGTCATCAATGAAACCACGTTCTGGGTGGAATTGGTAAACGGTATAGAGATCCTGATATGGTGTTACTCCAGGTCTGCGATGTTTACCGCGCTGATATGTCATATAGGCTAAACCATTTACTTCGACTTTATGTTGATATATTTCCATATCAACTTCTTGGTCGATCGTTGTACATGAATCCCAATAACCTTTGTTTGCGATTTCCTTAACGAAATCTTCAACCCCTTGTCGAGTCAGTTTCTTAGCATCGGTAGAAAGTTGGTGTGGGGTAATGCAAAGAATCTTTTTAGCTTCGATTACATTACGTGTTCTACGGAAAAGGTCACGAATGTCTTGACCAGTAGCACCTTGTTTACAACCTTTTGTACTCATCATTGCTAAATAGTCAATGTTGAGCATGTGAATTTCGTAACCTTCGTTTTCGTATTTTTCAATAACATCAATCAGGTCAAAAATTGTGAATTCGGATGGATCGTAATGATCAATCTTAACAGTATATCCATTCACGGATAACTTGTTATTCACATACACTGCCGCCTCAATTGGATTGATGGATGCTTGATCAATCTTCATTCCAATTTCAGGCTCAATGAGAGATCGATATAAATGAATAATATCGTTCATCGCTGAATTTTCGAAACTGATACGTAACAACAAAGGTTTCTTGGAAGGATCATGCATAAACGGACGGTTATAAATCGCAGCAGCCTTTAACATTTCCAAGGTGGTGCCCGATTTAAAGTTATGTTGTAATGCACCCACAACAATCATCTCGCCGCGACGAGCACCACCGTAATCCCCGAACAAACGGTTAATACCTTGGTGACCAAACTTAATAATACCTTCAGGGCGAATGGATGATACTGCTACCTGAAATGATTCTTGAAGAGATTCAATGTTTGAAATGTCGACTGACTCGACTAAAGATTTATTAACGATAGATGCAGTATTCTTGAAAGGTTCCAGTTTGCTAGAGAAATCTTTAACGTAATGGTTCCAATCCACGTTCTCAGGGCGAAATTCAATCTCGTAATAATAGTCTTTTACGATAGAACGAATCGTTGCACGGTTGATAAACGTATTGATAAAATCACGTGACGTACGAATAGAGTTCTGAACTTCTTCATCCGTTTGCTCCATTTGAATATTGGTCGCAAGCGCATCAAAAATGTAGTCTTCAGTTTCAGTAGCCATCCGAACGCGTTGTAGAATATCACCTTTATTGAATTGCTCATCCGATGGTGTATCAATCATCCATCGAACAATTTCTAACAGATGACCTAGTGAGTCACGTGAGAAGTCGGTTAATACAGCAGCATCTGGTTTCTTGATGAATTGTAGCGCATCCTTAGCAATTACGCGTGATGATGTGTTATTCTTCTTGTTTGCAACTGATTCCAAGAATAATAATGTGATTACCTTAATTAGTAGTAACTTACTGTCCACAGGTTTCTCCTAAACTTATTACTGGGAATTTGGATATGAGTAGTACATTCAATATCAATTCAGATCAACGTTGTGTAAATGGAATTGGGGTAATAAATCAACCACAATTGATATATATTCCAAACAGCCTTTACAAAACAATGACCCTGACAAATGAAAGTTTTAAAACACTTTTAAACTTAGAGCACATGTTAAATTTAGTTGGACCCAATGGAGTCGCAACTTTTTTATATGCCAGTTCGTTATATAATTCTCAGTCCGATTTATTTTTAAATCAAGAGACCATTACTGGATTTACATTTGCTGATTTATTAGACAAATACCGAGATGACTTGATTGCCAATGAACATTTACGTTCGCAATATACAGAAGTCGTACGAATCCTCGATGGTCTAAAAATGACTAAACCGGACTTTCCAGAGAATTATCTGAAGAGTATTGTGGCGGAAGATCTTTTAATCGGTAGCAATACTGATGAAGATAGCGTATCTGTAATACAATACTATGTACCTGTTATGTTCGTAATAAGCGAACAGATTTACGGAGTTAGACTGAAAGCAGTAACGGGTTTGACTAGCGATGATAAAAAAGCGCTAAAACAAGCTACAGTGGCAAATGTGGGACTACTCAGTAATTCTTATGACATTCAGCAACTTGCACATTTTCCAATATTCAAAAATTTCGTGCAGGTGTGCTAACTGGGGTTATCCTTTACTATGAGGATTTACACCCTAAACCCCTTTACAGTCGATCGATCAACTTTAATAAGGATTGTCTAAATGGCTCTTTTGAAAATTGGCAAGGGATCTAGCGATCATCTTGTAACACTCCGTGATGACCTCCGTGACGTGTTAAAACCAACAGCAGCAACATTTGCCAACGTCTCAGTAGAAAGCTTTCACCAGTTTAATGCTGACCCTAAAGCTGCCGCGGCAGCTGTTGCAAATATCGGTGAAGTAGCTGACCAGCTTAGTACTGCATTTACTACTGCTTTTGAACATATGTCTCCAAGCGCAGCTGGTTCAAATGTAGATGGTTCATTAAAAAGCAACTCTGGTAATGGTGTGGCTGGTTTTGGTGGTAAACGCATAAACGAACAACAACTTGCTGCTGCTTCACTTATCGCATTAGCGACTCGTGATCCAAAATCTGCATTGGCATATGCGTCTGCTGCACAAAACTGTGACGTAATGCGTGAAAATGGCGTTCGTGTAATCGAGCCATCTGGTAACCCTGCATTAAACTACAGCACTGAATCTTTGAAACCTTCATTCGAAGCATTCGATGCACGTAACTTAGAAGAGCTTCGTGCCTTCAACGTAATGTTTGCATTCTCTGCTGCGATTCAAGACGAATTTGCTGAAGGTTTCTTCCGCACCGTGACTTTATCTCCAGACTCTACTGGCCTTGAAGTTTCGATTCGCCGCACAATGATTCAAGCTGAAATTCGCCATCCTCAAACTGGTGAAGTTGTTGATTGGAAACAAAAGAACTTACTTGATGCGCTTTCTGATCCAACAATTATTATCAACGAAGCAACACGTATCTTCCCACGTGTTATTGTTGGTAATGTTAAATCAGAACAACACTTTGTTGACAAAACTATCATTGCTCCGCAAGAAACGCTGGCAAATGGTGGTACGAAAATCTTTACTGCACCTTTAAAAGCTGGTATCAAAATCAACTTAGTTGGTGCTGGTACTAACGATCGTACTAATGGTCAGCATGATCAAACTGATGCAATCGATCACGCAGTAAAAGTGGAAGCACTTTACTACCGTATCGTTACATCAAGCGGTACATCAATCGTTAAATTCAATACGAAACAATTTGCTTACAATAGCTTCTTGAAATCGTTTGAAGGTCGTGATCGTCGTATTTCACTTGATTTCCCAACTCACGGTTTGCTTTTAAATTCTGCAACTGTTGATGCGGTAACTGGTGCTCCTGCAACTGCACTTACTTTCTTAGGTTCTGCACCTTACGAAAATGTTCAGTTGAATTTGGATACACACGTAACTGGTGAAGGTAACCTTCAGTTTGGTTATATCCAAGTGAATACTTCTAACACTGAAGTTGCAACTGCACGCGTTGTAAATGGTCCACATGACTACGATGAAATCACTGATGAAACTACATTGGCTGATATTCGTGGACAGTTCACCAAAATCGAATTCCTTGGTTACGACGTTAAAGCGTATTACGCTAACTCGAACAAACGTTACCTTGGTCTATTGGTTGACAGCGTTGAAGAACGTGTTCGTTACGTGGTGCCTTTGTCTCCACCTATCAGTGTTCAAACGCCGATCACTGGTACAGCGACTGCGACAGAAATGGCTGGTCCAATGAACGCACAGCGTATCGTTAACAGTATCAATGCGGTTACTAAATTGCTTGAAACTCGTGACACTTTACGTGAAATCGTTGGTCAAATTGGCTACCGTTCTCCGACTGATCAAGCGCCTGAAATTGAAGGTTTCGCTCGTTTGATGGTACGCCCATACTTGTTCGACGAAACTTTGAACATTGCAAACGTGTTGATGAATACTTCATCTGCAAACCGTTTACAAGACGTTCAAGCTGCAATCGTTAACAAGATTCGTTTCGGTATTACTTCTGCGTACACCGAATCTCGTTACCAACCTGCTCTTGATTCTATCAATGGTACTGCTGGTGAGCGTCCAAAAGTTGTAATTGGTACCGATCCAACTGTTGCTTCATACATCATGGTTAACGGTGATCCGCGTATCCTTGGTTTAGGTTTCGAAACTCAAGTCGTTGTAACTTACGATGTTCGTATGCGCGGTAAAATCGCTGCTACATTCGTGCGTGGCAACGTATCTGATGTTGACATCTTGAGCTTCGGTAACTTGGCTTACATCCCTGAGCTTGTAACTCAGGCACAGTTGAACTTCCAAGGTTCTACTACCAACGTTACTCAAGTTCAAAACCGTAACTTACACGTGGTATTCTTACCAATCCTCGTGTGGATCGAAGTTGAAGGTCTTGAGCAAGCTGTTTCTGATCAAGTGGCTTTCCCGGTTGCATTCTAATCTAGCAATAGATTGGTTTAACGATTCAAGGAGAATCCCCCCAATGGGGGGATTCTCTTTATGCCGCTAGGATTAAATAAAAATAACAATACACTATTATGATGAGACTTTGAATTATAGGTAACGAAATGTCAGAAAACTATCGCAAACTTTGTGTGTTTCAGGAAGATGAATATAGTCGTACGTTTTGTACAGAGAAAGAACTCATTGATCATGCAAACAAACTACCCCCTAATGACTATACGATTCAGATAGTTCCAACAGAGACACTTCGTTGGAGTGTGGAGCCAGCAATTGAATTATGGAATGGGGATGTGCTGTATCATCTAAATCGTATCAGGGATGCCAGTCTTAATTACCCACCGATCATTTATGATACACAGGTGGTTGATGGCGTACATCGTATTGTAAAGGCGTCTTCGCTTAACATAGATCATTTAGCTGTGATGGATATCGCATCACTACCACCGCTACGTACTGAACTTAAAGAACCTTATGCTCAGATGGTATCGTATATGGATGATGTGACAAACATACTAGAACAAGAGTGACTAATGTCACTCTCTGTATGCTGTCAGGTCAGTTTAGAATAAAATTATTTCAAATACATATTACCATTATGAAGAGATAAAAGAAACTCTTCAATCTTTTGGAATCACATTCATTTATAGGAATCTAAACTATGAAAAATAATATTGGTATTAAAACATTTGTACGTCTTGATCAAGCAATGATCGACCTGTTAATTCCACACGTATCCGTGGGTTACCATGTTGAGAAGCATTGGGCGTTCTGGGTCTTAACTCCCCATATATCTGAGGAGGTGGAAACCTGGTTGAGTCTTCAACCAGAGGATTCGTATACCCGTGTATCGTATACGTCGACCTTCCGCCAACTGTTGTGTGATCCGAAAAGTTCACGCATCGCGATAGGTATTAGTCTGTCCGAAGTGACGGGTAAACAGATTCATCAACTGTTGTCTTCACGCAAGCCGCTGAGCTTTGTGTCAACAGGACTTGATCTGAGCGATTACATCCCGACCAAGAACCCACTGATTTACAACGAAGCGAGTCAAGAATTCTTCTATGTGTCACGCAACATCGGCGCAGACGCAACGGCAGTGACACCAACACCTATCCCTCAGTTTCCGACAACACCACCTACCAACCCTGAACTGGCTCAGAAGTTCATCGACTCACTCGCAGGTCATGATTTTTTCTACGACTACAGCGATTCATTAGCTGTCTATAAATCCGGCAAGGCTGCTGAGAAGCGTCTGAAAGATGAAGGTGTTGCGATGGGAATTTCTCGCACTGAGGTTGAACGACTCTATACTGAAAAGTATAAATCGTACCTAAAACGTTAATTAATCTAGAACAGATCTTTCGAGGTCTGTTCTATCACTTCTCAATATATGGTTTTAAGGAATAAATAAAATGGCTAAAGTTGCATTATTTGATCGCATTGTAAAAGCAATGGCTGAACATCACTGTGAAGCTACTAACCAGCAAATGGTTAACAAAACAATTAAGATTGGTAAAGAAGTAAATTTACCGGCAGTTAAGAAAAAAACTAGTCTGGTATCAGGTCTTTGCAGAGTAGCTGCTGAAGTCTATTGTGAAGAACATGAGTTAGAGTTCACATCAACACAGTAAGGGGTTCGCTATGAACGAACATACCTTTGCGTGTCGCGATGATACAACGGGGTTAATAAATGTCTGGGATGTTCATCAGTTGTGGGAGTTTGTTAAAGAACTACCAGAATGTGTCGAATCTATTATCCCGTTGGTGCAGGCACTCAGTGAACACTTCAACGAATACGGCCTTGACGACTGGTCGCGAGTTGTGCAAGCGGATTTAAGTTATCCGATTATCATTTATGGTAACTATTGTATCATGGACGGTTGTCACCGGATAGCTAAAGTAATGTTATCTGGACAATTGGGAATTAAGGTGGTGAGACTCAATGAACTTCCATCACCCATTAAAACATATTCTGAGTGGATTTATTATCATTTGGATTATCCACCACTGTAAGACATATTGGAGAAATAAAATGTTATTATTACAAGGCGTTATGAATACTTTAAACGCACATAGTCGTGAACTCTTAGAACAAGAAATGATGGAGTATTTAAGAACCAAAGGTTGGGGACCAATCTCTGAAAACACGCAACAACAACAACAAACGTATGAGATGCCGAATGTAGAGGCTTTCAAATATAGTATTTGTCGCACTAGCGACAACCCAACAAGATGGGCTACTGAGCATAAAACATTCAGTAAACTTAAAGAAGACTATAACTGGTCATCAAAATGGGATAATGATGTAGTGTTTTGTGTAATGCAAGACAAGATCATCGTTGCAAAAGCAATAGTGAATAAAAAGAGTAAAGTAGTCAGAGACTTCATGGGTAACCCAATGTGGGAAAACTTCATTAAGATGAATCTTTTCAATTAAGCAAAGTAGACCCTTCGGGGTCTACTCTTTTG
>Ga0070743_10000195_pt1 | contig 22797 bp, 18 predicted proteins | sample ColrivemetaGS697_FD_70187 | JGI IMG/M metagenome (GOLD analysis project Ga0070743, IMG submission 70187) | Estuarine microbial communities from the Columbia River estuary, USA - metaG S.697 | ecosystem: Environmental > Aquatic > Marine > Intertidal zone > Estuary | place: USA: Columbia River... | reverse complement strand
AATTAATTCAGTACTTTTATAAAAACATATGATCATGAAACTACAAAATAATCTATTCAGCATTCAATCATTTATAATTTTTGCAACCGCTAATTTGGTTTTGGTTTCATGCGGAACTTACCAAACTGCGTATTATGAAGATGGTATTTATAGTTCTCCAGAAAAAAGAGAAAAACCACAAATTGTAATTGTTGAAAGAAATAACAACAATAATTTTGAAGAAAACTATTTCACCAAAAAATTGGATAGTTTGGAAAGAATTTCTGACCATGAGATATTTACAGACGTTGATTCGTATAGTTCAAATCCTAACTTTTCTGATAACAATATAAATTATAATCAAAATGAACCTTGGGGATATCAAAATGACAATGTGGTTGTCAATGTAAATTTGATGAATGATCCTTTTTGGTATGGAAATGGTTTTGGAATGTGGGGTTGGAATGATTGGGGCTGGAATAACTGGAATGGAGGATGGGGTTGGAATAGATGGAATAATTGGGGCTGGAATAACTGGAATGGAGGATGGGGTTGGAATAGATGGAATAATTGGGGCTGGACTGGAGGACTTTACAATTCTTACCGCTATGGAAATCAATGGCAAAACAACAGATTTTACAGAAACAACACTTATGGAAGAAGAGATTCAAATAATACTTACGGAAGAAGAAATTCCAATGGAATTATTAGAAACAACTCTATATCGAACAGAAGAAACTATTTTGACTACAATCAAAATTCAATTAATTCAAGAAGAAGCTCTATAGGCACTCCTGTAAGAAGAAGTTCAACAATTAGAGGATATGACTCTAATAACCGAAACTCAAATTATTCATCAAGAAATAATTCTGATACAAACAACAATATTAACAATACTAATTCATCAACAAGAAGATCATCAACTACAACAAGAAGCAGTGGAAATACCACCAATTCTAGTAGAGAATCATCTTCTGGAAGAGGAAGAAGAGGAGGGAATTAAATCATCACTTTAAGTTACAAAAGGTTTTAGAATGAAAAAAATTATCGCATCAGCAATTTTATTGGCAACTGTGGCTGCTACTAATGCTCAATCTTTAGGATATCAAGATTTGGGAATCCTTTTCTCTCAAAATGACAATAACGGAACTGCCCGCTTTACAGCAATGGGTGGTGCTTTTGGTGCTCTTGGAGGAGATATATCAAGTATTAATATCAATCCTGCAGGATTATCTGTTTTCAATAACAGTGTTTTTTCTGGAAGCTTTAACACCAGAAGTTCAGACATTATGGCTGATTATTATGGAAACAGACTTACTACTCAAGACCAATTCATAAACCTTTCTCAAGCAGGAGGTGTATTGGTTTTTGATACTGCTTATGGAAGTAATTGGGGTAAATTTGCAATGGGATTTAATTACAGAATTACTAAAGATTTTACAGATGGATTCATTGCTCAAGGAAATAGTAATGTTGCAACTTTTATTGACTTCCCTTTAGACACTAATACAAATCCATTTGTGTATGATATTGCTGACGAACAAACTTTTAACAATTCTTATATTGGTGATTTAAGCGAGTTCAATGTTGGATTTTCTTCTGTTTATCAAGAAAAATTACATGTTGGTATGTCGCTAAATTTTTACGACTTAAATTTTACGCAGCGCTCTAATTTAACAGAGTTCAATAGCGATGTAAATGGTAATGAGCTAGATGCCAATATATTTCAAGAAATCTTTACCACAGGAACAGGTTTTTCTTTGAATGCTGGATTTATTTATAAAGTAAACAACAGTTTTCGTTTTGGATTGTCATACCAAACCCCAACTTGGTTTTCAGAAATTTTAGAAGACAGTAATATTGTTGATAATGATGGTTATTTCGGAGATACAGAAATTGCAGTTAGCAATAATAATATTGTGTATGATAATACAGCTGGAGGATTTTTCCCAACACAATCTCTTATTTACAGACTAAAAACTCCAAGCAGATTAACTGCGAGTACTGCTTTTGTTTTTGGAAAAATGGGATTATTGAGTGTTGATTATTCCAACATGAATTACACTAGAACAAAACTTTCAGGTGCTAATTTTATGCAAGAAAATCAAGCTTTTCAAAATGATTTTGTAAACACACACAACTTTTCAATCGGGACAGAATGGCGTTTTGATAAATTTAGCATCAGAGGTGGCTATCGTTTTGAGCAAAGTCCAGATGCTTTTGCCTTAAATTCGGACGATTTGAACGAATATTCTTTTGGAGCGGGATACAACTTCGGAAATTTTAAATTGGATTTTGCCTACAGAACCAATAACCGAACTACAGCCTACAATTTCTATTCAGGATTCAATGTAAATCCAGCAAATTTAACATTGGACAATCGCATATTTACAGCGTCAGTTTCTATAAATTTATAGGAATTTTAACACATCATAAAAGACCTTGCATCAAAAACATGCAAGGTCTTTCTTATTAAAAATGATTTTTTTGCCGTAATTTTGCTTTTTATTTGAAAATCATGCAAGAGACTAAAATTATCATACAAAATTCATCCAACGAAACTATTTTAAAATTCAATAGCAATACTCCATTAATCAATGCAGGAAGTTATGAATATACAAATATTGATGAAGCAAAAAAATCACCATTAGCGCAGCAATTATTTTACCTGCCGTTTGTGAAAAAAATATTTATAACACCCAATTTCATTGCTATTCAGCGCTATGATATTGTTTCTTGGCAGGATGTACAAGACGAAGTTCGTGAGCAAATTGAAAACTATCTTAACGAAGGCAATGTAGTTGTTAATGAAGAAACTACTGCTTCCAAAAAAGAAGCTATTGAAGTGTATGCTGAAGTAACTCCCAATCCATCAGTAATGAAATTTGGCACTAACAAAGTGTTAACTCAAACTGATGTTGAGTTTAAAAACATTGAAGAAGCCAGTAAAATTTCGCCATTAGCAAAAGCCATATTTTCATTTCCATTTGTAAAAGAGGTGTTTATCTCTGATAATTATATTTCCATCACCAAATACAATATGGTAGAATGGAATGAGATTTTTGCAGAAGTTCGCAGTTTTATAAGAGAATATTTAGTGGCAGGAAAAACTGTTTTTTCTGAATTCCCTTCTCAGCAAAAATCAACATCATCAACAGTAATTCCTGAAGTAAAACTAGATGGAATTGCCGGACAAATTGTGGATATTTTAGAAGAATATATCAAACCTGCTGTGGCTGGTGATGGTGGAAACATCGCATTTCGTTCGTATGATGCATCCAACAAAATTGTAAGTGTTGTGTTGCAAGGAGCTTGCAGCGGTTGTCCATCCTCTACTGCAACCTTAAAAAATGGTATCGAAAATTTATTGAAAGAAATGTTGCCAAATCAAATCAATGGTGTTGTTGCCATTAATGGATAAAAATGCTGTAAATGTCTGAAAATATTAAACCATACAAAGATTCTGAACTTGGAAAAAAAGAACAAGTCACACAAATGTTTGATGCCATTTCAACTAATTATGATGGGTTAAACCGAGTAATTTCTCTGGGAATTGATGTAAAATGGCGAAAAAAAGTTGTAAAATTTGTTGGGGAAAACCATCCAAAACAAATTCTAGATATTGCCACTGGTACTGGAGATTTGGTAATGATGATGGCAAATTTGAATCCTGACAAAATCATAGGATTGGACATTTCAGCAGGAATGCTCGAAGTTGGCAAACAAAAAATCAACAAAGCAAATCTGTCTAGAAAGATAGACATGATTGTGGGTGATTCTGAAGAAATGCCTTTCGAGAATGATGCTTTTGATGCCATTACGGTTTCTTTTGGTGTTCGAAATTTTGCAAATCTTGAAAAAGGCATCAAAGAAATTGCGCGAGTTTTAAAACCAACTGGTGTTTTAGTGATTTTAGAAACCTCCAATCCAACGAAATTTCCTTTCAAACAAGGTTATAAATTCTATACGAATTTCATATTGCCATTGGTTGGAAAATTGTTTTCTAAAGACAAAGTTGCTTATACCTATCTCTCAGAATCTGCAAATTCTTTTCCTTTTGGAGAGGTATTTAACAATATTTTGCGTAAAAATGGGTTTAGTGATGTAACACATCATCCTGTTACTTTTGGAGTAGCAACTATTTATACCGCCCGAAAATAAAATGATTAAAAAAACGTTTTTTATTGGACTCTTCTTTTTGATTTCTTTGGTAGCTTTTGGGCAATCAGAACGCATAGAAAAACTCCCAACTTTTGATGAACGAAAATTACATTATGGGTTTTATTTAGGAGTAAATCAAAATGATTTTAAGCTCAATTTAAGAAATAGTTCGATTGCAAATGCCGATATTACAGTGTCACCCACAGGAGGTTTTAATGTGGGTTTGATTGCAGATTTGCGTTTGCACAAAAATCTAAATCTTCGTTTTGAACCTGGTTTGGTTAGCAATTCAAAGAAAATTTATTTCAATCATTTGGCAATTCCTAGAGATAGTATTCGCGAAGTAGGCTCAACCTATTTACACGTCCCATTGTTATTGAAATTTAGTACAGATCGTTATAAAAATATTCGGCCTTATGTATTGGGAGGTATTTCTTACGATCATAACTTTTCGAGTAATGAAGCCAACCAAGATGATAATTCCGCTGGAGAATTCCGAATGAAAACGCACAATTTTATGTATGAAGTTGGTATTGGAATTGATATTTATTTGTATTTTTTTAAATTTTCACCTTCTATTCGTGGTGTTTTTGCCATCAATAATGAAGTAAAATATGATGACGATCCTAATAGTCGATGGACTGCTCCTATCAATTATATGGGTACTCGCGGAGTTTTCTTAACGTTTGCTTTTGAGTAATTTGCTATTTAAATAATTCGTTTCCTCTTTTAAATTCACTCAACAAAATAGCAGTTGCAGTAGCTACATTCAAACTTTCGGTTTGTTGCATTTCTCCAAATCTTGGAATGGAGATTATTTGGTTTGCCAATTCTTTTATAGTCTCTGAAACGCCATTCGCTTCATTTCCCATTATCAAAATAGCTTCTTGTGGCAATTTTTTTTTATACACATTTTCGCCATCCATATCTGCGATAAAAATGGGCAATTTGCTTTGCTTTAAATATGTTTTTAAATCAGTATAATGAATAGCAATTCTTGGCAATGAACCCATACTCGCTTGCACTACTTTCGGGTTGTAACAATCTACAGTATCTTCAGAGCATACCAGTTGCGAAATTCCAAACCAATCGCACAATCTGATGATAGTCCCTAAATTTCCAGGATCGTTGATACTATCCAAAACTACTGTCAAACCGGATTTTTTTAGTGGATTTTTTAAGGGAATTTTAAACAATCCTATAACTTCATTGGGTGTTTTTAACTGACTTATTTTCTTTAACTCTGCTTCAGAAACAAGTGTTTTTTTATCTTGATAATTTTCACAACTAAAATTATCTGTTGCAAATAATTGGAAGATTTCAAAAGAAGATTGCAACAATTCATTGACTACTTTTACGCCCTCAGCAATAAATAATTGATGCTTTGATCGGTATTTTTTTTGAGTTAAACTCTGGATGAGTTTTAATTGATTTTTAGAGATGCTCATTAATTGATTGTAAATAAAAATATACCGATGAAAAATACTATTTTTGGCATTATTACCGTTGCTAAAATAATGAAAAAACTTGCTTTCTATTTTTTATTAACAGTCTTTTTTGCATCTTGTGATGCTACCAAAAGAGTTGCAGAGGGTAAACACCTACTCAGAGAAAATATACTTTTTATTGATAGTATAAAATCAAAAAGCGGCGATTTAGAAAAATATATTCTTCAAAAACCAAACAATCGCCTGTTAGGCCTTCCTTTCGGGCTGTATTTTTATAATTTAGGAAATCCTGATAAACCAAAAATACCCAAAGAATGGGCAGTTAAAAACCCAAAATCGTATCAATTCATAAAAAATATTTTTTCCGAAAAACAAAGTATTGCGTATGCAAATTCATTCATTAATTTGAATAATTGGTATTTAAAAAATGATGCTCCTGTTATTGTAAACGAGAATAAAATTAAAAAAACTGCTGATAATTTATGGGCATTTTACAAAACACAGGGATATTTTAAATCGAGTGTTGATACCGTCATCAAAAGAAATAATGATAAAAAAGCCCTTATTGAATATCATATCACCAAAGGAAAACCAACACTCTTAGATAGCATTATCATAAAAATTCCTTCTACAGAATTGGATTCTATTTTCAGAAATGCAAAACGTGAAAGTTACTTAAAAAGTGGCAATCAATACAAAGACCAAGATTTCAGAAACGAAGCTAGTAGTGTCGTAAAACTTTTTAGAAATAGTGGCGTATTTCATTTCACTGAAGCTGCCTTGGGTTTTTATGTAGATTCTACAAGAGCCGATTACAAAACCAATGTTGAGTTTTTAATTTCATCTAGCAGATTGACAGAAGAGGATGGCAATTACATTGAGAAACCCTACAAAATTCATAAAGTCAAAGAGGTTTCTGTTCATACAGATTACTCTTTTGCCAAAAAAGATTCCATTCTAAGAGATACCATTTCTTATAACGGAATTTCATTCTTAACGAATGACAAAATCAAGTTCAATCCAAAATATTTATCACAATCTATCTTCTTAAAACCTGGGGAAATCTATAAAGATACTTTGCGAAATTTAACAAGGAATCACTTAAAATCCTTGCAAAATTTTAAATCTACAACTTTAAAGTTTACGCCACTTTCTGAAGATTCTGGTGATTTACGCATGGATGTTTTTTTAACACCCATGGAAAAATACAACTTAGGATTGGAGACCGAAATTACCCATTCCAACATTCGAAATATTGGAACATCTGCTAAGTTTTCCATCACCAATAGAAATGCTTTTAGAGGTGCAGAATTGCTAAAAATGTCTGTTTTGGGATCTTGGTTTAATTCCAATAACGGTCCAGGTTGGGAATTGGGTGCTGATATTTCTGTGGAAGTGCCCCGTTTTTTAGCACCTTTTAGACTCAGTAGATTTGTTCCTAAAGAAATGTCTCCAAGAACCTACATTTCTCTTGGTACTAGTTTTCAAAAAAATATTGGTTTGGATAGGCAAACCTTTACATTTATGACTGATTTTAAGTGGCAATTCAACACAAAAAAGAGTATCCAATTAGAAATTTTAAATACACAATATGTTAAAAATCTGAATGTTACTAGTTTTTTTGATATTTACAGCTCAGAGTTTACAAGACTAAATCAAATTGCACAAATATTCCCTGGTGTAGGAGGAAATTTACCTACAGATGCAACCAAATATGATGAAACTGTTAAATTCATGGCTGATGTAGCTGCAGACGCAGGTTTTCAAGCAACAAATCCCATTGAATATAATTCGGTTTTAAACATCCGAAATCGTTTCAATATTGTAACATCCGATTTCTTGATTCCTTTAATTGGGTATTCATTTACCTATAACAATCAATCAGATATAAACGATAATAATTTTTCTTTTTTAAAAATTAGAGTTGCCAATTCTGGGAATATTTTAGGTCTTTTATCCAAAGACAGAAATAGTAATAACAAAAAAACATTTTTAAATATTCCATTAGCACAATATTTTAAAGCTGATATTGAATATAAGAAATTTTGGGATACAGGAAACAATTCCGTTTTTGCATTCAGAACTTTGATTGGCGCCATTATTACTTATGACAATTCCGACATTCCTTTTATCAAAAGTTATTTTGCAGGAGGCTCTAACGATATTAGAGCTTGGCAAACTTATGAATTAGGTCCTGGTCGCAGAAGAGCAGGTCTTGAGTTCAATACTGGTAGTTTTAAATTTTTAACAAGTGCTGAATATCGTTTTGATTTGTTTAGTAAATTAAAAGGAGCGTTTTTTATGGATGCAGGAAACATTTGGGATATTACAGGCTCTGAATTTGTAGATGATGATGCAAGATTCAAAAACCTATCTTCTTTAAAAAATATTGCGGTAGGCTCGGGATTTGGAACGCGTTTAGATTTTAACTTTTTAATCTTGCGTTTTGATATCGGATTTAAGACCTACGAACCTTATTTAGAAGGTAATAAATGGTTTCGCAACTATAATTTTTCGAATGCTGTGTATAACATCGGAATCAACTATCCATTTTAAAAAATACATCGTTTTCGTTATTTTAAAGTCAATTTTCGATTAAAAAAAGCCATCGTTTTAGTACTTTTGAAGAATAATATCAATATATCAAACATGAGTCATACAATAAAACCTGGAGTAGCCACAGGAAACGAAGTTCAAGCAATATTTCAACTTGCTAAAGAAAAAGGATTTGCAATCCCTGCTGTAAACGTGATTGGGTCTAGTACTATCAATGGCGTTTTAGAAACTGCCAAAGACTTAAATGCCCCAGTAATCATTCAATTTTCTAATGGTGGAGCACAATTCAATGCAGGAAAAGGACTATCTAACGAAAACCAAAAAGCGGCTATTGCTGGTGGAATTGCGGGTGCAAAACACATTCATGAATTGGCAGAAGCTTATGGAGTTACTGTAATTTTACACACAGACCATTGTGCCAAAAATTTATTGCCTTGGATTGATGGTTTGTTAGATGCATCAGAAAAACATTTTGCAGAAACTGGAAAACCTTTGTACAGTTCGCACATGATTGATTTATCTGAAGAGCCTTTGCACGAAAACATCGAAATCTGTAAAGAATATTTGGCAAGAATGAGCAAAATGGGCATGACCTTAGAAATCGAATTGGGAATTACAGGTGGTGAGGAAGATGGTGTTGACAATTCAGATGTTGATTCCTCAAAATTATATACACAACCAGAAGAAGTTGCCTATGCTTATGAAGAGTTGTTAAAAGTTTCTCCACAGTTTACGATTGCTGCAGCTTTTGGAAATGTGCATGGAGTATACAAACCAGGAAACGTAAAATTAACACCAAAAATCTTACGCAATTCACAAGAATACATTTCAAAAACTTACAATGTACCTCACAATACCATTGATTTTGTATTTCATGGAGGTTCAGGTTCTACTGTTGAAGAAATCAGAGAAGCCATCGGATATGGTGTTATCAAAATGAATATTGATACCGATTTACAATTCGCTTTTACAGAGGGCATCAGAGATTATATGCAAAAAATGGCTCCTTATCTAGCAAATCAAATTGGGAATCCTGAAGGAGCAGACCAACCTAACAAAAAACATTACGATCCAAGAAAATGGTTGCGTTTGGGCGAGGACACTTTCAAAGCGCGTTTAAAACAAGCATTCCAAGACTTGAATAATGTGAATACCTTATAAAAATTCATTTCATAAATATCTAAAAAGCATCTTTCATTTCTGAAAGATGCTTTTTTTATGGAGGAAATTTTAACCGTCTACAAAAAATCTTTTACATTTGCTGTTCAGAAAAGTTGAAAGTACTTTTGAAATACAAATAACAACTTTAAATAAAGAATCATATGACTGCTTGGTTTAAAAGAACAGATAAAGGAATTCAAACGGCTACTGAGGATAAAAAAGACACACCCAAAGGTCTTTGGTACAAAACACCTAGTGGTAAAATTATTGATACAGAAGAATTAAAAAAGAATTTATACGTAAGTCCAGAAGACGGATATCACGTTCGAATTGGCAGTAAAGAATATTTTGAATTGTTTTTTGACAACAATACGTTCACAGAATTAAACGAAAACTTGACTTCAAAAGACCCATTAAAATTTGAAGATACCCAAAAATATCCTGATCGTTTAAAAGAAGCACAAGCAAAAACAAAATTAAAAGATGCTGTAAGAACTGCCGTTGGAAAATCATTAGGAAAAGACCTGGTAGTTGCTGCGATGGATTTTGCATTTATTGGGGGTTCTATGGGTTCAGTAGTGGGAGAAAAAATTGCGAGAGCGATTAATTATTCTATTGAGCATAAAATTCCGTTTTTGATGATTTCAAAATCTGGAGGAGCTAGAATGATGGAAGCCTCACTTTCGTTGATGCAATTGGTAAAAACCTCTGCGAAATTAGCACAATTGGCGGATGCTAAAATACCCTATATTTCTTTGTGTACTGACCCAACAACTGGTGGAACCACTGCTTCTTATGCCATGTTAGGAGATATCAATATTGCTGAACCTAATGCTTTGATTGCATTTGCAGGGCCTAGAGTAGTAAAAGACACTACTGGAAAAGAATTGCCAGAAGGATTTCAACGCTCAGAATTTGTATTAGAGCACGGATTTTTAGATGCCATTTACGAGCGCAAAGATTTGAAAAAGCAAGTAAACTTGTATATTGATTTGATTCAGAATTTACCAGTTAGAAAATAAAAGCCCTCTAACTCCCCAAGGGGAAGAATTTGGTAGGTAGTAAAAATTCGCAACTCATTTGTATTAAAATTCAAGACTCTACTGATTTGCAATCCTTGGTACAGAATCAGTATACTTGATAGTCAATTCTTTGACTTTGTTTTTAATGCTAAAAAGTATTACAAAACAAAAAATAAATCCTATATTTGCAGCCTCAGTGGAAAAAATTCATTGAATACATAAAAATCATTTAAATAATATTGGCATGTACTTAACAAAAGAAGTAAAAGAAAGCATCTTCGAAAAACACGGTAAAGGAAAAAACGATACTGGAACAGCAGAAGGTCAAATTGCGTTGTTTACGCACAGAATCAACCATTTAACTGGACACTTAAAAATAAATCGTAAAGATTTTAACACAGAGCGTTCGTTAGTAATGATGGTAGGTAAACGTAGAAGTTTATTAGATTATCTAAAGAAAAAAGATATCGAAAGATACCGTGCAATTATCAAAGAATTAAACATTAGAAAATAATGTCTACAGAAGAGGCACAGAAATTGTGCCTCTTTTTTTATCAAAAAAACACTTCCTCTATCACTTCAATCTGTTTTTTTCAATACCTTAGAGCTTTTAAAATAAAACAGTATAAATAGTATAAGAAAACTTCAAAAATAGTAACAGCATTTTTGATTTTCCATTGCAAACAACAACACAACACAACAACAAACAAATTAAAAAATTTATTAGTAAACATTTATGATTCCAAAAGTATTTAGAGAGGTCATTGACCTTGGAGATGGAAGAACCATCTCATTAGAAACCGGTAAATTGGCGAAACAAGCGCACGGTTCAGTTGTTGTTCAATCAGGAAAATGTATGTTGTTATGTACAGTAGTATCAAATTACCAACAATCGGCTGTTGATTTTTTACCATTAACGGTAGATTATCGCGAAAAATTTGCGGCTGCAGGTCGTTATCCAGGTGGTTTTTTCAAAAGAGAAGCACGCCCAAGTGATGGCGAAGTATTAACTATGCGTTTGGTGGACCGTGTATTGCGTCCATTATTCCCAAAAGATTACCATGCAGAAACTCAGGTAATGATTCAAATGATGTCTCATGATGATGATGTGATGCCAGATGCTTTGGCTGGTTTGGCTGCTTCTGCTGCTATCCAACTATCTGATGTTCCATTTGAAACTCCTATATCTGAAGTACGTGTAGGTCGTATCAATGGTGAATTTATCATCAATCCTTCATTTGCACAGTTAGCTATTTCGGATATTGATATGGTAATTGGCGCAAGTGCTGATTCCGTAATGATGGTTGAAGGCGAAATGTCTGAAATTTCTGAAGAAGAAATGGCAGATGCAATTAAATTTGCTCACGAAGCAATTAAAGTACAATGTGCTGCTCAAGTTGCTTTAGCAACTGCTTTTGGTAAAAAAGAAACGCGTGAATACGAAGTAGAAAGAGAAGATGAAGCATTGGCTAAAAAAGTACACGATTTAACCTATGATAAAGTATATGCAGTTGCTAGAAAAGCATCCGCAAAACACGAACGTAGTGCTGCTTTTGATGAAATCAAACAAGAAGTAAAAGCAAGTTTTACTGAAGAAGAATTGGCTGATTATGGCGATTTAGTATCTAAATATTTCTACAAAGCAGAAAAAACTGCCATCAGAGACTTAACCTTAAATGAAGGATTGCGTTTAGATGGTCGTAAAACTACCGATATCAGACCAATTTGGTGTGAGGTAGATTATTTACCTTCTACACACGGTTCATCCATCTTTACACGTGGGGAAACTCAAGCGTTGGCTACAGTAACTTTAGGAACTTCAAGAGAAGCAAATCAAATTGATATGCCGTCGTTTGAAGGTGAAGAAAAGTTTTATTTACACTACAACTTCCCTCCTTTTTCAACAGGTGAAGCACGTCCTTTGAGAGGAACGTCTCGTAGAGAAGTAGGTCATGGTAACTTGGCACAAAGAGCATTAAAAAGAATGATTCCTGATGAGTGTCCATATACAGTTAGAGTTGTATCCGAAGTATTAGAATCAAACGGTTCGTCTTCTATGGCAACTGTTTGTGCTGGAACAATGGCGTTGATGGATGCAGGAATTCAAATGGTAAAACCAGTATCTGGAATTGCAATGGGGTTGATTTCTGATGGTGATCGTTATGCAGTATTGTCTGATATTTTAGGGGACGAAGATCATTTAGGTGATATGGACTTTAAAGTAACAGGAACTGCTGACGGAATTACTGCTTGCCAAATGGATATTAAAATCAAAGGATTGAGTTACGAGATTTTAGTAAATGCCTTAAAACAAGCTCGTGAAGGAAGGTTGCATATCTTAGGAAAATTAACCGAAACCATCGCACAACCAAATGCTGAGGTAAAAGCACATGCTCCAAAAATTATTACGAGAACAATTCCAAATAGTCTGATTGGCGCATTTATTGGTCCAGGTGGAAAACACATCCAAGAATTGCAAAAAGAAACTTCAACGACTATCGTTATCAATGAAGATCCAACAACTGGAGAGGGAATTATCGAAATTTTAGGAACCAAACCAGAAGGTGTTGAGGCGGTATTGAGACGTTTAGAATCAATGCTATTCAAACCAGAAATTGGCAATGTATATGAAGTAAAAGTAATTAAAATGCTTGACTTTGGTGCTGTTGTTGAATATATAGATGCTCCTGGAAATGAGGTATTATTACATGTTAGCGAATTGGCTTGGGAACGCACAGAAAACGTTACTGATGTTGTAAACATGGGCGATGTTTTTGAAGTAAAATACTTCGGAATTGATCCTAAAACTCGCAAAGAGAAAGTTTCAAGAAAAGCGATTTTACCAAAACCAGAAGGGTATGTAGCAAGACCACCAAGAGACAACAACGATCGTGGTGGGCGTGATAACAGAGACAATCGTGGGCGTGACAATCGTGGACGTGACTCACGTGATGATCGCAAACCTAGAGAGCCAAGAAGAGACTAATCTTCAACGCTCATATATATTTTAAAAAGACTGTTTGTACAAACAGTCTTTTTTTTGTTCGCTACTTTTTAATATTCAAATGATAAGCAGTTCATAATCAACAAAATACTATTTTAAAACTTGCTTTTAAGATAAAAGCTGTTTTCCCCACATTTGTCACTGACAGCGTGTCACCAAATAAAAGGTTTCATTTTTCGATATGATAACTGTAGCACACTTATACGTTCAAGTTCGTAATGAAACTCCGTATTTGGTTGCAATCTCTTAATTCCTGAATTTTTTTTATTTTTTTGGAACTATCGCACAGTCCTTGCAGCAATATTAGTGTATATTAAAACAATAGATCAAATGAAACTATTAGTAATTGGCGCTGGAAACATGGGACTCACCTACGCCGAAAGTATGTCCAAATCAACCTTATTAGGGAGTAAAAGACTTCAAATTTACGATACTGATCCCAACAAGATTGCTACGCTAAAAAAAGAAAAGCATTTTGAAGTTTTTACCGAGTTGAAAGATTGTTTGCCTAAAGCAGACATTGTTTTTATCGCAGTAAAACCTTATCATAGTGACGCTCTTTTTGAAAACATGAAACCACACATACATCAAGAGCAAATTGTAGTTTCTTTGATGGCGGGTGTTAGTATTGAAACCATTCAAGACAGTTTGGGTATCAAAAAAGTAGTACGAACCATGCCTAATTTACCTGCAAAAGTGGGCAAAGGAGTTACTTCTTACACCGCATCTAAAGAAGTTTCAAGGGTGGAATTGACGAGTATTCGTTATTTTTTAGATACTACTGGTACTTCTATCCATGTTTCAAATGAAAACTTTATTGATGCCTCTACAGGAATTTCAGGAAGTGGCCCTGCATATATCTTTTATTTTATGCAATCTATGTTAGAAGCAGCTCAAAAAATGGGGTTCTCTGAATACGACTCTAAAATTTTGGTCAGCAATACTTTTGAAGGCGCCATAGAATTATTTACACAATCGGATTTGTCACCAGAAAGTTGGATTCGTTTAGTGGCCTCAAAAGGAGGTACTACGCAAGCAGCCATTGATTCTATGGACGATAATAATGTAAAACAACTCATACAAGATGCAGCATATGCTGCATTCGATAGGGCTGTAGAACTTGGAAAAAAATCATAATCATGGAAGAAAATATCAAACGAATCGTAGTAAAAGTAGGAACCAATGTATTGACCAACAAGGACAATAGAATTCAAGGACCTATTTTGAGAGAATTGGTTCGACAAATAGCCGTGTTGTACGAACGAGATATCCAAGTAATTTTAGTTTCATCGGGCTCTGCCATTGCTGGAATTGAAATCTTAGGAGCTACCAAAATAAAAGACAAATCACAAAGAAGACAGGTGTATTCTTCCGTTGGTCAACCCCGAATCATGCGTCGTTATTATAGCCTTTTTCAAGATTTCGGAATGCGATGTGGGCAAGTATTGACTACCAAACGAGATTTTGATCCAGGTAAGTATCGCGAAAACATGATCAACTGTTATGAAGGGCTGCTTTCGGAGGGAGTTATCCCTATTGCCAATGAAGATGATACTGTTTCTTTAACCACCTCGATGTTTTCTGATAATGATGAATTGGCAAGTTTGATTGCTGAGTTATTAGATGCAGATTGCCTACTCATTTTATCAGATACAGATGGCTTGTTTACGGGTCATCCTGATGATGAAGACTCTGAAATCATCACTGTGGTAACTGTCGATCAAAAAGTAGAACATTACGTGCAATCATCAGATAAAAAAGAAGGTGAAGGTCGAGGTGGAATGGCATCTAAATTAAAGATTGCAAAAAAAACTGCCCTAAAAAACATTCCTACTTATATCGCTAATGGTAAAAACCACAACGTAATTGTAGACATTATCGATCACAAACAAATAGGGACAAAGTTTATTTTATAAGCCCTATTTTACAATTTCCTAATCTTAAAAAACACCATATGAAACTAGTAAATAGTCAACTAAAAAATAACGTACTTGAGACAATGATGCATCTTTTAGATCGCAAAAGAGTTGAAATTATAACAGAAAATAAAAAGGATTTAGCCGCTTTTGACCAAGAAGACAAGGCGCTTTATGACCGATTGGTGGTAGATTCAAAAAAAGTGGATGAAATGATCAAAGCCATCAAAGAAGTCCAAGCGCAGGAAGATCCTGTTGGCAAAAACATCTCGAATATTACGTTGGATAATGGCCTGAATATCATCAACAAAACAGCTCCTTTTGGAACCATAATGATCATTTATGAATCCAGACCCGATGTAACTATCGAAGCTGCGGTTTTGGCATTCAAGGCAAATAATAAAATTCTTTTAAAAGGAGGAAAAGAAGCCTACCATAGCAATCATATTTTAGAGCAGTGTTGGCACGAAGCTTTAGAAACAAATGGATTATCGAAAGATTGGATACGTTTGTTGCATTTAAATCGAATAGAAACTCAGTCGTTTTTAAAAAATCCGCCTGAGAAAATAGATTTAATTGTACCACGTGGTGGCGAACGTTTGATTCAGTTTGTAAAAGAACATGCTACCTGTGCCGTATTGATTAGCGGCAGAGGAAACAATTTTTTGTATGTACATGAGGATGCTGATTGGGAAAAAGCCTTGAAGGTAATTCTCAATGCAAAAACAGATAAAATTTCAGGATGTAATGCATTGGATAAAGTATTGATTCATGAACGTATTGATCAATTCCCTCAAAAACTCAAAGCACTCAAAGCCTTACTTGATAGGCATCAGGTAGCCATTTTGACTGATGAATCAACCTCAAAAATTCTGACTGATGTACCAACAATTTCTTCAAAAGCCATATGGTATGAAGAGTTTTTGGCAATGAAAATTGTTGTGGCAAAAACGAGTGGTGTAGAGGAAGCAATACAAAAAATAAATCGCTATTCTGGCGGACACTCAGCAGCCATTATCACAGAAAGTAAAGATACTGCCCTAGCATTTATGCAACAAGTTGACAGTGCAGCTGTATATCACAATGCCTCTACACGTTTTACGGATGGAGGGCAAATGGGTGTTGGTGCAGAATTGGCAATCAGTACAGATAAATTACATCACAGAGGACCGTTGGGATTGAAACAATTGGTTACGAACAAATATTATATCTTTGGTGATGGACATGTAAGGGTGTAAACTAAAGCTTCTCGATACAATTCCGACAAAAAAGAGGGAATCACTCGAAGTGATATATTGAAATTCGTATCAAAATAGGTAAAAGAATAATTTTTGATATTACTTAATTTATCTATTTTACAATTCCTATGAGTAAAATTTGTCTTGAGTGCAACACCCTAAATGCTTTCTTTATTTTTTAAAACATTTTCAGTATTTCTTTTTTCTGATAAATAATCATAAAAAATTTAATTCTTTTTCAAAAATTATCGGAGTTGTATTCGTGTAGTTTTTGAAAGATCTATAAAAAGTATTCTTTGATTTAAATCCTGATTTTTCAGCCAAAGCCTCTACCGAGTAATTTTTTAAAAAACCGTCTTTTATCAGATGAATACTATATTGAACTCTCATTTCATTTACCCAAAAATTATAATTGGAATAGCTTTTATTGACAATCTTCGATAAATCATTTTGGCTCATGTTTAATAATATAGCTAATCTAGAGATCGTTAAATTTTTATCAACATAAAACCACTCATTCCGGGTAGTTTTTTTAAGTACGGTATTTTTACACATCAACCCATTAAAATGGTTAATTTTACATCTCAAAACAAGGAAACCATCCATCGCATGAAACAGTTACAAGACGCTGCTCCAAAAAAAGATAAAACTACTCCCAAAGTAACGATGGCGAAAGCCTTTACCACCATCATTTGGCCACGACGCAATTTGGTGTTCATTGGCTTGGTATTGATTGTGATTAAAAGCTTGTCAGGTTTGATATTGCCTTGGCAAAGTAAAGTGTTACTGGATGAGGTTATCCCTAATAAAAACACTGCACAACTCTACCAACTCATTGGAATTGTGTTGATTGCCATTTTGGTACAAGCCGTTTCTTCGTTTTTATTGACTCGGATTTTAAGTGTGCAAGCGCAATATTTGATCAGTGAATTGCGTGCACAAGTACAAAAAAAGGTCTTATCATTGCCCATTCGTTTTTTTGACAATACCAAATCGGGTGCCTTGGTTTCACGGATTATGACAGATGTAGAGGGGGTCCGAAACCTGATTGGTACAGGCCTAGTACAATTGGTGGGCGGGAGTTTTACTGCTATTGTATCGTTGGTGATTTTAATTAAATTGAATCCTTGGATGACCTTGTTTGTCTTTGTACCCTTGTCAGTTTTTGGTGTTGTAGCCTTGAAAGCTTTCAAATACATTCGTCCTATTTTTAGGACTCGTGGTAAAATCAATGCCGAAGTAACTGGTAGGTTGACCGAAACCTTGGCAGGAGTTCGTGTGATCAAAGCCTTTAATGCAGAAGTGCAAGAACAGTTGGTTTTTGAAAAAGGCGTGCACAAACTGTATGAAAATGTGAAAAAAAGTTTAACAGCCACTGCGTTTATGACGAGTGCTTCTACCTTTTTAATTGGAGTTGCCACCACCGGCATCATGGGGATTGGAGGCTATTATATGATTCAAGGAACAATGAGTACAGGTGAATTCTTATTTTTTACCCTTATTTTGGGGTTTATGATTGCGCCCATTGTACAGATGAGCAATATTGGTAGTCAATTGACAGAAGCTTTAGCCGGTTTGGACCGAACTGAAGAATTGATAAATCTGTCATCTGAAGACGATGACCACGAACGCACCATACAGTTAACCGACTTAAAAGGCGACCTAACTTTCGATAATGTTAGTTTTTCGTATGAAGCAGGTAAAGAGGTATTGCACAACATTAGTTTTACAGCCACAGCAGGCTCTGTAGTTGCCTTGGTAGGCAGCTCGGGCTCGGGAAAATCAACTATTGCAGGCTTGTCCGCTACCTTTTTATCCCCTAGTTCAGGTACTGTATTTATTGATGACCAAGATTTATCGAAAGTGGTGTTGCCTAGCTATCGCCAATATTTGGGCGTGGTGCTGCAAGATGAATTTTTATTTGAAGGTACTATTCGCGAAAACATTCTATTTCCCAAACCAAATGCGAGTGAAACGGAATTACAAAATGCAGTAACGGCTGCCTATGTAAACGAATTTACTGATCGTTTTGAAGATGGTTTGGATACCTTAATTGGTGAGCGAGGTGTAAAACTATCTGGTGGTCAGCGCCAACGTTTGGCGATTGCACGTGCTATTTTGGCGAATCCTAAAATTATTATTTTAGATGAGGCGACATCTAGTTTAGATACCGAGAGTGAGGCGCTGATTCAAAAAAGTTTGGGCGAATTGATTAAAAACCGCACCACCATTGTTATTGCTCACAGACTGAGTACCATTAAAAAAGCCGACCAAATTTTGGTGGTTGAGGCAGGCAATATTGTGGAGCGAGGTACGCACGATGAATTGATTGCTTTGCAAGGCAGGTATTACGATTTATATACGTATCAAGCGAAGATTTAATTTGTTGTAAAAGATTAAAAGTTGGGATTTTAGTGGTCTTTTTTTATTGTGCCTAAATAACTCCTAACCATTAAACACATAACCACTAAAAAATACAGACCCTAAAACGACAAAAAATCTCGATGAACTTAATTTCGAATCAATTTTTTTGCTTTACTTCAAAATTTGAAAGAAGATTTTAAAAATAAGAAACACATTTATAACGATCTAGTAGTCTTATATTAATTTCAAAATCATATCCAACAGAAAACTCATGAATACCTCCAGTATTGATGATTTTAGAAGTATTAAAATCATACGAATAACCAAAACGAAAACCTTGCCATTTGATACCAACAAAACTACTAATGGATGATACTAATGGATTTTCATCAACATTTTTAAACGGATTTGTTGCAGCAACGATACCAAATGAAAACTTATCATCAAAAATATATTGCATACCAATATCCAATCTATTTGCTGAACCTTGCATCATAAAATTAGATAAAAAATAAATCTTACTTAGATTAGTGAACCAAGTTTGATTATTTTCTAAAATAGGTAAATAGTATTTGGTATGTATTGATAAAAAAACATCCAAAGGAACATTACCATTTGCGGTTAATGAAATATTAGGTTTGTTAAGGTGTCTTAAAGTAATACCAATCCAAGAATCATCATTATTGAATAAAATAGAGGAACTAAAATCAAAAAAACTTCTTCGGTTTTGAAGTAAAACAGGATCAATACTCGAAGTATTGATGATGTTACTATTTACGTTAATTTGATCCTCTAGAAGAAGATTTTGAAACCCATAACTTTTCATTCCATAACCTGCAGAAATACTTGGTCTAAAAAACCAAGTATCACTAATTTGAAATGCCATGGAATAATTCAAATTTAATTGATTGAAATTATAATTTGATCCACTTTCCTCATGATTGATAAAACTAAAACCTAAGCCCGAACTGTAACCTTCAAACCAAGTATCAAAATATACATAGTTTGAATTAATTTTCAATCCATAATTGCGCCATTGAGATCTATGCAAAGTTCCCACTTTAGATGATTTTGTAGCACCGGTAAATGAAGAACTCAATGTTTCTGGAACTAAAAAATTTTGTGAAAAAATAACATCTTGTGCATTTGTAACACCAACAGTAAATAAAAAGAGTATAATAATTTTTTTCATCTTTATCTAATTAAAGTGATTGAGGTATTCTCTGAAATTTCTTTCCCATAAAATGTGGTACCATTTACAATCATGACGTAGTTTCCATTCTCAGCAGGCTTGCCTTTTATATTTCCGTCCCAACCATTTAAAGAAGTAGTTCCTTTTTCTGTATATACCAATGTTCCCCAAATATCATATATAAACATCTGTATGTTTTGCATACAAGAAAATAAAGGTCTGATAGTATCATTTATTCCATCTTGATTTGGTGTAAATGCATTTGGCATCTTAATGTCATACCCTTTTGTAACTTCAATAACTTCTGAATAGGTTTCTTTGCAACATTTAGACTCATATTCTACTGTAAGCGAGACTTCATAAGATCCTGCCATTTTGAATAAATGGGTTGGATTCATTTCTCCGGTAATTATTGGAGAGCCATCACCAAAATCCCAATAGAAATTAACAACATCTCCTGTTGATTCATTATTAAATGTGATGAGTTCATTATTACTAAGTAAATTACAAAAAGCACTATTTGCTGATGAATAACTAAAAGCTGCATCTCCTATTATAGGTAAATCAACAATAACTTCTACCTCAATTGGAGGACATCCATTGGTTAAACTTTCTTGATCATGGATATAAGCAATATAGGTTCCAGATTCTGTTGTTTCCATACATTGTGGATTAAGTGGATTACAAACATTTCCACCAGACCAAGAAATCTCATAAGGTGGGCTTCCTCCAGTAACAAATATATAATTGGTTTGAATCATAGCATTGTTATCACAATCTTCTGTAACAGTAGCTGTAATTTGGGCATCAATTATTGGAGGTCTTGTTAAAACCACCTCTTTACTATCAGTATTAGTAGAGCAATTGTGTATATCATCAATATCAATTTTGTAAGTTCCGACTGAAAGTCCATTTAAACACCAAACACCACCACCTAAAGAGATCCATCCAGCTCCATTTGGTGATGGATCTGTTCCTCCTGTAATTGTTATGCAAATTGAGCCATTAGAATAACTCCAATCTGGAGAACAGGTTGGATTTTCTGTAGAATCAATAGTAAATGACAATTCAGCAGGCTCGTTTACAAATATATTATTTGAATAAGTACAGCCATTAGCATCAGTCACCGTAAAAATAAAATCACCTGATTTAACATTGAAAACACCAGTTCCTTTATACGGCGGCACACCTCCGCTTGCAGTAACTGTGACCTCTCCCATTTTACCATTACACAATATAGGATTAGTAACTATTGCTGTTGCTGTTAATTGATCTGGCTCAGTTACTGTTATAGTTTCAATAGTTTCACATCCATTAGCATCTGTAATCTTGATGGAATGCACTCCAGCTGTAAACGTATAATTTCCTGTACCTGTATAAGGAGCTGTTCCCCCTGAAGCGGATATATTATAAGTCACTGTGTCTCCAGAGCAAAGTGCTGGTTGAGAAATTAATTTGCTTGATGAATTGAGTTCAGATGGTTCTTCTAAATTAAAATTTAGTGTTATGTTGTTTGGACAGTTGTCATCAGTAATAGTTAGCGTGTATGTCCCTGCTTTTAGATTTCTAAACTCGAGAACATTTTGAGAATTCAAATCACTATCTAAGATTCCTCCTGGTGAAAGATTATAGGCAAAGCTTCCTGAACCTCCTGAAACCGTGATATCCATAAATCCATCGTTTGCCCCTAAGCAGCTTATTTCATATCCATTATAATTTGAAATATTTTCTGTAATAGTAATAGGAAGGGAGGTTTCTTTTATGGTGTAAATAGAAGAAACAAATTCACACCCATTAGTATCTAGAACTTTAAATACATAATTACCCTCGCAAGCATTGTTTAATATGTTGGAATTTGTTTCTACTAATACATCAAACTGTCCAGATCCAGGGTTTGATTCTGTATAGAACTCTTTTTGTATGTATGGTAAAGTACCTCCTTGAATATCCAATTCTATATACCCATCACAATTTAATCCAATATTATTACAAGACATATCAACTAAAGAAATTAAGTTGACTTCTATTGGCTCAGGAGGAGTAATAGTATAATTAAAAGATTGAGTACAACCAGATGAATCAGTAATTTCAAGTGAATAATCTCCTGGACATAAGTTAAATTGATTTTGATTTTCTGGACGACTTAGGTTACCATTATTTGATGACCAATAAAACGTAAATGGTGCGATTCCGGTGGGATTTACTTCTATACTTCCAGCACAAATTGGATTAGAATAACTACACAAGACATTAGTAATTATTGCATTGTCTTGTATTTCTGGATTTACAGTGACAGATATTATAAATGATTCTCCTTGACAACCATTAGAAGTAACTGGAATTACAGTATAGATAACTTCTTCTATACTATTAGTAGTGTTTGCTAAAGTTTGAGAAATTTCAGGTTGAGGTATTAAAATTTCATCTGATTCACCAGCAACATTCGGATTATCTACAACTGTCCAAGTATAGGTTGTTCCAACAGGAACATTATCTCCGTCAACCCCTTGCATAGGTACAACTTTAAAGGTTTCTCCAGAACAAATTAGTGTTGCAATTTTATCTGCAATTACAGGCTCAGGATTAACGGTTACTGTTATGGTAAAGGCGTCTCCTTGACAACCTCCTGCAGTTATAGGCACAACGGTATAAACCACATCTATTGCTCCGTTGGTTGTATTGGTGAAAGCATCATCGGCTAAATCAGCGGCTGTCAGTCCATTACTTACAGCAGCATTCCCAGCTGATACAGTTAG
>Ga0070743_10000192_pt1 | contig 22823 bp, 25 predicted proteins | sample ColrivemetaGS697_FD_70187 | JGI IMG/M metagenome (GOLD analysis project Ga0070743, IMG submission 70187) | Estuarine microbial communities from the Columbia River estuary, USA - metaG S.697 | ecosystem: Environmental > Aquatic > Marine > Intertidal zone > Estuary | place: USA: Columbia River... | reverse complement strand
ATTTTCGAGTACTCTTTCGCCTGTTGCTCTAAAGACTTTATTTTCTTTTCCTTCGCTTGGGCTCTCGCACTGACTTGATCCTGCTTGCGTTGATCTAAGTTTTTCTTTCTTTCCTCTTTGGCTTGCTCTTTCTGTTCTCTCTCTTTCTGTTCTCTCTCCTTTCTCCTCTCATAGTCCCTTTTCTCTCGCTGAACCTCACGCTGGCTGTCCGTCAACTCATCTTCATCGTCTTGGCGACGTTTCCCATTAGAACGACTGTCTTCTTTCCTTCTCTGGAGTGACCTTTGCCGTAAAAGCCAAGCCCCGCTAGACTTCTTTTTCATGACTTCTCTTATAGCACGTAGCTTCTCACTTCTGGTTATCACTCGATCCTCAGCTTTCTGCTTGAGATCCAGCTTACCTTCATCCAAAGACTGAGGGGGTTGCTCTGCTTTTTCGGGAGAGGGCATCCTCACACCCTCCTCAGTCTCTAATACAAACTGATTCAGGGTTGAAAACTCTTCGCCACCTGGCTTTTTTCGGGTCTCTGCTGGAGTTGGGGGTGCGAAAACTGATTCTGCTTTAAGTAGCTCTTTTGACTTCTCAGAATCTAAGGTATCAGAAGCATTCTCTGATACCTGAAGATCATTAGAGATCGCCTCCGACTCGGCAAACTCTCTGACAGACCTTACCAGAGGGTTGTCAAAGAACCTGCCCTCGTCGCCCTGAGAAGCTACACGCTCTAAGCGAAGCAACCTCCCTTGGAGTTCTCGGATCTTATGGTCATACATGGTTATCCCCTGCCTTCTCTTAGTAGTGTTAAACTAGAAAAGGCGGAGGATAAATACACTACAAATCAGCCACCCTGAAGAGTAAAGGTGAATTGAATATAGAGGAGGGGGTACACGGGCTTGTAGAAGACCTCCACGTTCAATTGGGTTGGGTCTTCGGGATCTCGACGAACACTCAAGCCTGTGTAGGTTGAGATGATCTGGTCTCGGACGAGTTGCTTCAAGAAAGCGTTCAAACGACCCTCAATCTGCTGTATGACCTGAGGTACGTACTTCACACCGATGTACCTACTCAAGAGGTTACGAGATCGAATCTGAACGTCATCTGCGATCTGAATAACCGTAGGGGTCTTAGTGAGAGTAGAAGTCATGTTTGTGGTCAAACCATGTCTGACCTTGATGCCATCCGCTCTCTGACTTATAACAGTCACACCCGCTTTAGCTGTCGCGTTCGCGTCAACCTCATCAAGAGTTCTTGAAAGTGAAGAAAAACCATTGATTACACGACCCGTCCAAGGGGTCGCACTGTCTACACTAGGGTTGCTTGTAGCAAGAGCGACACCCACCGCAACATATTCACCACCGACGAGGAAGCTCTGACTGACTCCCACGTCGTTTATGAAAGTAAGAGTGGCGATGTCAGGGTAAACAATGCAAACTCTTGAGTTTCCTGTTGCTTGTGCGAGAAGCTGAACTTCTCTTGGCTGAGTGCCAGGTTTTACGCCAACAACAGCACGACGCTCTGAACGATAACGAAGTGAAGACTGAATGTCACAATGGTTAGAGATTGCGGAGAGGATTGCTGATGTCGCAGGGTAAATAGGCACAATCACAGAAGGTGAAAGGCCTGGTGTGATCTCACCTACAACACCAGAAATTGCCGAGATGACTTGATCCTCGGTGGCAATACTCTGACCCTTCGCGAGAGGGATCTGCCTACAAGCAATTGCAGAAGCACCATTAGCAAACGCGAGGTAAGCACCCAAGCTCAAAGAGTTCTCTGGACTCAGAGGCCCATAAGTGGCTACCACGTCTCCGAGAGAGGTGAAGGTACGAGTGTTAAAGAGTGATCTAACACGGGTGAAGTCAACATAGTAGGTCTGACCTATAGAAGGCTCAGAACCACTCTTAACAAAAGTCTCTACGAGAGCAATGTCTCCTGCCTGTGTGTTGAGTGTGTTAGACACAGTGAGTTCAACACCTTGTATGAGAGACACAGGAATATTAGCGTCGGTTGTCAGGGTAGTGGATACGCTGAAGAGAACTCTTGCGTTGACACCTGTAGGGTATGACAAACCACCTTCTCTTGCGAGGAGGGAGAAGGTGAGGCCTGTTACTGAATCAACATAAGTCTGTCCTACAACACCATCTGAGCCAGAACCGTCGTTGAGGCGTGAGTCATTAGCTGACCCCGAACCCTTCGGGTTATCGGAAGTGACCACAAACCCTTGATATGCATTCTCTCCGACAGCTCCGTCGCCTACGGTGATCTTCGTACCACTTCCTCTAGTTGTAGCAACACGACCCCCTGTAACTTCAAGGATAGAGCTGGTACTAGTTGAGAGACTCTCGAAACCAACAAAACTACGACCTGTTTGGTTTACGTGGAGGTAAGACACAGCTTTCTCTGCGTAGTGACCCGCAGTTGCGTCTGTGCTTGGCTCAATAGAGAAGAGAGCAGTTGCGAAAGAGGCCTTCGCAACAACATTACTCATAAGAGCTGAGGTCAAAGCTTGGGCGGTGACACCTACAGAAGAAACAGACTCACCCTCAGTTAAACCGAAAGATGAATTACCGTTACCTGCACCAACTCTAATATAGGAATCAATGTTAGAGTTTGCATTGATAACACGGATGCCCGCACCCTCAATGTGAGCAGTGGCATTTACACCTACCGCGATTACTACATCATCAAGGATATCTGTAATTGAAGTGAGATTACCTTGAGCCGTAGCATCTGATAAATTGATAGTGACAGTACTACCATCAATCTCAAGAACAAGAGTGTCATTCTGGTCATTGCCAGCACTGTACAGTGTCTTTGCAGGAATACCAAGAGCGTCTACATCACCCCAACCCAAACGAAGGAGGACACTTGGGGCATCAACTACAGATCTTCTTGAAGCAACAGCGGAGTCGCCAGCACTGAGGCCAGCATCTTCGACCCGCACACCCTGATCAACAGATACACCTAGATCTGATGTTGGGAAGTACTTGTTACCTATAACAGTCCTACCTTTAAGAATCAAGCGGTCACGGAGCTCGCCTGAAGTAAGGGTGGTGCGTGAGTGTGCCGCGACAGGGAGGAAACCAAACTTAGTCTGAGTGCCGTTGCCATTCGTGGTTGCGTTCTGAGTATCGAAGTCTACGCCTGCAATACTGAGGAACGTATCTTCAGTATCTGCGATGAACTCAATAAATCCGTATGAGTCGTTAGCGTTTGGAAGAGAATCCAAACTAAATACTAAACGGCCTGTGTTATCCGCAGAGCAACTGAGATCAAGACCTGTAAAGTCTGCGTTTGCACCAACGATGTCTGCGGTGATTGCATTAGTAATCGCCACGCCAACAGCGTTAGCGAGGTCGTCGGGGCTGAGGTAAACAGCCGCACCAATCGTGGCAGAGGCTACGGCAGAAGCACCATTCGAGTCGCCGACGAAACGGAACTTGAAGCCAGCATATGAATTCGCCTTCGCTTCCCAAGCAGAGAAGCTAGACATGGCTGTGTAAACAGGTGCAGAAGCGTTCGCTGCTGTGTTGATAGCACCGACCCAAGTCTCAACATCGTCACCTACGCCGTTAATAGAAGCTTCTGCGAGAGTTACGCCATCTACAGTGAGAGTGACCGCTCTTGTTAATGCTGTCGCACCGTAGTTAGTGTTGTTGCTCGCAACGTCATACGTAAGTAAGTCACTTACAAGAGTCGCAATGTGACCGTTACGACCAGCACCCATAGGGGCAGAGAAGTCAATCGTGATTGCCTGAAGGTCTGCCTCAATAGCAAGAGTGTCTGAAGCACCCTCGACGAGGAAGTAGTCTCCGAAGCCTTCGGTGAAGAAGATCGCGGGAGTCTCGTCGTAACTACGAAGCTCAACGGTGACATTCTCCGCCACAGGGGTGCCTCCTATAACTCTAGCACCTGACATGGACTCAGATCCTGAAGGGAAGTTCAAGGCGATTTCACTAAGATCTGTACCTTTGCCTTCAAGAGTCACGTTATAAAGAGTCTCGTTTAAAGACTTAACAGAGTAAGTGCCAACTCCAGAAGCTCCCGCAGACTCAACCTCGACTCGATACGCTTTATCTCCGAACTTGTCTTGAATATTGGAGTAGTAGAAGCTCGCAAACACCTTATGGTTCGCAGGGATATCAGAGGCGAGAGTTACCTGTGAAGTCTGAGGGTCAACCTTAGTCACAACTGCAAGAGGGTTGACAAGGGCGTCTGAGAGGGTGACTCCTGTCCTCACTGTGACAAGATCAGCTCTGTTAGTGGCTTTCCCTGCACCAGATCCGTCAACGGGCTGGAAGGGGAGTTTAAAGACGTTTTGGAGGACTCTAGGAGGGACGGCATTCGTAATTACAGAAGAACACTCTAAAAGATAGGCTCTCTCATCTCGGAGAGTTGGAGACACTTGGTTGTTGCCGAAAGGGGTCTGGCCATTCTGTACTGCACCCGCAGAGGCAACTGTCGCTGTACCCCAGACAATCTTGTCGTCTGAGAGTACAAAGTCCACGTCTTCAACAAACAAGGCCGCTGAGCCACCGCCTGATGCGACAAGAGAAACTCTGTCGATGGAGGTGATGTCACGACCCGACACGTAGTCGAACTGATCTCTGAAAGTATTGTGGTAGTAGTCAACACTAATGACAGTACCTACTTTAGGGGGGAGTGCGAGGGTGATAGCGTTCGTTGAACCGTCTACAGACTCAACCGCTACAATTACCCCGTCAACCCTAACGGTCACATTGTCAGTGGAGGTAGTAATAACTCCACTGTTTGTTCCGTCTACAATAGGGCCATACTGAGTAAAGAACGTGCGGGTGCGTTCATTGCCTGTCTGGTTCAAGTAAACACCGATAGTGGTGTTAGCTGTGCCGTTACCTACAAGGATCGACCCCTCTGCTGTCAGGATGAGGTTGTCGCCACCTTCCGTGTCTTTGTAGGAGTCTGCTTCGAGAGAAGCAAGCCCTGCACCATTAATGGTTGCGATGACACGCTGGAGGGAGTTCGCTCGATCACCCTGAGCTCCGTTAGGGAGTGTGATAACACCTGTCACACCATCTACAGTTAAGATAAGAGTGTTAGAGGTATTGTCGATCACGAAGGGGGAACTACTCCCGAGAAGTTCTGTGTCGAAAGGAGACACCTGACTAGAAAGGTTTTCCTCTTCTACGAAAGTGTCCGTGCGGTTGAAGAAGTAAGAAACTCTTACGTCGTCTCCTTGCTTAGGGGCTTCCGCGAGAGTAAGAACTCCTTCAGCACCATCAACTGCGAGAACGACAGTGTTAATGCCGTTGATGCTCACGGTAACAGAAGAAGGAACCGTAGCGTTAGTCCCAGACCCGTCACCTGTGACGATAGGCCATTTCCTGACCTGAAGTTGGTTTGTCTCGCCGTCGAAGTCCTGATAGGTGTAACTCCCATCGGGATTCTCTCCTGCAACCATTCTGCCTGATGGATCTTCTTCTACGATCCGTTGAACAACCACAGCAGACGAGCCTCTTACGAGGAGACTGCCCTTGCTCTCGATGGTCTGGCGACCTGTGCCGATTAAGGTAGGCACCCTGCCTTGCAGTCGAGCTTGGTTTTGGTTTTGATTTCCAAATACGGTGCTTGTGTAAACACCTGGTGGTAGGTAACTATTTTCTATAGCCATCTGACTACTCCTTTACTTGTTCTGAGTTCGTATTTTTCTCATATTGTCCTGACGGTTTTCTCGGAACACCTTAGCTTTTTCAGGCAAAGAACCATAGCTCCCGTCAGGTAGCCTCATAATATCGTAGCCGCTGGCACTGTCACTTTGATGGAGGACATCCCACTTATCTCGTTGCCTTCGATATACGGTGTCCCATTTCTGTTTTGACTCTTCGCCAATAACTCGATCAAAATCCAAATCAAAAGACTCAATCCCAGAAGTTTGGGCTTTCATACTGCCCTCAACCTCTGAAGAGAATCCTATACTAGAAACAGGTCGAGACCCTTCCGCATACGCGGTATCTCCACAAGGGCAATCTACAGACTGAACTCCTCGCACTCTTTTTCTTTGTAAGAGACCACAAGATTGACATTGGAACTTGATTATTGGCATAGTAACCTAGCTTTTTAGATGTTCACTTTATCAGTCGATTGAATAAATAAACTATTGAATAGAGGTTACGATGGAAGAACTACTCCTACTAGAACCGCGAGAGATCTTTAATGACATGATCATAGGGGTTTCCTACGAACCCTTTGCTGTCGTTTATGACAAAGATCAGGTCGTTGAATATTGGGCGGGGGAGATGTCGAAAAAAAACCCCGAACTCACAGAAAGTGAAGCTTACCACATGGCGTTAGAATACCTTGAGTTCAACACCCATAGGGGAGACCACACACCTATTTTCGTGTCCCCGCAAGACAGAGAGATACTTTTGGATCAAATCTCTGAGGAGTCAACATAGAGGTCGATAGAACTATCTGTTTTAAGGTTAAACCTTACACTCTCAAGAAGCTCTCGTACAGAAGATTGAGAATCTGCGGTGAAATACTCAACATTGCCGAGTTCAACAAAGCCCGTAGAGTTTCTCATGAAAGCGACCAAGCGGTTTCTTGTCTTTCTTACGAAAACCTTTGTGAGAACCTCACGCCCTCGAAGTAGCATGAAGAATGCTGTTACTGTTTTGCCTCTTTTTTGCTTGCGGATGGTAGAAGACTTGGTGTTAAACCTAGCATTGACCATGAGGGCAACATCTTCTGCCGCTGATGCGACGACCTCGAGGTTCAAGGAGTCAAATCGACTAGCAGATTTTTCAAGTCTGGCGATACGGTGTTCAAGTTGAGCGATTTTCTGTGATGCTGTTAGTTGTCTCATAGGACAAATCCTTTCATTAATTGGGTCAGTTATCCTCTGATTATTTAAAGACTATAACGTTTGAGAGGGAGAAGGTTAAAGGTGAGGGTTGTAGCCCGTAAGTAGCTCATGCAGTAAGCCGACTTTGCCCTTACTTTTTAAACTGCCCCCTACTTCTTGAAGGATCTTCCTCTCAGAGGCTTTGGGGTCTATTAGAGAGAACCTGACATCCTTCCCTAATAGCACACGACCTCCTTCAGAGGGTCTTAAGAAAACAACTACATTCCCCCCCTTCTTGTTTACCCTGATAGAGAAGTCTCCGAGGTCATTGTTGCCCTTCACGAACGCACTCTCCAACCCGCCTCTTTTAATGAACTTAATACTTGGGCTGTAGCTGAAGTGCTCCGAAATCAGATTCTCTTCGACCATCATCTTGAGGACTTTCTCTAGGATAGATTTAAGCACCCCCTCTGAAAACGAGTCGAAGACTCCTGCCTCTTTCTCAAGCTGGTTTATACGTTGCTCTAGACGGGCGATTTTCTGTGCTTGTCTCATGATTATAGTTCCTTCTTGAGGTCGGAGATCTCTTTGTTGAGATGGTTGAGCATCTGTGACGCGGTTCTGATCTGTGAAGCTCTGCGTCCTTTGTTAAAGACTCTCTTCAGAAATTTCCGACCCTTACCTACAACAGAGTACTTCTCTTCGATCTTAGCTTGGAGCTCTTCGAGGATGTTTTCATACTCTCTAACATAATCAGGTTGAGCTTGTAGGGATCCAACCTCTTGGGCGAGATCTTCCAGCTCTTTGTCCTTCTTAGCCTTATCTATTTGATTCATGAGGTCTGAAACTACCCTATTACGCTCTTTCTTTAGCCTTGATTCCTTTCTCTCCGCATACCATTCTCCAGCCCAACCTTTAGCACCTTTAGTTATTAACTCATGACCGCCTAAGCTCTCAATCTCTCGAATCATTTCTTTTAACTGTGCTCTAGTCCTCTTTCTAATTGGGATCTTACGGTATCTCTCATAGATACCATCATACCCTCGCAGCCCCTTTGCTTGTCTGAACAAGACCTCTAAGTATCGAGCTCTTACCTCGATTTTGCTCTTTAGTTCTGGAGGGATGTCTCTCCTTCTTTTCAACTTATTGAGGGTGTATGCCCCTTCTTCAAAATCTTCTCTTGCCCAATCCTTAATAATGAATTCTGTCATGTACTCTTCAAAGTTCTCCAATGAAGTTTCTAAGGCAGAAAGGTAGGCTTCGTGACCATAATTGCTTTTGATTTTCTTGGATTGAGCGAGGTATTTCTCGCGGTCCAAAAGAATGTCTTCTTTGTTGAGGATGTCAGTCATCAGATAATCCTTGAGGTTTTTCATTTCTGCCTCAAGACCACAATAAAGGACTTATTAAATTATCCTCTGCACGAAACTGTTGTCTCTACCTAAGCCTACAAGAGGTGCATCGAACTCTGAGATAGGAACTAGATCTTGACTAGAACCGCGAATAGGTACCAACACAGGGAAGTGGATAAACCAATCTGTCTGGAGACTAAGGCTCATTGAAGCTGTGTAGAAGTAATCATCTCCGTTCTCGTCATAGACTTCTTCCCCCTCGCCACCTAAGCCCACATCAGACATCTCCAATCCAAGGTTCGCCAGCTTCGGCCTCAAGGTAGACCAAAGCCAAACCACAGTCCTATCCGCTATGTCAGCCTGTGAGTGGACATCCCTTGTAACTAAGTCTATATCCACAGAGATTTCCCACCTCCCCCCATGCTCCCTAGCTACAATCTCCTGCTTGTTGGACACAACAATTACCTGCTCATCTCCATCCTCTATCCAGCGACCCACTGCAATGACGACACCTGGTATGATCTTGCGGAAAGCACAGTCTGGGGTTACGTGGAAAGGGCCATTCAAGAACTCATCTTTACTTGTGTACTCCGCACTTAAAGACAGTCCTTGTTGAACCTCTTCTATTAAAGTTACGGTTGACCCATTCAAGACGTATTCCGTTGCTCCCAAAACTCTGCCCGAAGGAGCTTCTCGGATTCTCAAAGAGTCTCCGTGAGGAGTATACGCAAGCCCAATCGTGGTGGGGTCAGAGAATATGGGAGAGGGTTCTTTCCTATACACATATCTCTGGTAGTTCATAATATAGGCATTGGGGTCTTCAACCCTGTTATTCTTTTCTACCTTGATGTGGTAAACGCCCTCTTCTGGCTTCACGAAGCTGTCCTCTTTAGCCCACTCTATAGAGACGCTCTTCTTGTTCTTTACTTTAGCGAGTGAGACATAGCCTTTAACATGACCTATGAAGTTATCAGGGCTTAGGATTACGTTACTCGCACCCGATGTCTTAATGACCATGCCAAACTGAGGTCTCTCATCAAAGGCGTACTTACCTTGTATGTTTCGTGAGAGAGTTTCATAACGAGGGTGGTCTTGCCAATACTCACGAAGCTCTTTAATCATCCTATCTCGAACGGCCATTGTTAAGTGATGGAACATCTTTACTCCTCCTTAGCTGTGTTTGTAGCTTCGGGAGGATGATAAAGAGTCTATCGCATGACGTAAGGGGCCTTATTAAGTAGCTTCTCTCTAGCAATGTCTCGGGCATAGTCTTCTTGGGTCTCTTGCCTCCACTCTTCTCCATACTCCCCCAAAAAAGGAGAAGCGATCATGTTGAGAGCTTTCCCAATGAGTCCTAGTACAGGAGCTGTCATAAGCAGATACCCCACGTTTACTATGCCGAGCTTAGGGAGGAGTAAAATAATGATTACAACTAAGAACAGTCTCAAATCTCTAGTGCCTTCATCTCCGCCCAGCATACCTAATCTCTTGAGGTAGATCTTTGCGTAATTCCATAGTTTGGAAAATCCTCCTCTGACAGGAGCGTGGCCCAACTCATGAAGGAACTTTCTATCTCTGAGCAGTATCTTGGTCTGTCTCTTAATCTCCTTGTCATCTGCTCCGATAATGGAGATCTGGAGTCTAGACTTGGCCCACTTAAAAAAGTCCTTGAGAGACTTCTTTATCGTTGAGAGCATGGCCTGCTTCTCAAGTCTGGCGATACGGTGTTCAAGAACAGCGATTTTCTGAGATGCGGTTAGTTGTCTCATTTTATGAAATCCTTTAGAGGTGCTCGCCTTCATGTGCTTCGAGAAAATCTCTAGTGTAGTCTTCTATCTCTCTCCCCAGCTCTCTAAACTCCGTCTTGAGAGCCTTTAGGGCATTCTTCCAAGCCAAGCCGTTTTTGATGTCTCTAATATTCTTGAGGTGAAATGCTTTCTCTCCATCCATGTAGACGGTGAAAGAAGGATCTTTACCTCTGATCTTGCTGCCGAGGCCCCTCTCGTCAAAGACGATAGTTAGGTCAAGACCCTTATCCCCACCCAGCCACATATCGACCATAAACTTGTTCGCACTTAGTGACTTGACAGACCTCTCATCGCTTTCATGGTAAGGATCGACAGCCCACTCGTATTTGTTATCGGGGGCGTCTTCGTATTCAAACTCATAGTCATTACCGAGTTTTCTCCCGAGCTGAAAAGGGAGTATCTGGTCTATCAGCCATTGCTCGTACCCTTTGCTAATGTCTTGATGTATCGCCTTGTGAATCTCTTTAGCTCGTCTCATATTGCTCTTGAAAATACCAATTAAGGCCTGCTTCTCAAGATGAGCGATACGGTGTTCAAGTTGAGCGATTTTCTGTGATGCTGTTAGTTGTCTCATGCTGTTACCCTTTCTTAGGTTCACATGAGAAAGGGGGTATAAAAGAACAAAAAAAACCACCCCGAAGGGTGGTAGTACCTTAGTAGGTGTACGGGTCTAGAGTGTTTCCTTCTAAGTTAATGGAGTAGAATAGGCGTTTTCGTAGATCAAGATTTGTCCTATGCCAAAACGAGACCATGTCTGCGTCATAGGTTATCCAATTCAAACGAGCGGTAATTAACTCCCCTCCGTCGAGGATTCCTTTACCGTAAATGTCATTCTTGGTCTTGGCTGTCCAGATGATATCTCCCTGCCTGCCCCTAGACTTTTTGATCCAATAGAGCTTGAACCCAATGCTTTCCAATAGGGAGACGATTTCTCTTTTGGTATGTTGTCGGCTTTCGATCTTGATCAAAAGAAAGTCAAGAGGGTCTCCCCTCCACCTGCCTCGGTGATCACAGTTCCTGTAAAATGTAGCCATCGTATCAGCCCCCCATTGTGACGAATTCAACGGACTCGCCACAACAAGGACACTTTCCGTTCCCCTTGTAAGGCTCGGGGCTAGTGAACTCGCTCCACTCACAAGCGGTTTCCTTAACCTGCTTGATGTGCTTATGAGGTCGGTACTTCCGACCTGTACACTGAAAAATCCAACCAAAGTCATGGTGTGCGGTTCGTCCCTTGAAGACGTTGCCTTTAGACCCCTTGACTTGTACGGGGGCTTTAGCTGAGGGGTAGTAAGCTACTGTAAAAATTGTTAAATCGGGCATCTTGTTTCTCCTATTCTTTCTTTTTCCATATACTTCTATTATCGAAAAAAGAGGAGGTTCTGTATAATGAATAGCAAGAAAGAGAGGGTCGAATGTGGCAAACAGGTAGGGGGGTTAGTGTCAACTTTTCAGACATTATCCTGTTCATCAAGAACGCTTCCAAGTATCAGTCAACCATCTTTATAGGCACAGACAGTCAGCCTCATAGAGACGGTACTCTTTTCGTCTCTGCTATCGCGGTCACGTCATCAAACAAAGACTATGATTGCAGATACTTCTACGTCAAGCACCCACCAATCGTCTCTTATGACTTGTTCAACAGGGTCTACTGCGAAACTGAGATGTCTTTAGAGCTGGCTCAAGACATCCAGAGAGAAGTTGAAGAAGCTAACATCGAGATACACATAGATGTTAGCCCCGAGAACTCAAGGGCGAGAACCTCCCAATACGCAAATACTTTGGTTTCTATGGTCAGAGGGTATGGGTTTCAAGAGGTGAAGGTTAAACCTGACTCATGGTGTGCGAGTGCTATAGCAGACTCTCACTCTAAGTAGGTAGAGGCAACCCCATAATTTCGGTAGGGGGGTTAGTGTCGATCTCTTTAGGGTCTCTGTTGTAAATCTTAGTAAAGAGAGAATAGAGCAACTTAGCAATACCCTTGATAGGAAGCCACACTAACACACGGAGCAAGAATAAGAAAGGCCCTGTCAAGAACGCTTCTGTGTATTCACCAATTAGTTGAGTGAAGTGGGAGGACATCTTGGACATATTCCACCATATCAGGTCTGCGTGGACACAAAGACCATATGCAGATAAGCAGAACCCATAGGGTAGTAACTCTTACCTTTAAATCTCTTAGAGGATGGCTTTAGCAAGAAGCCCTCTGGGTCAAGTTTCACTCGAGATCTCATTTTAGCCGACTTCTTAAAAGCGGAGGAGACACGGCGTGTGATCTTTTTGAACTCAGGTGTAGAGACATATCCTTCCTTGCCTCCAAACCACTTTGTAGCACTCCCATAAAAAGGTCTAACTATCACAGAATAGAGGACACCCTCCCCCTTGACCTGTTCCTTGATCACCTGTGTCCAGACTTCATGACCTAGTATGTTTATGAAGTTTTCTATAAAAATGTCTATCTCTCTCATAGCGACCTCTCTTGTGTTTGATAAGAGTAATACCTAGAAAGGAGATACAATGAAAACCGTAAAAACTGAAATGACCTCATATTACTACCGAGGTGGTGAGCTTGTAATCGAGGCACACACCCTCGAACAACTAACTTTACAGGTGCTTCATTCTAAGCTCTCTCCAAAAGAGCTGAAGGAAGTAATCCACACCCACAATAACCCAAAGGTTCACGATGCTTCTCTGTACCTCGTTGAGCTTCTCAGGCGTGAAGGCGTGAAGGTTCAGATCGGCTTCGTCCGTCGTAAAGACGGGATGGTCCACAAAGCTGTGCTGAAGAATGCCCCTAAGCTGAAAGTGATCGAGAGTTGGGCAAAAAAGTGGAAAGTTCAGCACCCCAACCTCCGATTTTGAAACCAAAAAGGGAAAAGGAATGTACACAATACACTGTAAAGACTCAGCTCAAAGACAGAACAACGGAAACTTTTCAGGCCGAGACTCGATACCGTCATCCAAGATACTACTATTTTGACACTGTCTCAGAGGCAAAGGAAGCACTAGCATCTAACAAGTTTGAAGGAAGACTCAGCTGCGATGGTTTATCAAAATTCTCCAGAGACGAGGAGGAGCAGATCTCATATGAGATCTGGGAAGTGGGTAGCTCATCAAGAGACAGAAAAAAATGAGTAGGTCTTAAACGTGACCCCCCCGCCCCGCTTTTGATAAGCTAGATATAAGAAAAACAGACATTTAGGAGACAGAGATGCCAAAAGAGATTAACGTAAACTCACCTTGCGGAGTGTTCAAGTTCCTTCGTCCTCAGCTCGCGAAGACCGCAAAAGAGAAGCTGATCAAAAAGGTCGAGGGAAACGACCGCTACATCGCAGAGATGAAGTTGGATGGACACCGATGCCTCTTATCAAATAACGTGACTTGGTCACGTATCGGAAAAGACATCGGTTGCCTCAGCCACGCACAGGCAGAGTTGCCAAAAGGTTACCTTCTTGATGGTGAGATTATCCCTCGCGAAGGAGCTGAAGGCTCTGACCGCGTGTCTAATCTTCGAGCTCACGCTCCTGAGTCTCTGGTCTTCTCCGCCTTTGACATCCTCTACTTCGACGGCAAGTACGTTGGAGACCGAGCTTGGTCAGAGCGAAGAAACCTTCTTCTCAGTGTTGTCAGAGATGACATGAAGAACATCGCCCTCTCAGAGATCTACCCGATGTCAGAGAACTCCACAGCGGATCTCATGCAGATCGCTTTGGAGAGGGGTCATGAGGGAATCATGATCAAGGATGTTCAAGCACCCTACAAGGCGAACAGTCGATCAAGCTGGGCAAAGCTCAAGTTCACCGACAACTATGATGTTGTTATCGTGGACTGTGAGGCGAAGCCTTCTGAGTGGCGAGTTCGACCTGGCGAGGTCTATCGTCAAGACGGCAAGGTCTACCCAGAGGGTCTACACACAGATCCTTGGACAAAAGGCTACGTCGGACTCAACTATGGCTTCTACGACAAGGAAGGAAACCTTCGCGTAGTAGGGTCATTAGGAGAGACGGGGCCTCGAGACCAAATGGAAAAGTTCGTAGGTCGTGTTGCTGAGATTAAGGGGTATGGGCAGTACCCAACGGGAGCGATCCGCCACCCCGTATTAGAGAGATGGCGTGACGATAAGCTCCCTGAAGATTGTGTCTTCAAGTTCAATCCCCTATGGTTTATTTACCACTAATTATTAAGACTAAAACCGAATCGAGAAAAAAACATATGAGAATATCAGTTAAACCTATGGCCAATCTTGTTCTGATCAAAGAAACGATTGACTATGACAATGACAATTTGACCTCGACCTCGTCGAGTGAAGAAATCTTATCTAAGAACATCTACTCTTTTGAAGAATTGTTAGAAGAGCTAGAGAGCAACCGTATATTTTACGGATGGTCTTGGGAAAGATTTTCATACAGAGGGAACAAACTTTCCATCGCGACTTCAGCATTCGAAGAGGTGATGATGGCTTATGCTGAAGAAAGAGTAACTCTACACCTTAAGGGTGTTGAGTTAGATAGAGCACAGATCAAGATGATCTCAAAAGCTCTCAGTATTCGTTAAACAGATAAGAACCACTCTCCAAAGAGCCTACTGACGTAAGAAGCCCTGCTTCCCCATTATTGGGAGGCAGGGCTTTTTTGTTTGTTTATAGGCAACCCTAGAGAAAGCATGAAGGAGACCGAAAAATGATAGACTTCCTAGACCACCCCGACAACTTTGCGATGCAGATAAGACTAGCTTCTGCTGACAAAAGGACTTTGTGTAAGATCGCCCTGATCCAAGTCAAAAAGGCGGGTCGCATTTCTGAGATGGGCAATTGGATCTTCAACGCAATACAATCAGGTTTGATGGCGGTGAAAGGTATGCTGACTAAAGCAGCAAATGCCTTACACTCATTCACGAGAATGATTTTGTTTTCTAATGTTGTTATGAAGTCTTTGACCTCTGTCTTCCGTAATGTTGCTTATCAGAGACTTCTAGGAGCTATGTACGACTCATGGCTGTTAGGTGTCGAAGACAAGTCGGTGAACTTGAAGCGAACTCCAAAAGGAGTGGGGAAGTATCTCATGGGCAAGGTAAAAAAGAAGAAGTTTAGAAATGCCTACTCTAAGGGGGTCGGATCTTTCTACATGAAAGATCCCTTTTACGAGGAATATCTGATGGGACACAATGGTGAAGACGAATCCCAGCTCACAGAAAGGGCGAAGAAGGTTGTTTACAGAGACATAGGTACTCGAACAATATCAGAGATGGCGAAAGTGGCCTTTGATAGTCTGAATATCGGCAATACAGCCCTTCAATTCATGAGAGACGCTATGGGGAAAGAAGCATATACAGGAAGAGCCCTAATACACGGAGGGGGTTCGGGAAGGGTGAAAAGTTACAAGAGTAGTCAGGTAACAAACACTTTTTTAGCTAAGTTTCTTGTTCAGTGCGTTACTTGGGTGGCTCTGCATATAATGGGCTACGGTGTGTTTGCTTTTTATTCAATGATACCTCTAGGTGTCGTGGGTCTGTTCTACTACAGCGGTACAGAAGCGGTCTTCCAAAAAGGTGAGCTATCTAGGCAAGTCTATCGGAAGCTCTCTAAGGTATTCAAGAAGAAGAAATTAAAGGATGATTACTTTGACATCTTAGATAGGAAGATACCTGTAAGAGACGTATTCATACGCAACAGTATAGGTGGGATCGACAACCCTACAAAGGAAGACCTAAAATCTATAAAGGAAAAGACAGATGCTTAACTTTCTCGCGGATCCCTCTCAGTTTCAAGAACGAAAGATAAGGCTCGCTTCGAATAGAGAGTCTCTATATAGGACTGCTTCTTTTCAACTAAGGAAGGCTAGGTCGATCACACAAGTGAAGAACTTCATCGTGAACCTTGTTCAAACAGGTCTCGCGAAAGTCAGGAACTTCAAGAACCTCATCACCAAGGCTTTCCACAAGATCACCAGAGCCATCTTTATATCTACCCCTGTAATATCGCACCTCACTGTTTTATTCAGGAAAGTGGCGTATCAGCGTGTTCTAGAGGGGATGTATGATTCTTGGAGGTTGGGAGTCGAAGACTACGAGGCGGGATTTGAGGAAAGGACACCTTCTATGGTCATAGGTGAGCTGGTCAAGAAAAGCAAAAGCAGGAAGTTTAGAAAAATTGTAACCCAAGTATCTGGGTCGGGTTATAGTACTGTGCCTTTTTATGAAGAATATCTGCTGGGCTTTGAGGGTGGTTCTCCATCACAACTGAAGCAGAAAGCTCTAATGTTAGTTAAGAAAGACATAGGCACGCGGACGATGACAGAGTTTGCGAAGTCCCTCTTCGACATCTCGAACCCTATCCGAGCCGTAAAGAAAATAAAGAACGAGTTGAAAAAAGACGATAGTGACAGAGAGATCTCCGCCTTCGTCTCAACTTTTATAGTTGGTCTTCTGACCTATGAATCAGTGAAGTTCTTTGGCTTCATCCTTACATCTAAGATTCAAATAGGTCTAGCTTTAGTAGGGTTGTTTTACTACAGACCTACAGAGGCTTTTGTAAAAGAAGGGAAGGCATGGCAGGTCTTCAAAAAAAGCCTCAAGAGAGAGACAGACCTTTTTGTCGATGATGTTAATCTAGATGATCACATTCCACGCAAAGACGTTTTCATCGAAGATGCTATGGGTGATTTCAAGAGCCTCAAAGACTTCACTCCAGAAGATATGGGAAATCTCGAAGAGCAACTTTAGCTTTTGTTGTAAAGGCTTCTCATCTTCTCCAACGTGCCCCATTTGACATCACGCGAACTCAGCGATGTGAAGTCCCATCTCACTAGAGCCGCAGTGTTTTTAGTGTCGTCGAAGTCGATGAGGAATAAGAACACAGGTCGCTTAGGGTCTCCTTCCAGCCCGCTAACTTTTTTATCTGCAAGCACGACATTTTCCCAAACATGTTCTACTGCCGACTCTCGGCCTCCGTATTCATGCCAATCTTCATCTTCATGTGGTCGCCGATAGTTATCCTCTGCGTATTCCTCAACGAGCATATCGAATTTCTCGACACTATAGCCCTTAACGAAATCTTCTGACCAAGAAGCTATTTTCTCATGGATCGCCTTCGAGATAAGTTTACGGTTCTCTTGGTAGTCTTTCAAGTGCTTAGAGAGAGCCTTCGCAAAGCTTGCTTTGAGGAGCAAGGGTATGTTTGAGTTGAGAGTTCCGCGAATAGGGTTGTACGTTATCTTCCAATCCTGCTTTTTATTTAACCACTCTAAGGAGTGATTGAGGCTAGGCGGTGCGGTCGCATAAAACCTTCTTGCCTTATAGTCAAAATTCGCTTCTACATCATTAGGGTCTTGCCACACCTTGAAGGGGGAAGAATAAATACATAAAAAGAAATTCTCAAAAGTCAGGGTGACCTCCTCAGAACCTGACTTCTTGATAAGAGTCGGACGAATTTTGAAGACAACTTTAAACGACATACCGCTTTTTTCAAGGACTTCAATAATTCTCTTCAGCGGTCTAAAAAGAGATGTCACGATGCTCTTCATACCTTTCCCAGAGAGGGGGAGGTCAAAGTCGTACCCTGGGTTTAATTGAAATATCGTAGCCTTAAGGTCTTTTTGGCTACCGCTCTCGAAGCTTCTGGACGTTGTCTTAAAATCCATGTCAACCCATTCTTGGTACTCCGCCTCCTCCAACTTTGCGGTTCTCATTTCAAGGTTCGCCAAAGCCATCTCTGCTGTTCTCTTCATATCGCCCTCTTTTTTTAATGTCTTATATAAAAGAGGGGGGTATATAAAAAGATTAAAATCAGTCTTCGTCATACTCCTGCTGGGCAAGAACCAACATCCCCTTGCTTACCGCATGGAACGGATCAGAGGCATGACGCACCTCTGAGATCTCAATAGGGAAACGCTTACGCTTCGTCTCAAAAACCTCACGGAAAAAGTCCATGAACCCCCCCGCTAGACTCGTACCTCCCCCAACAACAATTGGGATAGGCTTGTTGAGCGTCAGATGACCTCCCCTAGTTACGAACTGCTGGGCGATGTTATCCAATGCGTGTTCAATAAGAGCCTTGTAGTAGAAGCTGATCGCCTCTTCCTCACGGTTCTTAGGGTCTTTCAAGTCAATGCCCTTCTCCTTGACTGCACACATCTTAGATGCCGTACCTCCAACAGAACGTGCCGCACCTTGATCAATCCAATCTCCACCGCGAGCTACGGAGAAAGACAATCCCTCAATGGTATTGATTGCAAGAGCGATGTTGGTCATACCAGAGCCGAAGCTGATGCCGATACCTGAGAAACCTTCCTTCGCAGTCTCAGCAAAGACAATAGCCATAGCCTCGTTCGCGGGGTGCGGGGTGTACCCACACTCCTGTACGATGCGGGTAAACACACCCTTATGGTAAACCACATCCATTTGAACATCTACGGGTGCTGCGGGGATGGAGAAGTAACAATGCTCACCTTCATGAGAAGGTTCTCCGAGTACGTCTTTAACCATGTGTCCAAGCACTGTGAGAGAGTCAATCTCATCTGGAGACACAAGACCTGCTTTAAGGGGTCTACGACCCTCTCTGCCGAACATATTAGCTACTTCCATAGCTTCATCGCCGAGAACCAATAAATGGTCGTCAGATTCAATATAAGAGACTGATCCTAGCTTCAGCATTTTCTTAGCCGTGGCAGGGAGGTCAATAAAGAGATCTCTCATCCTGCGGATAGAGACTTCCTTTCCCTTCATTCTTGAAGAGACAAGGTTCATTGTCCCGATATCTAAACCTACACCTTTGCTCATAGTAGAGACTCCTTATCATCTAGGGTTGTTAGATTATACAACCTCAGATGATAAAAGCCCTACCACAAAGTTCTATGCGTGGCTTTCAAGGAGTCTTACAACACTCGCTACTCGAGGGTAGTTTGAAGCAGTCTTACCTGCCGACTCTGCATCAAAGGCATCGACGTTGACACCATAACGGTAGAAAGCTTTCTCTACAAGGTTGAGCAAAAGAGAAGCCATAGCGACACCGCCTGTTGCAATACCCCCATAGAAGTTTTTGATGCCACTTAAACTTAAGCCTAAATTAGAGTAGCTATTTTCTATTTGAGAGAAGGTGTTTCCATGTTTGAACATCAACAAAAACACTGCTTTATAAGCGACCCAATTTGCACCAGATAACACAACAGTTGCAACAGCGGGAGCTAGATCCAAGAATGCTTTAAGCAACCTGTAGAGCGTCTTTGAAGTTCTTTTCAGAGCTTTTAGGAATGCTTCATCAGACCCGCCTTTGGTGGGTCTGCCTGATTCAATCTTTGAAATTTCTTTAGCAATGTGTCCGTAATCAGACTTCCAAGAGAGATAGGCGGCTTTAAGCCTTTTCTGTAGACCTCCTTCATAAGTAAGGTTTATCATCTTATCAAGGGGCAAGACCGTTGTACCGTCTTTTCTGAATGTAGATTTGATGGGATTTGTGAGGTTGAATTCTTCTAAGAGCAAACTGTCTTCTGTAGGCAGATAACCTGATGTCACCACTCCCTCTATCCTGATCGCTAGAGCCAAGCCTAGTCGCTCTTTCATCGCTTCTATATTCTCGAAGTTCATGGGTACTAAAGCAGTTGACCCCAAGTCTACGAGAGCCCCCGCTATTTTCTTTAAGATGTTTCGAGGGATATTACGCAAGCGTTTCACGATGCCTGTTAAGCCCTCAATTACTCCTGCTTCTTTTTCGAGGCGAGCGATACGGAATTCGAGAGCCCTGAGTTGCTGGGCTGATACTTTGTTCATTTTGATTTACCTTTCCTTAAGGCTTTGAGGGCTTCCATAGCTGAAGCGATATCATTGTCTTCAGACACTACCTCGGAAGCGGAAGATTTAGAGGCTACCGTGTTTTTGTTCACAATAGTTGAAGGGATGAACATCAAGTCATCCTCTGGATATTGAGACATAGGAGAGGCATTAGAGACCTGAGAACTGTTCACGCTAATAGTTGGCATTTGAGCCGCAATCGCCTGTGCGAGTACCTCAGGGGACAATATATTGCCTATTCGATCAACCAAGCTCTTCGTTAAAGAATCCATGTCAACAGGAGATTCGATAACCCTTTCAACTACTCTCTCCACTACTCTTTCAGAAGGCTTAGTCCTTAAAGCCCTCTTGCCTGAGTTCACCCTGAGCTTCCCTTTGTTCTCTTTGACTGTAAGGGTGAGCATTCCTGAGGATACGAGAAATTGCACTTCCTTGTTAGTATCATACGTCGTCTTAGGGCAATCGAAAGACTGTCCCTCAGACAAGTTGATATTCAGAGAGTTAACCCTAACCCCCTGAGGATGAGTGCATTTCACCGAATAGGTCATGCGTAGGCCGCAGACCTGAGCATTCTTGTGAGGTGGATAACCGCTGGATACTTGCTTGCGGTCTTAGCCATCTCATCAAACTCATCAGTCTTTACAACCCAGCGGTACATGACCTTCTCAAGTACAGAGAGAAGAAGAACCATGATCCCTGCATTAGCTTTGAGTATCTCAGTATAGGGTTTTGCCATCACGTCAAAGTTAGCAGAATGGTTGATAACCTGATTATAGTTTACTGTCTTCGTCTCACCTGGTATTTCTATCTCAAGCGTCTCAGGGGGTCTAAAAATAGTTCTGGCATCTTGGAGATGAGGTTTAAAATCGGGATTTGGAATGTTTATCGTGGTTGGGCCTATTTCGAGCGTCACTGATTTAGGTATCACTTCACTCTTCACCACAGAATAGCCGCCTACCTTAAAGAAGTAAGCACCTAAGACTCCAAGAAGCTGAAACACAATACCTGTAGCGACAAGCTGAGTGCCTCCAATGATAGGAAGTGCTACAGAGATGAGGCGATACGCCAACTTAGAATATCTCTTGAGTCCGCCAAGAGCTATCTCGGTTAGCTTTCTCTGAGAAGTAGGAGGGTTGAGGATATGGCTGAAATCACTGTGCCAAGAAAGGTACGCGGCCTTGATCCTCTTCTGTTGCTCTCCGTCGTACATGTTTGCTAGCTTCTTAAGAGAGACTTTCGATTTCCCTGCGATGCCTCCTGTGAAGATTGAATCCATAGGCTTCTTGGCCTCAAAGCTGACAATTTGAGGGAGGTCGTCGGCGGTTGTAATGAGACCACTGAATGCACGGGCGATACGAATAGCAAGAAGAACACCTAAGTGGTCGTCCATGATCTTCATCTTCTTGAAGAGAGGGCGGACAAGCATCTCAAACGCTTCTCTGAGTGCGTTCACAAGATTCATGACGAAGTTCTTAGGGAGGTTGTAAATTCTCTTAAGAAGTCCTGTCACATCGGAGGTGAAACTTGCATTACGCTCAAGGTGTGCAATCCTACGCTCTAAAAAAGCGATCCGTTGTTGTGCTGATACTTTTCTCATAGTGGGTGTCTCCTTTTTTTAGAAGACCTTCCCACTATAGAAGAACTATTGACTCTTCGTATTGAAGTAGTTTATCGCCCTTCGCACCGCTCTCTCTTCCCCCACCTTTATACCTTTATCCACGAAGTTGTACTTCGCAATAGCTGGGTGGATCCAACCTTTAGACCCAACTAGGGGAGCTTGCCTAAAGATCACTTCTCCTGTCTCAGTCTTCAGGGGGATGACCTTATTTTCACCCCGTCTCCTAGCAAGCCACTTTGCTTCATAAGGATCTTTACGCTCAAGGTACTTATTCACCCAATCCCAAGTACTTTGAATCTTGATCTTGCCTCCTTTGATGATCTCGTAAGAGAACGAGTCATAGAAGTCTTGGCTTTTAGGGATGCCCGCCCCTTTGCCAGAAGCTTTCTTTGCCTCCTCTTTTACCGCCTTGACAATCTCTTCCCCGAAGATCTTGATCACATCTTTAGTGATGGTCTGACCCCTCAGAGCTTTAACCTCACTGAACTTGTTCTTACGTGGCTTGTAACTCCGTAAGTCCCAGTTCTTTTTGCTCCGAGGTCGAGGCGGATTCTTGAGTTTACGGGCATCAAATTTCATCGAACACCTCTCTTAAAGAAAAGACCTCGCCTCTGTCATCTAGGTTTATGCACCTGATGAAGAATGACTCCCCCAAGACGTAGTCGCCTCTTGTCATCTTGTCTCTTTCAACCAGCTTGCCCAGCTCTTTCAGTATCCTTAGAGCATCCTCAGAGTCTCTAGGGAGTATCACACCTTCCCATACAGGAAGATAGTAAGCGTCCTTCCCATAAGACTTTGAGTTGTAGATATACTCAAACTTCCTATGACCATTCTTCCTCTTCTTGAGACTATATCGAGCTTTAATTCTCTTGAGAAGAGCATTCAACTGTTTCCTAGACTCTTTTATCCAATCCGTGTAGTACTGCTCAGGCCAGATACCTGCCGTCGTAGAGCGACTTATATCAACAGCTTGATGGAAGTCAAAAGTGATCAAGAGGTCTGAACTCTCAAGGTCTCTCCGATAAAGTGTATATAGGTCATCAGTTGTAGCTACCCCATAGCTCTTAGTTGTTCTGGGATATTTGATAGATACCCAGCTTCCGTAGTCTGAGGCTTTAGGGCTTTTCACGGCGTCCTTCCATAAAGGAGGCTGCTTGCCGTCGTGTCTTGCACTTAATATTTTGCCTTTGAGCTTCTTCCTGTTTGAGTTGACTTCAGTCACATAGAAGTAATCTTTTATTGCTATCTTACCTACATAATAGCCGTACTTAGTAGACAACACGTCTCCTACTCTTGGGATAAATCTAGCCATTGTATCTCTCCTTTTCTTTCCTATTATATGAATCAGGGTCAGTAGACAACACGTCTCCTACTCTTGGGATAAATCTAGCCATTGTATCTCTCCTTTTCTTTCCTATTATATGAATCAGGGTCAGTAGTTC
>Ga0070743_10000183_pt1 | contig 23509 bp, 24 predicted proteins | sample ColrivemetaGS697_FD_70187 | JGI IMG/M metagenome (GOLD analysis project Ga0070743, IMG submission 70187) | Estuarine microbial communities from the Columbia River estuary, USA - metaG S.697 | ecosystem: Environmental > Aquatic > Marine > Intertidal zone > Estuary | place: USA: Columbia River... | reverse complement strand
TCGAAAAGTGAAGATTAGAGTTTTTAAAGATGAGGATTCTTTCAAGAGTCAGGGTTATGAAAATGTCTTAAAACTCATTGTGCAATGATTGCCCGGTTGCAAGCATATCGCCCGTTAAATGCGGTCATTTACGGTAGAAAAGACATAAAAGTGACATGAAATGAGTAACGTGTTTTTTAATACGGTTCAAGCGGAAATTGAAAGTTATGGGTTTATTACAGCGGATAAAGATTTTTCGCGTCCTTGGGGAGGGTTCTTAGTCATTGATGAAGATCAAGCCCAAGCTTTTGCTAACAAGTTTTTTAACGGAATTGACGTTTAAACTCTTCGTATCGAAGGAAAACTCAGTCCTAAGATTTTAATTGTGAAACCGGAGGCAAGACTGTCATGGCAGTACCACCACCGCCGTGCTGAAATCTGGCAAGTGTTTAGAGGAACTGTTGGAATTATTCGTAGCAATGATGATACCGAGGGTGATTCAGTTCAGTACGCTGAAGGAGCTCAAGTTGAGCTGGCACAAGGTGAAAGACACCGTTTAGTCGGCTTATCCGATTACGGTATTGTCGCTGAGATCTGGCAACATACCAGCAATATTCCTTCGGATGAATCCGACATAGTAAGAGTACAAGATGACTTTGATAGAAAGTAATATGAAGAAAAAAGGAGTAATAGTATCGGGGTACTTTAATCCCATTCACAAAGGGCACTTAGAATACTTCAATAATGCCAAAGTATTGGCTGATGAGTTATTCGTGATTGTGAATAACGACCACCAAAGAGCACTGAAAGGCAGTAAAGAGTTCCAAAAGGAAGATGAGCGTATGATTATTGTCTCAAATATTAAGGCGGTAGATCATGCTGTTCTTTCTGTCGATGAAGATCGCACCGTATGTACCACATTAGAGAAAATAGCCGAGGAGTTTGGTCAAAGTCATGATTTGGCATTTGCGAATGGCGGCGATCAAAACAATGACACAATACCAGAACGTCCAATCTGTGAAAAAATGGGCATCGCTCTGATCGATGGGCTAGGAGATAAAATTCAATCGAGTAGTTGGTTGCTTAAATAGTTATACCGGGCAGAATAAGAAATCTGAATGAAGATATCGTTTAATACAGACAAGAGTCTTAAATCCGTTCAGCCAGATACAATTTTTAATAATTTTAAAGCTAACGGATTAACAATTCATCATAGTTGTTTAAACGGAAGATGCTCAGAATGTAAGGTTAAAGTCATCTCCGGAGAGTTTGATATGCCAAATTCTCAAGAAGGATTGTCTGATTCGGAAGTTAAGGAAGGTTACTGTCTAACTTGTATAACCAAACCAATCTCTGATATGGAGCTTGAAGAGGTTGGTTATATTGAAGGCGTTTTACCCGAAATAAAAACTATTCCAGCAAAAATTTCGTTACTCGAATTTCTTTCTGAAGATGTAGTGAAAGTAACCCTTAGAACTCCTCCCAATAAGTCTTTGGAATTTTTGGCAGGTCAATATATAGACCTATCAGTAAAAGGCTTTAAGAGAAGTTATTCCATCTCTTCAACCCCTTCAGACGCTGAAATTGAATTATTGATTAAAAATTACACTGGTGGACAATTTTCAAATTACTTATTTAATGAGGCAAAAGTCAATGATCTCCTCAGAATAGAAGGGCCGAAGGGTACGTATATTCTCCCAAAGGATATTCCACAGAATTTAATGTTTATAAGCACAGGAACCGGGATAGCACCTAATCTATCATTGATTAAAAGCCTTCTCAAGAAAGGTGTAAATCAAAGTAGCCATATCACCTTGATTCATGGTCAACGTACTGCGCAAGAGCATATCTATTCGTTAGAAGAGACTTTAAATGAAGTAGAGATCATCAAATGCATTAGTCGAGAATCTGTGGAAGGCTATGTTCAAGGCTATGTTCAAGATACGCTCAAAGGATTAGATCTAAATATTAAAAATTCCCTTGTTTTCGCCTGTGGTAATCCTCAGATGATTAAAGATCTAAAGACGCTTATGATTACTATGGGCCTCGATGAAAGAAACTTTAAATCGGACGTTTTCGTCCCTTCAAACTAAAACAATGAAAGCAGTTATCCTTGCCGGCGGACTCGGCACAAGACTTAGTGAAGAAACGGTTTCAAAACCTAAACCAATGGTAGAGGTTGGTGGTAAACCAATTCTTTGGCATATAATGAAAATTTATTCCTATTACGGTGTGAATGAATTTATAATTTGCTTAGGCTACAAGGGTTATGTTATAAAGGAGTATTTCGCTAATTATTTTTTGCATCAATCAGATGTAACATTCAACATGGCGAATAATACTATGACTGTTCATAAGGAGCGTGCCGAACCATGGAAAGTAACCTTAGTAGATACAGGGGATGCTACAATGACTGGTGGGAGATTAAAGCGTGTAAAGCAATATATTAAGGATGATCAGGCTTTCTGTTTTACTTATGGTGATGGTGTAGCGAATGTTGATATTAAGGCATTGATAGATTTTCATAATACACATGGCGCTAAAGCCACTATAACGGGCACCTTCCCTCCTGGAAGATTCGGTGCACTAACACTTGATGGAGACAATGTTACTTCGTTTAAAGAAAAACCAAAGGGTGATGGTTTGCTGATTAATGGAGGGTTCTTCGTTTTATCTCCGGATGTAATCGATTACATTGATGCTGATCACACAACATGGGAGCACGAGCCTTTAACTAAATTAGCTGAACAAGGGGAACTCATGCTTTATAAGCATTTAGATTTCTGGCAACCAATGGATACGCTTAGAGATAAGAACCTTTTGAATAAACTTTGGGATGAAGGAAAAGCGCCTTGGAAAACTTGGTCATAATGAGAAATGTGGATAGGACTTTTTGGACAGGTAAAAGGGTCTTTTTAACCGGTCATACCGGTTTTAAGGGAAGCTGGCTGTCACTTTGGTTGGAAGATATGGATGCCGTTGTGAAAGGATATTCACTAGAGCCATACACTAAACCAAGCTTATTCGAAGTGGCTAGCGTTTCTTCGGGTATTGAATCAGAGTTTGGTGATATTAGGATCTATGATAAGCTGAAAACTTCTATAGAGTCTTTTTCGCCAGATATTATCTTTCACCTCGCTGCTCAGCCTCTCGTTCGTGATTCTTACGAAGACCCGTTAGGAACATATGAGACCAATGTAATGGGAACGGCAAACCTACTTCAGGCCGCTCGTAACCTCCCTAACTTGAAAAGTATTGTCATAGTTACTACCGACAAATGCTATGAGAATAGAGAATGGGAATGGGGCTATAGAGAAAACGAGGCAATGGGTGGATATGATCCTTACAGCAGCAGCAAGGGTTGTGCTGAATTGGTTACATCAGCCTTTCGGCGATCATTTTTTCAATCAACTGATGTCGCTATAGCAACGGCAAGAGCTGGAAATGTAATTGGCGGCGGTGATTGGTCTAAAGATCGTCTTATCCCAGATGTGCTTCGATCGTACAATTCAGGAAAGCATGTCGTTATTCGAAACCCAAAGGCAACACGTCCTTGGCAGCATGTTATTGAACCTTTAAGTGGCTACCTAATTCTAGCAGAGGATCTTTATATCCGAGGGAGGGCTTTTGCGGAACCATTTAACTTCGGCCCTAGAGATGAGGACTGTCAATCTGTGGAAAGTATCTTAAATACGATAGACAATAATTGGAAAGATTGTCCTGGTTGGAAACTAGATGATGAGGCTAATCCACATGAGGCTCGTTTCCTAAAACTAGACATTTCCAAAGCTAAAGATAAATTGAACTGGACTCCAAAATGGACACTTAAATCTACTATCAAGCGAATTGTAGATTGGAATAAAGCCTTTAATCGTCAAGAAGATATGCGCCAATATTGTATTAATGAGATTAAATCGTACACGAATTAATGAAAGAACTTCAAACCCTTCAACAAGAAATCATTTCTAAAGTAGCTGAATATTCAGCCTTAAAGTACGCAGATAGCAGAATTAGACCCGGGATAGATTTTATTCCTCCGTCAGGAAAAGTTATTGGCACTTCTGAATTACAGAATATGGTTGAGGCCTCTTTGGATGGATGGCTAACTACAGGGCGCTTTAACGCACAGTTTGAGGCGAAATTAGCTGACTACCTCGGAGTGAAGCACGTACTTAGTGTAAACTCTGGTTCTTCAGCTAATTTAGTGGCGTTTTCTGCGCTCACATCTTCCTCGCTAGGAGACCGTGCTATTAAAAAAGGTGATGAGGTGATTACCGTAGCTGCAGGCTTTCCTACAACTGTGAACCCAATAATTCAGTTTGGCGCGGTACCTGTTTTTGTTGACGTCGATTTAAAAACGCACAATATCAACGCGGATTTAATTGAACCAGCAATTACTGAAAAGACCAAGGCGATTATGATTGCTCATACTCTTGGTAATCCATTTGATTTGGGCAAAATCCGTGAAATCTGTGATAAGTATAATCTTTGGTTGGTCGAAGATACATGTGATGCATTAGGTGGCACTTATAATGGTCAAAAGGTTGGAACCTTTGGCGATATAGCCACACTTAGCTTTTATCCAGCCCATCACATAACAATGGGTGAAGGAGGGGCGGTCTTCACGAATAACACTCATTTGAAAAAAACGGCCGAGTCATTTCGTGATTGGGGAAGAGACTGCTATTGCCCTCCAGGTAAGGATAATACGTGTGGTTGCCGTTTTGAGCAAAGTCATGGCACACTACCGTATGGTTATGATCATAAATATGTCTACTCACATTTAGGGTATAATTTAAAAATTACTGATATGCAGGCGGCTTGTGGGCTTGCACAATTAGATCGATTAGATGATTTCATAGAAAAACGTAGGGCGAACTTTAATTATCTCCATTATAGACTTCAATCGTTAACCGATTATATTGAATTAACTACACCTACGGAGAATTCAGATCCTTCTTGGTTTGGTTTCCCGATTACATTAAAGGATGATTGTGGATTCGCGCGCGTTGATTTACTTAGATACCTTGATGAGAATAAAATTGGATCAAGACTATTATTTGCCGGTAATCTGATTCGCCAACCTTACTTTCAAGGTATTGAACATCGTGTAGTAGGATCGCTTAAAAATACAGATAAGACGATGAAGGATACGTTCTGGGTAGGAATATATCCTGCCTTAGACAAAGAGCATCTCAACTATATCGCTGGGCAAATGGAAGAATTTTTTGGACTTAACTTTTAAACACAAAAGAATGAACTATAACGATAAATTATTTGACAACCTTTGTAAGAAAAAATTACTTGGAATAAAGGTTTCTTTTGAAGATGAAGGATTAGATTTTATTGATGTACTAAATATTAAAAAATTATGCTTAAATAAGGGCATAGATTTGCTATTAAAGATAGCAGGTGCTGAAGCAAAAAGAGATTTTAAAGATGCGAATAAAATCGGTGTTCAAAAAATCGTAGCACCGATGATAGAATCAAGTTTTGCTTTATCAAAATACATTAAAACAGCAGAGTCTTTTATTGATTTAGAAAAGGTCTCGTTAGGTTTTAATTTGGAGTCAAAGCAGGCTTACTATAATATTCATGAAATGTCGAGTTCGAGCGAATTTCAGAGGTTATCTGCCATAACTGTTGGAAGGGGAGATTTAACCGAGTCTTTTGGTTACGATCGATACGCGGGTGCTGTAAACTCTGATGAAATATATAAGGTTACTCGTGAGACTTTCATAATTGGACGGAGTCATGGTCTTAAATGTTATTTAGGTGGTTCTATGAATATGGAAAGCGAACACTTCGTCAATCAACTTGTAAAGGAAGGCTTATTGGACTATTTTGAAACACGGAATGTTGTTTTCAGCATAAAAGCGCTAGACATTTACAGTTTCCAAGAGTTAATTGATATAGCATTTAGATTTGAACAGAGTAAAATGTCATCTCGTAGAAGTTATTATGAAAAGCTTTATAATGAAGATCTGACAAGGCTAGAAAGATTAAAGGGATTATAAATGATTGATTATAATAGTGTAGTTAGTAAAGACCAAGCACTGAATTTAGGAATAGACTTTGATGGTGTAATACATGATGACTCTAAGGGTTTTCATGATGGTACTATCTATGGTGAACCTATACCTGGTGCGTTAGACGCACTAAAAACTCTTAGTAAGCATTTTAGGATTATAATATTTACGGCAAAGGCCAAACCTGATCGTCCGCTAATTAATGGCATGAGTGGTTCAGAACTAGTAGAGGAATGGTTGTTAAAGTACGATGTTTTAAAACACGTTGCCGAAATTACATCTGAAAAACCCAGGGCCCTGTTGTATATTGATGATAAGGGTTATCGCTTCGAAAACTGGAAAAGCACCCTAAGCTTTATAAAATCTTTAAATGAAATATAGCGATACACTGTCCGGTTGGTTGCGCGAATTTGGCTTTACGCACTTTTTTTATGTTGGAGGTGGGAATATTATGCACCTTACAGAAAGTCTAAGTAATCACCTGACTGGAATACCTGTCATTCACGAGGTTGCCGCGGTTATAGCCTCAGAGTACTTCAATGAAACTGCCCCAAAAGATCAGAAGGCCATTGCTTTAGTTACGGCGGGTCCTGGTCTGACCAATACAATTACGGGCATAGCAGGCGCATGGTTAGAAAATAGATTTGTGCTAGTATTAGGTGGACAAGTAAAGACATCAGATTTAAAGGGAGAATTAAATATTAGGCAACGAGGAATACAAGAAATAGATGGGGTGACATTGGTTTCTAGTATCTGTAAACGAGCTGTTAGGCTTTTGAAGCCTGCCTCAAAAAACACAATTTATAGTTTAATACAGGAATGTGATAGTGATAAAAAAGGTCCGCTATTCATTGAACTCCCATTAGATGTACAAGCGAACATGTATTTACATGATGAGCATGATTTGGTGCCGTCACTAACTAGACCGATTGAAGATCCAATTAACAAAGAATACCTAGATATACTTATATCGTCATGGGAGAATGCTAAAAGACCAATTTTGTTAATAGGTGGTGGTGTAAGTAGAAATACGAGTATTGAAATCAATAATTTGCTGAAGAATAAAGTTGTTCCCGTATGTACTACTTATAACGGAGCTGACAGGATTGACGGGAATTATCAATACTATTACGGGCGTGCAAACACATGGGGCCAAAGAAGTGCCAATATTATTATTCAAAAATCCGATTTAATAATTGCGGTTGGCACTAGATTAGGCTTACAACAAACAGGTTTTAATTGGCAAGAGTTTGGTAGAGAAGCAAAAATAATTCATATCGATATCGATAAAAATGAGTTAGAAAAAGGACATCCCAGAGTTGACGTTGGAATTTGTGCTGATGCGAATCCATTATTGATAGAGTTTCTAGAAAGAATGGAGGCTAATGTTTCAAAAAAATGGATTCAATATTGCAATAAGATTCAGTCAGAAATTCCGCGTATTGAGCCAATTAATCACACAGGTTCAGAATACATATCTCCATACAGTTTTATTATTGGAATAGAGCAATTGACCGAAAGTAATGATATCATAATACCATGCAGTAGCGGCAGCGCGTTCACTCTTACAATGCAATTGTGGCGCCAAAAATTAGGCCAAATAATAGTTACAAATAAATCACTTGCTTCTATGGGATATGGCTTGTCAGGAGCAATTGGTGCTTCCCTTGCAAATCCTTCACGTAGAACTATACTCATTGAGGGCGATGGAGGTTTCGCACAGAATGTGCAAGAAATAGGTACAGCAAAAATAAATATGCTCAATCTTAAGGTATTCATTTTTAATGATCAAGGGCATGCGTCGATCAGAATGACACAGCGCAATTATTTTGAGGGTAAATATCTCGGGTGTGACAATAATACCGGATTAGGCCTACCAAATTGGCTTAAACTTTTCGATGGATGGGATTTAGGTGTCACTTCGATAAATAGGGGCTTTGAATATGACGAGGTTTTTTTAGAAAAATTTAATAATAATTCGTTGGAAATATTTATTGTTCAAATTGATCCTGATCAAACATATTTTCCTAAGATTTCGTCCCGAATAAAAGAGGATGGCACTATGGAGTCTAATCCATTAGATAAAATGTCACCTGAATGGGAAATGATTTGAGAAAGCGTGTCTTAGTAATAGGCGGCACTGGTCTCTTTGGCAAATCGATAATTAGGTATTTTGAAAAAAATAATCTGCTTATTGAGGAGGTTGAATTAACTCTATTGTCTAGAAATCCGGATAATTTTAGATTAAGAGATTACGCACCCAATTTACACAATGATATAAAAGTTTTAAAGGGTGATATTCTGGATATAAGTTCATTACCGGAGAATAACTTCGACTTTATCATTCATGCTGCCACTGATTCTACCAGCGGTCTTTCCTTAGAATGTTTAGATCGATCAAATCAAATTGTATTAGGTACGCGAAACGTTCTAGATTGGATTATCACAAACAAATCATCGCGACTCCTCTACATAAGTAGTGGAGGGATTTATGGTTCGAATATAGTGAATAGATCTTTAGATGAAAACCAGCACGCAGACTTGTCTATTAATAGTATTGAAGATACGTACAGTATCTCAAAGGCTTTTGCTGAGCATCTTTGTTTCCTTTATGGGGAAAAGCATGCTTTAAATTTTAGTATTGCGAGATGTTTCACTTTTTTTGGCGAGGACCTTCCGCTCAATCGCCATTTCGCCATAGGTAACTTCATTAGAGATGCAATAAATAAAAGACCTATCGTTATTAAAGGTGATGGTAAGACAATTAGGAGTTATATGGATCAATATGATCTGGCAAATTGGTTGATAAAAATTTTATTTCATGGAGAATTTGGGGATATTTATAATGTTGGTTCAGATCGCGAAATTTCTCTATTTCAATTAGCTTTGTTGATTCAAAACATTGCTGGCAACAAGGCTGGTGTTGTGGTGCAAGGAAAAACTATTGATGGCCAATCAAGAAATAGAAATTACTACGTTCCCGATACTCAAAAATTCCAAACTTCTTTTGGTATTAACACATCGTATGAACTTGAAGAAACAATTATAAGAGTTTTACATTTTAACAATTATGAAAATTAAAAAAATTGCATTAATTACTGGAATAACTGGCCAAGACGGTTCTTATCTAGCTGAGCTTTTACTGAGTAAGGGCTACGAGGTGCACGGTATTAACAGAAGGACAAGTACCTTTAATACATCGAGAATAGATCATTTATTACGGGCTGGTTTAAAAGGCGAAATGCCATTTAAATTGCATTATGGCGATCTTACAGATTCGTCATCAATAATCAGGGTTATTAAACTTGTAGGTCCAACGGAGATTTATAATTTGGGAGCTCAAAGCCATGTTGCTGTTTCTTTTGATCAACCCGAATATACTGCCGATGTAGATGCATTAGGAACGTTGAGAATTTTAGAGGCGCTTAGGATTTTAGAGATGACGGATGTTAGGTTTTATCAAGCCTCCTCGTCTGAATTATACGGTTTAGTTCAAGAAATTCCTCAACGAATAAGTACACCTTTCTACCCAAGAAGCCCTTATGCAGTAGCTAAGCTTTATTCATTCTGGATAACTAAAAATTATAGAGAGGCCTATGGTATGTATGCTTGTAATGGTGTGCTTTTTAATCATGAAAGCCCTCGACGTGGTAAAACATTTGTTACACGCAAGATAACTAGAGGGTTAGCGCGTATTCATACAGGTTTACAAGACAAGCTAGTCTTGGGAAACCTTTATGCCTTAAGAGATTGGGGCCATGCGAGAGACTATGTGGAAATGCAATGGTTGATGCTTCAACAGGATAGTCCTAAGGACTATGTGATTTCGACCGGTGTGCAATATTCGGTTAAGGAATTTGTAAATATTTGCTGTAGTATTTTAGGAATCGAACTGTACTGGAAAGGTGAAGGAATCGAGGAGAAAGCATATAACTCAGAGGGGAAGTTGATAGTAGAAGTGTCGGAGAAATATTATCGTCCTGCAGAGGTGGAGACTCTTTTGGGTGACCCCTCGGAAGCCGCGAAGGAATTGGGGTGGACGCCGATAACGACTATTGAAGAATTGGCAGGTGAGATGTTACAGGCAGACCTTGATGAAGCGAACGCCCAAATTAAATTATTACACAATGAAAAGTAAATACAATTTAGCCTCTTCATCATGGAATGAAGAGGAATATCAGGCCATTATGAATATTTCCGCCTCGGGAAAATTTACTATGGGCCCTTATGTAGAAAGATTTGAAAATGTTTTTGCAAAAAAATTCAACAATCGGTATGCAGTCATGGTGAATTCCGGGAGTTCGGCCAATTTATTGATGATTGCAGCATTATTTTATACTTCTGATCAAAGATTGCAGTTACAAAAAGGCGATGAAGTTATTGTCCCTGCTGTCTCTTGGAGCACTACATACTTTCCGTTACAGCAATACGGTTTGAAAGTTAAATTTGTTGATATTGATAAGGAAACTTTAAATTTTGATTTTCGGGCGTTGGAGGAGGCTGTTTCTGAAAGAACTCGAGCAATATTAAGTGTGAATTTGTTGGGTAACTCAAATGACTTTAACGCGATTCAAAAGCTCATCGAGGATAAAGAAATCATCCACATATTGGATAATTGTGAGTCAATGGGGTCACGGTTTGAAGATCGATATACAGGAGAATATGTTCTGATGTCAACTTATAGTACTTTCTTTAGTCATCACATTTCCACTATGGAAGGGGGGGTAATACTTACGGATTCTGAGGAATTATATCATATTCTTTTGTCACTTAGAGCCCATGGATGGACTCGAAACTTACCTAAGTCGAATTTGGTAACAGGAGAAAAATCTGATAATACTTTTAATGAATCGTTCAAATTTGTTTTGCCAGGGTACAACGTCCGACCGCTAGAAATGTCTGGCGCAATAGGTATAGCACAATTAAATAAACTTGGGAATATTATATCGGAACGAAGAAAAAATGCCAAATATTTCATGGATTGTTTCTCAGGTCTTGAAGGAGTTTTGGTTCAACGAGAGTTAGGTGAGAGTAGCTGGTTCGGATTTTCTATAGTCCTTGATCATAAATATAGTAGCGATGATAGAGATAGACTGGTAAAGTTATTAGAGGAAAATAATATTGAGTGCCGTCCTATAGTTGCAGGTAATTTTGTTAAGAATGATGTTATCAAATACTTCGATTACGAAGTACATGGTGATTTAAGGAATGCAAATTTAGTTGATGAAAACGGCCTTTTTGTTGGGAATCAGCATTATTCGATAAAGGAAGAGATTGATAGTCTGTTCAAAATAATACGAGACTTCGTTTGACATTTAACATAATTATTCAGACTCACGAAAGAAAGGAATCAGTGCTTTCATTGGTTCATTCTTTGACTTCTTACACACACCACGATCTCAATATTGTCGTTTCGGATAATGGTAATCAGTCGTGGCAGGAATTAGTAAATGTATCGAATGTCACTATTGTTGATAATGGTGAGCATATTTCTTCGAGAAGTCATGTACTAAGTATATATAGGATGAATCTGTCAAACGCTTTTATTATACATGACGATGATAAATTCGATTTAGACCTTTTCACACGAGCGATAGATTTTATCCAAAACAATAACGTTCAAGTGTTGATTTCTCCAAAAGAGAAAATTGATAAATGTTGGCAGCCCTCTGCGGTGTTAGATGTAATGGAGTTTTATTTTTTGGACGCACGACGTAATTGCCCATTGATTAGCGGGTTGTATGTCAGTGATATGAATTTACTCCACAATTTTACCTTGCCAAATTATTTAATGGAAGGAAAGTACGCTGATGTTCAAATAGTCGGAGAACTTTTGACGAATGGCAATAAAGCGTTTGTTTTTAGCGATCCTTACGTATCCTATAGCGAACATGATTTTAATGATAATAAAGTTAGGAATTTAGATGATAGATTGGCTTTACGAAAATATTTACAATCACACCCACAGCTCAAAGCTCGAGTATTGGGCAACTTAATTTTATTCGGTTATAAGAGATATTATTATTATTTGATAATTGGATGTTTTCAATCGATTTTTATTGGTGGTTACTGGAAGAAAATAATACTGAAAATTATTAATAAATAAAATACAATGATATTAGTTACTGGCGGTTCTGGTATGGTGGGATCAGAGTTAAGAAAAATTTTGCCCAATGCAATGTATCCGAAGTCATCTGAATTGAATTTGCTGGATCAAAAGAGTATTGAAACATTTTTCGGGAAGAATAAAATAGATAGCGTAATACACTTAGCAGCATATGTTGGAAGTTTGCATGATAATATTGAAAATGCCGTAAGATATTATGAACAGAATGTGTTGATGAATACCCTATTGACCAATTCTGCCTACGCTAATGGTGTTCAAAGGTTCATAGGAATTTTAAGCACATGCATATATCCTAATAATGGTTTGACTTACCCAATGAAGGAAGACGATATTCATAATGGAGCGCCACATGAGTCATTGTATAGCTATGCGTATGCTAAGAGGTCGCATGCGGTTCAGTTAAATGCGTACAAGAGCCAATATGGTGTGAATTACTCGTATTTAATTCCTACGAATATGTATGGCCTATCTTTACACTTGGATAGAATGCACTTCATAAATGATTTAGTCGTAAAAATCATTAGGGCGACAAAGAATGGTGAAAAGGAGCTTAGACTATTCGGAGATGGCAGCCCATTACGACAGTTCATCGCAGCGAAGGACTTTGCGCGCTTCATCAAATTATATTTAGAATCGGGTTGTGGAGAAAGTTTGAATGTTAGCGACGAATATAATAGATCTATCAACGATATGGCTAGATTGGCAGTCAGCTTGTATAACCCGGATTTACAAATTGTATATGATAGCTCTAAGCCAAATGGACAATTTAGGAAAGATGTCGATGTTTCGAGGTTAAAAAAAATCTTCCCGGAATTTACTTTTAATTCTTTAGAAAATGGCTTATTAGAACTTTTTGAATTTTATGAAAAAATACTATAAAACAATTCTTGTAGGTAATTCTGGATTTTTAGGAAGGTCATTCTTAAAAAGTGATACAACAATTCTTTCTGTCGGAAGAACAGATTTGAGACCAGATTACACTAATGAACATTTACACATTAGTTCTTGGAATGATTTTAATCAGTTAGAACAAATTGAATTTGACTATGCTATATTTTTAATAGGTTCATCGGATCATGAATTGATAAACAACGCCCCTACTCTAGCTATCGAAAAGAATTTTTTGCCTTTGCTGACTTTTTTAGATTACTTAAAAGAACGCGATTCAAAACCCAAAAAGGTTTTTACTTTTACAACCATGCTTCAATATGATAGTGAAAAGCTAACCTTACCTTGTTCTGAGTCAGCGCCGATAAATCCGTTTGGAAATAAGTATATTTTTAGTAAATACATAGCGGAGCAAACATCCCAGTTTTATAGAAAATACTTCGACATAATTGATATACGATTAAGCAATGTTTACGGGCCAACGGAATTACGTCGACCGGATATTGTTCCCTCTTTGATATGGTCATTATTGGAAGATGATATAACTTATGTTCGTACAACAATTCCTGTTCGAGACTTTGTTTTTGTTGGGGATGTGATTTCAGCAGTTAATCAATTATCATTTACGGACTTTTCGGGGCCAATTAATATTGGAAGCGGAATAGGTTCTTCGGTAAAAGAATTATGTGATATTCTTGAAGAAGTATCTGGTAAGACGATAATTGAATTAGGCGAACCTTTTACGGGGCACAAGACGTATTATCATGACCTAGGTTTGTTAGGAAGTCTTATTAGACATGAAGAGACTAGTCTTCGAGATGGTTTAATAAGAACCTACGAAGAAATGAAAGCGGCTAATCAACGAGTAGAGTGGTAAAATGACTTTTTGCAGGACGCGTATAAATTATTTAGACTTTTTTGCACTTTCTTCGGTCTTGTGTTTTTTGAATTTAGGATTTGATAATGAAATATATCCTTATTGGTTGTTTACACTTTTTATTATGCCTATAAACCGCATTTGGTTTAATAAATTAATGCGCGCTTATCTACTGTTATTTTTTTTGGTTATTATACGAATATTTTTTTTTGGCATGAGCCATATACTAATAATCGACACTTTACAGGCTACATCTGTTTTTTTTGCGGTTCATTTTTATGTGAGTTTGAATGTTGAAGAACGTAATCGTGTACTCGGAGTTTTTGAAAAATTTGTATATATACAATTTGTAGTCCTTTTATTACAGTATGCTTCACCCTCATTTTTGAGTCTATCATCGTCGTTGTTCAATGGCAGGGGTACTGAAGCTATATTTGCTGGTTTGGCGAGAAATTCAGCTGTTGTAGGCTTTTCTCCTGAACCATCCTATGGAAGTAGTCTTCTTGTTGGCATTTTTTTTCTGATGTTATTACACAATAAAAAGATGTCATTTAAGTTAACTCTTGTTTTTATAGGTTCGATTCTCTTATTCAAGTCAGTGTTAGGATTTGGATTATTCGTTGGAATAATTTTTATCCACCTTATACATCGGAGGTCTTTCAAGATATTGGTAATAAGTTTGATCTTAGGAGTGGTTTCGTTTTTGATAGCCTTAAAAACCTCGAATTCAGTAGATCGTTTATATAGTTTTGCAGTTTATTTAGCGGAGAATAGGTCTCTTTTTAAGGCTGAACAATATGTTTCACCAGGAAGTACGAGATTGGATTCGTTTCTTGCTGTTTTCAATTGGAACTATTACGAATACTTTAAATCTATAAGTGTTTTAGTTTATCTAGGACAGATTGCACCTTTTTTATTGTTATTATTTTCTATGTTCTTAGCTTTCTATAGGGTTAAAAAAGTTTCGAATTTTATATTCCGATGTTTTGTGATTATATCGGCATTTTTTATGACCCCGATGTTGCTGTGGCCTTCGCTTGCAGGAGTTTGGGTCTTGTTAAGCCCTAAAAGGAGATGAAATCAATACTTGTTGACTTAGGATTAATTACAAAGCGACGAAGAGGGATGGGTGTATTTATTCTCAATATAGCCCAGGAGTTATTAAAGTCAGATTTAAATTTAACGTTTGTTTTATCAAAGAACATTGACGAAGATATAATTGGCTGTTGGGAGAAAATGTCGCCAAGATTAAATGTAAAGTTTATTTATTCTCCTTTGAATCCTGTATTGACTGAACAAGTTGTCATACCACTTTTAATGCTCTTTAATAAGTTTGACTTCTTACTTTCAAGTGGCGATTCGGCTCCGCGACTGGTAAAACGTAAAAGAATCTTGTTGATACTACATGATTTGTATTTTTTTGAAGGGAAAAAATTTTATAAAACGCAAAAACTGCCGCTTAGAAAAATACTAGGTCAGGTATATCGCCGTTTCTGTATAGCGCGTTTTATTGGACGAAAAGATTACTATGTTCTTACGGTTTCTGAATTTATGAAAAGGGAGATACAACGATATGATTTATCTTTGAGTGAGAAGATTATTGTAATACCTAACGGAATAGATTTAAGTAAAATAAGAAGCATTAAAAAAGGTAGTAATAAAAGAAATGATTTAGTATTAATTACAGGTATTGATCCGCAAAAAAATTTCAATGGTTTTTTGTCCGCCTTGGAAAGTTTGTCAGCCGAATCCATGATAAATTTAAACAGAGTTAAGGTCATAGGTATATCATCTGACGAGATTTCTGTTAGAGCGTCGCTGCCCATAGATTTCTTGGGTTTTCAAGATCACGATAATGTTATTCAAACTCTATGTGAGAGTAGATACTTTGTCCTTTCTAGTTTTTTTGAGTCATTTGGGATTCCAGGATTGGAGGCTCTAGCTTGTGAATGTAGAGTGGCTGCATCAAACACTGGTGCTATACCGGAGATTTTAGGTCCAAACGCATTGTATTTTGATCCCAATGATGCGAGCAGCATGAAATTGGCGCTAGAGCATTTATTAGCTGACGAAAAGGAGCCTATTGTTGAAGAACCCGATATAGTGGCATTCACGTGGACATCGATAGTTCAGCAAAGATTAATTCCATTTTTGAAATCATTATGAGAGTTCTAGTTGTAGGTAGTGGACCTGTTGGACATGCCATTGCAAGAAAAATTATTGCTAATTATCCATTTGTAGAATTGTCAGTTAGTGATTTTAATAAGGAAGAGAGATTAACTCAATCATTGTTTGGTCCAAGCACGTTCTATTATCGAAAAGGAAAAGCGGGGCTAGGGAAATTTTGGCATGGAGTTATGGATGTGGATCTGGTTAAGTCACTCGGTAAAATTGAGTCAAATAGTTACTTTTCCGATTTTAATAGGATGAAAACTGACAGGATGGAGTTCGTACCATTTATTGTCCCTCGCTTTTCTATTAATGTTAAAATGTTAGGACCACTTTCTGAAATCACTAGAGTTGAAAAGGGTTTTACAGAGGTCAGCATGTGTTCAGCAGAAAAATTAAGATTTGATTATGTTTTTGTTGCCACGGGTATTGGTGCTACAAGTAATGATCCGTTAATAAATTCTGGAATTGCCGTACCCTCCAAAACTTACTCTGACCATCTCATATTCAACAGTCGTGAGTGGGTTCGTGGAACTGTTGATGTAAAACGAAAACTAAACGGGCACTATCGAAGCTATGACATAATAAAGTATAAAGATTTTGAACTCAAAAGAAGTTTTAGGCCAGCCTTAAGCTCAAGCATTGTCGACCCTAAGAATAAGGCTATTTATGCGTCGTCAAAGGTTGATATGTTCAAAAAAATGTTAGGAGGGGCTATGTTGCCAATTCTAGCCTCTTCAATTCACTTGCGATATGGCGTGCCACCCATGACAAAAAAAGGGTTTTATTTTTATCAATTAAGGGTTCCAGATCTTTATGCTTTTCAGGATAAAGGCTTGGTATTAAAAAGCAATATCTTACAGCAAGATAGTTTCAGAGAAATGTTGGAAGCACTCAAAATAGATTCGAGCACAATTTTGAGCGGCATTCATTTACATGATGGGTTCAGTCAAGTAGAAAACATTGATAATATGGCCGTTAATAGGATTGACGTGGTGGAGTCCCATAGGCTGAGAGTTGTAACTCCAAATTTATCTATGCACGCTGACGCGCGTCATTTCACATCTTATTTAATGAGAGTTGGCGAATTAATGACTAAAAATATGTCAAGTTGATTTTAGTAACTACAATAGATTTCCTAAACACAAAGAATGGTGGAGCAAAGCGAGTGAAGAATTTGATTCGTGAATTCAACATAAAAGAAGTCCACATATGTTCTATTTGGAAGAGTGGTTCTATAGACAAAACAGATGATTTGGATATTTATTATCATTCTGTGAAAATTATTGATTTTCTAACATCTGTATACTTTTTTTTGGTCTTGAGGAGGCCTCTGTCTAATTGTGTGTATCAGCGGCGTTCATTGAGGAAGTTCGTGGAAAACCAAAAAGTACTATATCACTTAACACGATCATTTCAAGGTTATAGTTATTCAAAAGAATGGGCATTTGACTTTTGTGAATCTCAAAGTGAGAACTTACGACTTCGTGCTTACTCTTATAAAGGGTTAGTTGGTTTGATATTAAAATTCGAATCAAGACGCCTTAACAAATTAGAAAATATACTTTTAAGAGCTGCTTCTGAATCAATATTTATAACGCATAATGATATTAAGTATTCTGTTGCATCTCACCCCGTTATAGTCCCGAATAAGATAGATCTAAAATGTGTTTTTAAACCATTTGAGAATAGGAATGCAGCACAAATTGTTTTTTTAGGTGATATGACATATTTACCTAATAAGAATGCTTTGGATTTTATTTATAAACTAGGCTTGGTGGGTAAGTATAAAATCGAGGTAGTAGGCAAGTATGTCTTGAAGGATGTATCTGAGTATTCCTCTGATTTTGTTCATTTTAACGGTTATGTTAGCAATCTTAAAGAGATTTTACCCAACTCTATTTTCGCCATTTTTATCAGTAATGATTCCACTGGTTTACAAAATAAATTATTAGACTATATAAATTATGGGGTCCCAACTATTGTGAACCAAGAAGTTGCTGAAAGTTTTATTGGACGACCGCCATTTTTGATTGCTAAAAATCAGAAAGAAGTCGAAGAGGTAATATCAAAATATTTGTCGGACAAGGAAAATTACGAATCAATAGTTCGTGAAGGTTTTAAATACATTAAGGAGAATTATGCGAAATAGGCGTATTGGTTTAGTAAATAGAGATTCGTACTACGATAAGGATAGAGCATTCGATAATAGTTTGTCTTATGATTATATCACATATGGTTGGGTAGAGTTACGAGAGATGTTTGATATGAATAGTTGTTCTTTCGAAACAATTGAATCTCTCGAACAGGCGAAGCGGTGCGATATTTTATTGTTTAATGAATATCCTAATCATATTGAGAAGCTAAAATTTCTCGATTTGTCTGTGTCAAAGTTTTTATTGTTATATGAAAGCCCTCTTATTGTCCCGGATAATTATAAAGTTGAAAAGCATTCGATGTTTAGCAGGGTGTTTACCTGGAGTGAGGATTTAATCAAGTTGGACCCGAACTTCTACATAAAAATAAACTTTGGCTTGCCGATCAATCGTTTATTAATAGAAGACAACATTAAGGAAAGAAAGAAAGGGAAAGTTTTAGTAGCAGGGAATAAATTAGTTCGTGGCAGGGGTGAATTATATAGCTATCGTCAAAAGTTAATTGATCATTATGAAAATTCGGAAAGGACGGATTTTGATTTATTCGGAGCCAATTGGGACGCTTATCGAATGTCTTCACATAACTACTTTGGCAAAGGATTCAATAGATTGACCCGGAGCTTTAAAAAAACTCCTCCATCTAATTGGCGAGGTAAGGTGAATTCTAAAATGGATTTGTATAAAGAATACAAATTTTCATATGCAATAGAAAATGCCCATGACTTACCGGGCTATATCACCGAAAAGATATTGCACTCGCTTTTATCTCTAACGGTACCACTGTATTTGGGAGACAGAACTATAGAAAAATATATCCCTCAAGACCTTTACATTGATATTGAAGGAATGTCATTTTCTGAAATTGATAGATATTGCGATGATATATCTACCGATGATTTGCGCAAAATGAGAAAGTCCATTTATTCTTTTATTTCTGAGGGAGGGCTAAAGCCTTTCGATACAAAAACTAATGCTTCTATATTGTGCGAGAACGTTTTGTAAAAGGGTTAAGTTTAGCTTTTTTGGTGAGAGCGCCAATTGCTGCAGTAGCACTATTACTCTCAGTAACTCAATACAAGTATTTTGGCGAAGAGGATATAGTTAATATTGCGAAAATATTAAGCTACTCGAGTTTATTTTCTATCCTTGTACTGCAGGCCCTTGGTAGTACATATAATCTAAGCTTGGCCCGGCTCAATGATGATGACGCAAGAAGAATCCATTTTCGTCATTCGTTGCTAATGGTAATATTGATTTTATTAGTTGCGGTAATTTTATCAAGAGTTCAGTACAATTTGTTTTTTGCCTTAATTCTTGCCACAAGTCAAGCTTTATTTCAATGGTTTTTATCCTTTCTGACGGTACAGGCTAAAAATAAAGCCCTAGTCCTCTTATCCCTTTTGACTAGCGCTTGTGTAGCCATTTTAGTTGTCGCCATGAAGAATAATGTTCAGCTAAGTTTGGAACTATTCTATATGATACTCATTGCTTGCTACGGGGTCCCAGGTTTATTTTCACTTATTTATTTATCATACTTAGAATCTAAAAAAGATAATCCTTCTAAATGGCGAGATTATAAATCCCGATTTTTAGAGGCGTTATCAATATTCCCTTTATTGTCCATAGTCTATTGGTCTTTCGAGTTTTTGCCTCGTCTTGTCTCCGGGCCGAGACAGGTTGAATACAATATTTTAATGTCAATAATCATTGGGTTTATTGGGGCAGTTGAGGTTGGCCTGGGTCAGTACTTCCAAAAGAGTTATCTACTAAGTTCTCAAAGTTCCGTGAGACAGTTTTTTAGCTTTTATATCGGTATGATAAAAACCTATGTTGTTGTCTATGCGGGAGTAGTATTCTGCTTAATTTTATGTATTAAAATATTATGGCCATTATTATTTAGTATTCCGATAGAAGATAATGTTGAATTATTTTGGTTATTGATACTACTTCAGATTATTAGAATACTAAATTTCAGTACTTTTCAGTTTATTTATTATCATGAAAAGCTGAAAATAAGTATTGTTTTTGTAGGTATGATAGTTTTATCTGTAATCATGGCCAGCGCGTTTTCGAAAAATCTAATTGGTTTACATTCTTATGTGATCACGAATGCCATACTATTAATAGTCGTTGGAATTCTAAATATTCAAAAAATAAAACATAGTTGTGAAAGCTAGTTTATGTATCATTGGTAAAAATTCTGCATTTTATGGTCATGTCAAAAACCAACTACGCTCGGAATTTGAAATTTTTGAGTTCTCTCATACGGATCTGACTTCTGGTGTTCTCGAGGCTCGTAGTTATGATGTGGTATTGATTGTTTGCAGAGTGAAGTCTAAAAGTTTTTTTAGAGACTTAAAAAATCAACTTTGCGGGAGCCCACGAGTAGTGTTGATAAGCTCCATTGTTTTAGAGTTGGGCCCTAAGTACAGGCGCTATGGATATATCAAAGAGAAAGCCCAGGTTGAAAATTGGTTTGATGAGATATTTTCTAAACCATTCAAACAAATTATTCGGAGCGGTAATATAACTACTAGAAGTGTTGTGTATTCATTACCAGCAGATCTATTAAAGGAGCTGTTGATTAGTCCATATGCTGTAATTTCATGCCTGCCAGTCTACAAAGACCATAAGTTAGGCAAGCTTCCTCCAAGGTGGTATATTCTACTATACAGAATTGAAGGATTTTATTCGATGTTAAGACCAGCTGATTTATTGTTGAAAATAAGTGGTAATTACATGTATGGTTATACATACGCATTGTGGCGGCATGAATTTGAAAAAAAACAGGAGTCATAATGGGGAAAAATAGATTTTTTGTAATAGGTGGTAGTGGTTTTGTAGGGACTAGATTGATTGCGGAGTTGGGCTCTATGAACTGTGTGAATTTCGATTTAAAAATGAGTCATTCTTTTCGAGAAGTTACTCGTATTGGGGACATCAGGGAGCCAAGTAGCGTTGTTATTGATGATACATCGGAATGTGTAGTAGTTTTAGCTGCAGAGCACCGTGATGATGTCTCACCAACATCTAAGTATTATCTAACGAACGTGGAAGGCACAAAGAACGTTTTAAGAGAAATGGACAAAAAGGGGGTGAAAAGATTGATTTTCACAAGCTCTGTAGCAGTATATGGCTTGAATAAGGATAATCCTGACGAAGACCATGCTATTGACCCTTTCAATCATTATGGGAAAAGTAAATGGGCAGCAGAGAAAGAAATTGAAGCTTGGTATGAAAAAGACCCTAACGGTAAGTCAGTTACAATTATTCGCCCAACAGTCATCTTCGGCGAAAAAAACAGGGGCAATGTCTACAATCTTTTGAGTCAAATTGCATCAGGTAAATTTTTGATGATAGGCAAAGGAGAAAATAAGAAGTCCATGGCTTATGTGGGAAACGTGGTTGCATTCATTAAGTACAGGTTAGAAATTGCTGAGGAAGGATACCATGTGTATAATTATATAGATAAACCTGATGTAACAATGAATGTATTGTTGAGCTTTATTGAGAAAAGCCTAGATAAGAAAATACCTTCTATTCGTATTCCAAAGTGGTTGGGGTACGCAGGTGGATTCGGTTTTGACGTTTTGTCATTTATTTTTAGGAAAAAGCTTGCCGTAAGTTCAGTACGGGTTAGAAAGTTTGTTGCGACTACTCAGTTTGATGCATCAAAAGTGCATTCAAGTGGATTCCGAGCTCCATACACTTTAGAAGAGGGGTTAGATCGTACTTTAAAATATGAGTTTGTTCAAGAGCGTTCTAAGAACGATGAAGTTTTTTATACCGAATAGTGCTTTTCTCTAGAAATCATTATTAAAATTCTCTTTAGTTACCCTTAATATAATCGTCCCTATAATATTAAGGTTTGTAGACTACCACTTTTTGTGGACTTCTCTAAAAATCGAACAGGTAATTAATTGATTAAATGGTACCTGGTATGAGGAAGAAATAATTCACAGAAATTCAGATTATGAAGGCTATCAAGGCCAATAAGAGAGGCCAGCGTGTGGAATGTCTTTTTAGAGAGTTAGCCATTAACCCCGCCACGTTTTAGGGTTGGTGTAAGAAGTATTCCGGGATAGAAGCTAGCCAACTAAAACGACTAAAAGAGCTAGAAGAAGAGAACCTTTACAAGCTCACTAGCAAACCTGCTACGAGTAGGGCAGTGACTCCAAGGATGAGCCCGCTCGTAGCCAAGTGGTTCTTATTCGTGAGGGCCATTACATAGTGGTGGAAGTGGCCTCGGTCCGCCACGAAAGGACTTTTGCCACGGGAGATTCGGCGAAAGTATACTTGAAGGGAGTCAAAGAGGGGATACCAAAACAAAAGGACAAAGACAAAAAATGCGGGAAGGTTGTATTCAATGGGGCCAATGGAGAGTTCCACATCGGGGTTGAGTTGAATCACTCGGGCGGTCATCATCGATGAAATCAATCCGATGACCGTCGATCCACCATCTCCCATAAAAGTTTTCGCGCTTTTTCGAAAATTATAAAGGAGAAAGGCCAAAAGACCGCAACAGAATAAATACAAAAGCGGGTAGAGATAATTAGCCTTCAGGTCATACCCCCAAATGGCCAGGAATCCAAATACAATGAGCGCATAGCCGCCCAAGAGACCGTTCACCCCATCCGTGTAATTCAGGGCATTAATGGTGAATTGGAAAAAGCAGAGCATCAGTAGCCAGCCCCACCAACCTGAGATGGTTTGAATGCCAAAAACGCCTCCCATATCCATAGGTACCAAGTCCCAGTAGTAGATCACAATTCCGCTCGCCAAGAATTGAAAGGGGAGCTTAATTCTATGGGACAAATCCTGGAAGTCATCTACAATCCCGATCGCGAAGAGAATGGTAACAGATACGAGTAAGCTCAAAATGTATTTTGGCTGATGCTGCAGAATAGGACTTGTGAGGGCATAAATCGCCCAACTGGATAAAATGATGGGTACAAATACATGGCCACCAATTCTTGGGGTTGGCACGCTATGCACCTTTCGGGCACTAGGGGCATCGAGTCGCCCTTTCTTGATGGCATAGTTTCTAACTACTGGGGTAAGTCCCAGTACCAAAAGAAATGTTACTATACCTAGGGTAATCACATTTCAAAGGTAGTGGCTTAAGCGAATGGTGCGTCGATTGGGGGTAGAAAACGGAGGATTTGACTAAATACGCGGGAATAGGAGCTCCGTTTCCCAAATTCAAGTCGATCTGAAGCAAAATCCATCGATTTATGTTGACAATTGCCCAAATTGCATCCTAAACGTTGTCGATGCAGTCATA
>Ga0070743_10000155_pt1 | contig 25086 bp, 33 predicted proteins | sample ColrivemetaGS697_FD_70187 | JGI IMG/M metagenome (GOLD analysis project Ga0070743, IMG submission 70187) | Estuarine microbial communities from the Columbia River estuary, USA - metaG S.697 | ecosystem: Environmental > Aquatic > Marine > Intertidal zone > Estuary | place: USA: Columbia River... | reverse complement strand
CGCATCCCTGAGATCCGCATCCCTGAGATCCGCATCCCTGAGATCCGCTTTATAGAGATCCACACCCGTGAAATCCGCCCCCCCTGTAATATATATTTCTAAGTCATTTGGGTTAGCCATGATTATACTCCTTGTTACTTGTGTTCACAAAGAGAGACTCGATAGGGAAACTATCAACCCTGACAGCTAATACACTCGCCTATGTCGTAGTCCTTTAGAGCCTTACGCTCAATCTTGCGATAGGTTCTAACCTCACCACTCATTAGATACGTCTAGGTAGCCCTTCATCTGAGTGGCGTAATTACCTCGCTCGTCAAGATTAACCTGACCCTTTAGCATTTGGAAGTAACGGGTTTTGTCGCCAATATTACCTTTTACCATGACCCTCCCTAGACTGTCTTGTGTCACAGAAAGAGTACGCACTCGAGACGTGGGGCGGAGCTTCTCAGGAGTTGGCTTAAAGACCGCTTCCCATGAGAAATCATCTCGATCTTCAGGATTTAGAAGCTCTGGTTTTGTCGGGAGGACTTTGATGGTATCTGAGGCTTCATCTACACTTACCACCATCAAGAAGTGGGAGAAATTCCACCTACTATAGGGGACAAGGAAGTCTCCCACCTTTGGGTAGTTAGGGCTGTCTGAGAGACGAGTTGTAGATAGACCCATTCTTTTCAGATCGGCTCTTAGCCTGCTACCTATTGAATCACCTTCTCGAAGTCTCTTATTCGCCTCTAGCACACTATTAAACTCATACATGGTACTAGCTACTTCTACATCATAATCCCCGCTGAAGTCAATCTGACGACAGATGCCCCTAATTGACTGCACTGCCATGTAGTAGATCCTTCTTCTTGCAGAAGAAGTGGTGTTGAACATAGCAGGTTCGAGTACATCTCCTGTTGCGGCTGAGACGTTCTTGTATCTATAGAGCTGGGCATCCACTCGACCTTTAAGCAAAAAGTGAGTGGTGTGCTGGGGGCCAATATTTGAAAACCTTGTCTTTGTTCTTTTGAGCTGGTATGCGATGATACTCCGCCCCTCGAAAACAGGCTTGAGGAAATAGACACCCATGAAGGCTCCGCCTTGAGTCTCTAGCCCATAGAAGGTGGTCTTCTCTACTCTTTTTGATGTGACTTTCATTTCATTTCTCCTTATAGTTAACTTATATGAACCATAAGGGAGATATTGAAAAAAGCGACTTGTTTTAGTTTCTTTATACATCAGATATAGAAAAAGGAGTGAGCCATGCCACGGGTAGAAAAATCTTTAGTCCTCTTGAAGTCTCTCAAAGCGGGGGAAATGCTTTTCACCCAACACGACTTCTCTGAAATACGGAGAGATATCTTTGAAGAAATACTTCAAAAAGCAAATCCAAGAAGCCTAGTCTTCAAAGGATGCATCTTTCACAAGAGCGTACACAAATCCATACTGACAAGTGCAGGCAGGGAAGCCTTCCCCGCGGACACTAAATTCATCGACAGCGACCTGTCAGGCTATAAGGTAGAAGAAGAAGACATCCCCTACCTTGAAAAAAAAGGCTTCAACTTCAAGTACTCTACACTCAAATGGCCTGACGGCATGGTCACGACAACTGAGAGAAGGGAAGAGATTTCAAATAAAGCTTTGCAATCACTCATTAATGAAATTAAAGAGTTAGTGCGATCTGCGAAAGAGGCTCAAGAGGATGAAATAACCCAGCTTCTCACCGACCTCAAGAGGCTGAAAAAAACCGACCCCTTTTTAAGGAGGAAGCTTTACATCACAGCAATTGACGGCTGTCCAACTAACATAGGCTTGACGGTAAATGAATTCTTCATAGAAGCTAAGGCCGCAATCATAGACCAAAGAGGAATATTTGGGTCAGTTAAGAACTTCTTTAGGGATAGAAGCTCCTCCGCCGAAAGAGTAGCTCAAAGGTTCTTAGACAGTCAGCCCTGACAGCTAATACACTCGTCTATGTCATAGTCCTTCAAAGCCTTACGCTCAATCTTCTCGCTCACCTTGTCTGCCACAACACCAGCAGAGGTGCGAAGATAATACAACCCCTTCAGTTGCTTCTTCCACGCACTCAAGTGGACAGCATTAACATAGTTCTTGTCTGAACCCGCAGGGAAGAAAAGATTGACGCTCTGGCCTTGGCAGATCCACTCCTGACGCACACCTGCATGTTCAACAACCCACATCTGATCAAGCTCAAAAGCGGTCTTGAAAGTGTCCCTCTCAGAGACGGTCAGGTAATCCAAGTGTTGAACTGAGCCCTGAGCTAAGATGATAGATTGAACTTGATCGTCCATCCACTCTTCTCGGTCTTCTTCAGGTAGTCTCTCCTGATGAGACTCTAACACCGCTCTAAGATACTTGTTGAACTGCAAAAAAGACCCCGCTCTAGTACGGTGGGTGAAAGCGTTAGACTTCCAAGGCTCAATGCTAGGACTTGTATCAAGTATAATAGCCGAATTCGCATTCGGGGCGATGGCCAGCAAGTGACTGTTCCTCATGCCCGAACCAACCCCATCAAGATATTCCCCCTTGAGTTCTGCGAGCCTCCTAGAAGAAGCAACAGCCCGTTCTTTGATCGTCGAGTAAATCTTTCGGTTCGCAGAGACCGCAAACACTGACTCGAAAGGAAGACCCTTCTTTTGAAGGTATGCATGGAAGCCCATCGTACCCAAGCCAAGTGACCGCTCAGATTGAGCACTGCGGACAGCTTTCCCTAATTGAACAGGTGCGTTCTCAATGAAGAACTGAAGTACGTCGTCAAGGAACTCAATCAAGTCCTCAACGATAGATGTGTCCTTCCACTCATCAAACATCTCAACATTGAGACTAGATAGACAGCAGACCGCTGAACGACCCACACCTGTGGGAAGGTGGATTTCGTTACAGAGATTAGACCCGTGAATCTTAAGACCCTTGTCCTTTAAAGGCTGAGGTAAGTGCCTGTTTGCCTCATCAATAAAGTTAAGGTATGGCTCTCCTGTACGAAAACGAACCTCAAGAATTCTCTGCCAAAGCTCTCTTGCGTCAACAGTGTCCCTGACAGTTTTATCCGCAGGGTCAACCAGATCCCATTTACTACCACTCATCACAGCGGTCATGAACTCGTCCGTCAAGTTCACCGCGTTGTTGATGTTGAAACACTTGCGTGCGGGGTCGCCCCCTGTAGGCATACGGACGTTGAGGAACTCAATGAGATCTGGGTGAGAGACATCCAAATACGCCGCGTAAGATCCTTTGCGTGTTTGACCCTGCCTGTAAGCTACCATATCAGAGTCCACCGTTTTCAAGAAAGGAATTGGGCCAGGTGATTTTTTACTTACTGATCGAACGTGATCCCAATGACCACCGACACCGCCACCCATAACGCTCATCCAACGCAACTCCTCCGTGTGCTCGATGAGTCCTTCGACTGTGTCCTCCACATATGTGAGAAAACAAGAGATGGGCATACCATTCCCATTCGCGTTGGAGAGGATGGGGCTTGAGAACATAAACCAGCCCTTACATGCGTACTCGTAAATTCTCTGAGCCAGCTCGGGTGTCGAAGCATAGGCATATGCGGCTCTGTGGAATGCTTCTTCGGTGGAGCCGTCCTCGTCCTTCATGTAATAAGTCCCAAGTAGAGCCTTTGCGTGATCAGAAAAAGAGTACATATTTATTTCCTTACGGTGTCTCTATAAGACACTCACCATCTTCGTTTTAAACTTAACCCAAGGATTACGAGAGCCCTTAAGAACGGAGTCTTCACATTCATATAGAACTCCTATCAAAAGGATAATCTTACCGAGACCCAAAGAAAGGGCTTGAGGTCTTAAAATATTTTCTACCAACCAAGGATTCTTCCCAAGCTCTCCCGAGATAGTTTCCGAAGATTTCTTGTCTTCAAGGCGGACAGACACATCGAGAAGTTGCTTCAGTGTATAAAACAACAGACCATTACATACAGACATCGTCTGATCTTGTGAAGAGCTTTTTTCTATGCGACCACAAACCTTCAAGAACCCCTTTCGATCTTGTCTTATAACCGCATCAATCAAGTCCGAAGATTCAGGACCCTGAAGGTCACAGAACACCCCCGCAACCATACGCGGTGAAATCTCCTCTTCATCCCCAGCTAAAGTCACATACTTTAATACCTCATATCTAAGTAAACCCAGATCTCTCCCGACCTTGCTGACAATAGCGACACAAAGATCCGTAGAAATAGTCTTGCCACTCTTCTTCACGTACTCCTTCACGAAATTAGAGTACCACTCCCTCTTCTCGTTATCGTACTTCGGCTCATTCAAGGTCTGAGTCATGAAGCCCTTCAACAGCTTCGGTAAAGAACTCTTGTCGTAAACAACAAGAACCTCTCTGTCTTTAGGGTCTTTCAAGTACGTAGCTAGACCCTTCACCTTAGTAGGGTTGTGGATCAAAACCAAGACAGGGTTGAGTTCAAACATACTTGAGCTGAAAGCCTCATGTACTGAGTTCTTACTCTTGTAGTCCACCTCACGAACGTCATAACCATTCGCCCGATACTCTTGAAGGATCTCTGTAGAGCGAAGCTGTAAGTAACCTTTGTTGTTCCCATGTAAAACCATTACGGACAAGATACACCCCCTAAAAAATAACCATATAGGGCTACTTGACTCACACGCTTCCTGCGAAGCACTCTTTTAAGACGGGCTTCATAGACCTGAAGCTCACCTTTCTCTAAGACCACTTCCACATACGCATCCAAAAAGTCACGAGATTGCTTCCCCTCGACACTTCTCAGTATATCTGTAATACCTACTAGGTTATTGCTTAAAACGGCTTCTAGCATACTCTCAGCGTGCTCATACAGGGTGTGCTGACCTACAGGCTGATAATGATACTGCTCTCCGCATCGAGATCTAATGGTATGAGGCACTGTGCCATAGTCTCTAGCCCAGAGAACCAACTCAGGAGATCCCTGTAAGGGTTCTTCAATCCTCTTCAGCAAAATATCCAGCACTGAAGGGTCTGCCTCATCAAGAGGCCCCGCTACAAGCACAGGGTTACTAATTGGCCAAATCTTCGAGAACGTATCCACAAGATCTCGCACATTGTCTGTCTTTAGGTTTTCATAAGGGGGCTTTACGAGGTTCTTGTCCTCAAGAACCTCCGCTAAACCGCTTTCTACCCCTGTCCCATGATGAATGATTATCATGTCTCACCTCACTTTCTACAGCTCTTATAGATTCCCCCACACGCCTGAGCTGAAATATTTTTCTTGCTCTGCCTCTGATTTATTGTATAAGGGGAGTCAGTCCCCCAGCCTCTTACAGGGCAGGGAGGTAGGTAACGCCTACTAGGTGGGATAAGCTACGTCGTAGTACGCACCTAGCCTAAAAAAAACTGTTCGTTCGTAAGGAGGCTCATAAATACCCTCTCTTCCCTCTGGGAAAAGGGTATGCCTTCAGGGAGAGGACTAGGTCTCATAACTCCGTTGGGATCAGGATAGGAAACTAACCCTAGTAACTCTCTTGCTATGTATCAGGCACTAACCTAACTTTCATATAAGTTACTAGAGATGTAAGACTCTAGTATAGATAGTACAGGTTAAGATACGTAGTATCGGAAGGTGTAATATCTAGAACAAGAAGACTAACAATACTAACAAGAACACTTCTACTAATACTAAGAAGACTTATAAGAACAACTATAGGAATAACAACACTACAAGTAACACGACTTCGAAGAATAAAGTTAATAACTATGATTACAAGAAAAGTACCTAGAGAAAGTTTCCTGAGTAGAGTGGAGTATGACCCTCTTGTTCTCGGTAACTACAAAGGCATAATCAAGGGAACTAGAGAATCAGGCGTCTCGGGATACAAGAACACTCTACTTGATAGGGTTGATGAAGTTGAAGCAAGAACCTTACATAACAGAGTTTTAGCTCTCATAGATCCAATCAAGGAAGAACTAGAGCAAGATAAAGAACTCATTAAGAAAACTGTAGACCAACTCAAAGTTTATGTGGGAGAGGAAAGCTACACGATAGTGAGTAAAAGTAAGCGGAACAAATTTGGGGGGCTGATTTACAAAGAACGCTACAGGATAGCTACTAAGGTGGATGGTACAGACCCTGTCTTGACAGTAAAGAAGTTCACTTAATGACAATTCTAATGTACATCTGTCTCCTCGCTTTTTCAGTATCTGCCCTCTCATTCTCCGTGATCTGTTTCTATGTGTTGTATACTCACCACAAGTACATCTCAGGTAAGTATAACAATACGGACAAATAAACGCCGATGGCTCTCGCCACTTTCTATAAGTGATGTGACAACAAATCACATAGGGAGAATAAAAATGAGTAGTCTTAAAAGCAAGATAGAGATGATTAAGAGTAAAGAGAAAGTGTCCTCCATCGCCTGTTCGCGAATAATCAAGACCAGAGAGGGGGATGTTTTTATGTCCTTGACTTCCTCTTACGGGGATCTTCCCTCTGAGGGTTTAACCGTAGAAGAATCAAGAGTTGCGGCTCTCCTATTGTCTCTTCAAGTAAACCAGCTCGCTCTCAAACAAGCCGCTGCGAATCATCTGATCACGGCGGATCAGATGAATAACGAGATGAGAGAGATCAGCAACAACTACAAGATCTTATTGGAAGGTGAGAAAGATGAGCATTGACCAAGAGTATATCGACAGAGTATACAGCCAACTAACAAGTATGGATCTGCAACTAGATGCCGATCCTATTGAGTTCGGCCCTTCAAAACTCAATAGGAAGACTTCCGAAGTACGAGGTCATCTATCAAAGACCGAGAGGATATTCATGGAGGTGTCTCACAACCTCCAGAAGATCAAGAGGGGCTTGTTGATCAGACAGACGGAATACAACATCGAGCAGACACAGTTGATTGCCCACGACCCACATGTCCGCTCGGGTCGAAGCCAAAAAGAGCGAGAAGCCCTAGCTGGAACTCGGCTTGTACACATTCAGTCTAAGATTAACGATCTCACTCTCAAGTCTCACGACCTCGAAGATCTCATTACAGTGATCAAAGCCAAGAGAACAGACCTCAAAGACCTGCAAGGCAGGCTTCGAGATCAGCTCAAGCTCTGTCAGGAACAGATCGCTTTAGGGCAGAGGTGGGGTACGAAGACGATGATCTCTTCAGACTTCGACAACTCAACAGGGAAGAAGTCCGAAGACACTCTAGGGGATTTGTTGGAGACAACCGCGAAAGCACCTGCAAAAACTCTCCCTCAGATGGATCTGCAACCTGTTCAAGTTGAGAATATCTCTCTAGAGGATGTCGGAACTAACACCGATGATATAAACCTCGATTCCCTTTTGGAGGATTGGTCAAATTGAAGATTGTAGTCTACGATACTCGCAAGCACGGTATGCCCGCATATCGCTTAGTGGGCAAAGAACACAATTGGACTCTTGACGAGCTTCTTGCCGAGATAAAAAAAGCCAACTGCAAGAAGACCTACTACGCAGAGATGGTTGAGGGAAGAGATAAGGTCACTTTCCTTGTAGGTGATGGGGAAGACCTATTTTTTGAAGCCGATGTGTCACTTGAAGAATTATTCAAGGAGATCTGTCGAGTCTTAGACGTGTCATATTATAGAAGAAAGAGCAAGTTATGAAGAAGACGAAAGTACTTTTCTCTCAAGCAGTTGTACTCAACCCACAAGCCCTCCTCATGTGGCTCGGAGGACAAGGTCTCTCCGTCCCAAGCGATTGGACGACACACGCTCACCACATGACGATTGAATTCTACAAGAAGAGCGTCGCCAATAACTTGCTTCCTCTTGAGGATCTGATTGGGTCTTCAATTGAGCTGAAGATCAAGGGTTATGTGTTAGATGACAAGGCTCTCGCGATCTTGCTTGACGTGCCTTCAAAGCTCTCCGCGTATGTGACGAATCGGTATCCTCACATCACGATTGCGACTGCTCCAAGCATCAAGCCCAAGTATAGCAATGAGTTGTTGGCTAATGAACCGATCCTTCCCTTCTCTTCAAACCGCAAGGTGAAGACTGTAATTGGATGGAAGAGTCCCAAGGGAGATGACATGTTCGAACTTCCGTGGGAGTTTTCTGTACCCATGCCCAGCTATGACTATACAGAAGGTGTGAGCGGTGCAGGGAGCTGGAACTCTACTCCTCAGAGAGTTCGAGTCTATGCAAACGAACTCATGGAAGCGGGTTTCATGAATGAGATCTCAGCACGTTCTGCTTGGAAGAACGACGATAAGCTAGAGGCTCTGATTAGAACGATCAACCCGAAACTTCCCTAGTCACCCGATAGTTCTTATATTGAAAGCTGTATACTAGACACAGCTTTGATATCCTGTCGCTCAAAATCGACACCTGTGAAATCAAACGCAGGTGTCGATTTTTGTTTGGGGCGACTTCAATAACAGATAGAGGTAACAATGAGCCTTACTGAATACAGCACTACATTTAAGCCCTTCAAATACCCTTGGGCTATGATCACAACAGAACAACATGAGAAGATCCATTGGGGGAGTTGGGAGGCAAAGCTCCAAGAAGACGTAAACCAATGGAAGGGCGGGAAACTCACTGCTGAAGAGAAAGACTTCATCACGCAGATTCTCCGTATATTCACTCAGTCTGACGTAGCTGTCGGAGGAAACTATTGTGACCTCTTCATCAGCTCATTCAGAAACAATGAGATCCGCAATATGCTGCTCTCCTTCGCCAACCGTGAAGGAACGCACCAGAGAGCATATGCTCTCCTCAATGATACACTCGGACTTGCAGAGAAGGAATACTCTGCTTTTCTTGAGTTTGAGGCTATGCGTGAGAAGATTGAGTTTATGACCAATGCCCCAGAGGGGCTAGGGAAAGCAACACATCTCGCATTCGAGCTAGCGAGATCTGTATGTAACGAAGGCATGAGTTTATTCTCTGCTTTTGTCATGCTTCTCAACTTCCAAAGGTTTGGGAAGATGAAGGGGATGTGCGAGATCGTTGAATGGTCGATTCGTGACGAAAGCATCCACGTTGAGGGGATGACGAAGCTCTTCCAAGAGTATTGCAAAGAACACCCGCGAGTAGTGACAGATAAACTCAAGAGTTATATCTACACCAACTATGAAAAGGCTGTAGAACTCGAAGATGCTCTGGTGGACTTGATATTCGGAGGCGTTCAACTTGAGGGGCTCACTTCACATGAGGTTAAGACCTATGTTCGTTACCTTGCTGACCGTAGACTTCTACAACTCGGACTCAAGCCTATCTTTGGTCAAAAGACCAACCCTCTCAAGTGGCTCGATTGGGTCGTAAGTGGCGATGACCACTCTAATTTCTTTGAATCGGTGGTTACACAATATTCGGCTGATGGTTTAGTTGGCGAATGGGATTGGTCAAATATCTCGGCATAATGGGCGTTTGAGATAACTTATCTCTCAGGTATACCTTTCTATAACTACTTTGAAAGGAAGGTATTTGAGATGGTGAGTGCGAAGTCCCTCTGACTCGATAGTTTCTCTATCTAGCCCAGCTAAATAGGGAGGTCAAAGCCTTGAAGAGGGATCTCGACCAATAGTCTCTTACTCTGTGCAGGCTACGGGGGGGTTGATCAACCCCCCCAGCTTCACAGAGGGGTGAGAACTTACGTCGCCACATATCAAGAATGAGAAGTCTCTTAGAGCAAGGTAAGGATACCTCCGCTTCAAGTACAAGCTGAAGCTGAAGAGAGAGGTGTAGATATAGAGGAATCTATATGGGCAACTTCAAATACAATAGTCAGCTTATCTCTAAGATCAGAAGAAGCACTAAGAAGACAAGCAACTACAACCCGAAAGGGGCGGATCACCCCCCGCTAACTTGAGGGGCAGGTAGATCCTAAGAGCTGTGCTATTTACGCCTCTGAAAACAACAAGTTCAAAGGTCAAGTCTCCCTTATTTAACTCGTCCCCTGTAGTTTTTTGATAATAGGTAATACCTATAAAATCAATACCAGAAAAGAGGAGAACATGGGATCAACAGATTTCGTAGATGAGGGTCGAGGGTCAAACGCGAGTGTGGTCTTCAAGGAGCTAGTAAGGGACGCAAAAAGTTACTATGGCAATAGTCCCTATGGAGGTCACATCGGCCTAAAAGATGGCTTCGTAATGCATACCAAAGAAGTCGTCACACAAAGACAAGCTCACAACATGGCTAATGAAGCGATGAGCCGACCGCCGTATAAATATGGCAAATGGGATTACGCAGGGGCAATTGCCTACGGCGAAGAGAAGGTTGTGGCTTCAAAGGAGTTTGAAGTCACAGTAAAAGCAAGAGATAGAGGCGAAGCCACAGATCTCATACTTGCGAAGATGAGGGGCGGGCGAAAGAGGCAAGGTACGACCGTCGAGGTCAAGATTAACTCGATTAAGAAAACTGCTGAAGCAGGTAAGAGGAATCTAACTCGCACAAAGTCAAAAGGTTCTTTTTACTACACTTTCCCTAACGGCGAAAAGTACCCTACGTTGAAGGAAGCGACGGAGGCTCTCAGTGTCTACCTCTCTAACCCCAACAGCCGAAACACTGTGCCAGGGAAAGAGTATAATATCAAAAAAGTACAAGAATTTGGGTCGATCTCTTATCAGGAATCGTCGAAGTTGCCTACGTACACTGTAAAAGGTGTTCGCAATCAAGTTAAGGTTGGGGGAGTCAAAGGCTACCTGTTCTTCGGATCGGCACCCAGCTAAGGAAAGAAAATACAGCAAAAAAGAGCGAGATACACAGAACATGGGGAACTAGACCCGAGGATAGAAGATCAACTTCACGAAAAGTACGGTTGGGACGGCGAGATCGAGTGGCAGGAGGACATTCGTAACCCGAAGCTATGGGAAAGCTCAAGACCCTCTACCCATCGTGAAGAGGGCGTAAGCATCCTTACTTTCAAATAGGGATTGATTCAATCTTCTTCCTCATCTCAGGGAGAGTCATATCTTCCCAATCAACTCTAATATATTGAGTACTCTTGGGTAGCCAAGAGGGTAACTGATCGAGTTGATCCTGTAACTTATGTAAATAGTCAGCAGTGATCCCAGACTCAAAGTCACGACCCCTCTTGGCTATTCTTTTTTGTGCTTCTTCAACTTCAATATGAAGATGTATGCAATAATCTACATGAGGCACAAACGCCTGAGCGATCTGAAAATGCTTGATATAGGATTGATGCTCATCTTCGGTAAGTATTCCATCTTGAAACAGGATATTGGCGAAACAGAGATCTCCCCAGATAGATCTGTCTAATATCATGTCCTTAGTCATGTGCTTAGCTAGTCTGTCATATAAGAAGTGCATCTGAAGAGTGTAGCCCCATCTGTGGGTGTCTTCATAGAACTTGCTTAAGAAAGGATTATCATCCACAGACTCATATTGAGCTTGAAGCTGGAGAATCCTACTCGCTTCTGTTGTAAACGTGGACTTACCTACACCAATCAACCCCTCAACAACAACTCTCACATTAGACTCCTTATAGTTAGTTAATTAATATTAATTCATACCAACGATGAAAGGCAACCACCTATGAAGTACATAAGAAACTTGTTCGGCAAATCGAAGCGAGTTGCGGACAGCATATCTGAGACTCTTATAACAAGTATCGAAGAAGGATTCCAAGATTGGCTTGACGAACAAGCGGAACCTTACGAAAGAGATTTCGAAGAGACTTTTGATGACCCTACGGATCTGGCGGGGGATACGTTCTCTACCTACTTGAATAAGTATTACTCTGTGATCTCTAACTACGCAGGTCGCAGAAAAGGTTCTAGGATAGAGGTCTTTGATTATGTCGTAGGCTTTAGATACAACAAATTCTGCCTGTCCGTAATCCTCAGGAGAATCCCAGAGAATCCAGAAAAACCCGTCATCTTGATCTCTCTGCGAAAGCAAGGAGACAAGCTTGACGTTAAAAAACTTAAAGCTTACTTGGACGCAGGTCGCATTAAAAGTAATCTGGGCTGGAAACTCTTCTCTTCATCTCCTGAGGGCCGCCGTCTCTTGAATACTTGGGAGAGGGACATTGACGATTGGGCTGATGACTTCAGGCAAGAGATCGAAGAAATGTAATCGTTCTTTTATACCCCCCCTCTCATGTGAACCTAAGAAAGGGTAACAGCATGAGACAACTAACAGCATCACAGAAAATCGCCGTTCTTGAAAACAGGATCGCTCAACTTGAGAGGCAAGCATTTCTCTCCGATGTGAAAGAGAAGATCAAAGAGAAGATCGAAATCTTCAAGCGTGTGCAACGGGATGTCGCCTCAACGTTCAAAAGAGCAGGGTCTCCTAAAAAAGTAGCCCAGAGTTACATAAAGGTGTCAAAGACACGCGAATACGAGCAGGCTATGAAAGAGCTCAGTGCTCAGGTAGGCCCTAATCCTATCAAGCAGGTGGAGTTCTTGATCAAAGCAAAGAAGAATCCAGAGATCGTCCTCGACAACCCTCTTGTCCGTAGAGCCTCTCTCCGCAAAAATGCAGGACTTATTTTCTTCCTTGGAAAAAATATCATTCGCCTAGCGACCCTCATACTAGGCTGTGTACTCAAATACCTGCTTAAGGTTATAGGGGTTAGAAAATCTGCATCGCACGATAAGGAAGCTGGCCTACTCGGAAGTCTCCTCTATGGAGTAGTGATGTTTGTTATTGGCTGGTTTGCAGGCAAGGAATATGACCTTAATATTAGCCTAGACAAGAAAGAAAGGTAAAGACTGTGACTATTCCAGAGGCATTCGATATTGTTAAAAGTTTGTTTGCCTCTGACATAGGTACAATCCCTAGAGGTAGCATCGAAACTTCCCTACGAGTCAAGGTGTCTAGATCACCTACTAAGATTTCTATTAGAACTCACGGCGGTCAAGACCTATACTTGAAGAAACAGGGAGACCTGTGGGTTTTGAACGAGGCCGTCAAGTACCCCACTCTTAAGGATGTTCTGATTGAGGTGCTGGCTCTCATATGTGAAGAAGAGATAAGTTTTCGGCTAGGTGGAAAATAATTTGTAGGAGCGGTCTTCTTTTGTATAAGTAACTTGAGCGACATGGAAGTCAGAATGGTCTGAACATCACTGAGCTCATTTCTATCATATACAAGGAGAATTTCTGATGTCAGAATTCACAGAGTTTACACTCGGCAAAGAAACGCCACCCGCACTAGACACCGAAGGAACAGAGCTTAAGCCCAAGAAGGGTGATCAGTACCGAGTTTCTTTCATCTCACTTCCAGGTCTCAAAGAGGGCTCTCTTCAATTTGAGAATGATGAAGTTCCCACAAATCCAAATATGACTGCACTCACTTCAATGTGGGGTGGTCGTGGGGTTGGGAAGTTCCTCGTCAAAGAGCCACGCTTCGCTTCAATTCCAGGGATTCCCGCTAATCGCGACGGATCACCCGCGAAGGCTCAAACCAAGGCATACACCACACTTGTGTTGTGGCCTTTGGATCACAAGGGTCAGGTTGATAAGAACCGCCTCTCAAACGGAGAATTCCAAGTCAAGACCTACGGCTTTACGAAGTCAAAGCTCCAGCAACTTCAAGCACTCGTCCATGACTACCCCTTCTCTCAGCATGATCTTCAGATCAGCGTGACGAATGACATGCATCAGATGACATTCACCCCACGCAAGGAGAGTCTCTTGAGGGTTCTATCGCAGACCAAGCCTGAAGTATTTAACGAGATCGTGAGACGAGGACAATTCGCTGAGGAATCTATCAACAGCCTCGTCAATGTCTTCACATATGATGAGCTTGTTGAGAAGTTCGCACAGAGTTCTAGCAACTCTGTCGGGTCACCTACTGCTTCAGCAAGTGGTTTTACAGCTAACTTCGAAGCCGAAGACCTCTTGGACGACCTCATCAAGTAAGATGAGTCTCCTGTCCGAAGGGCAGTCCTAGACTCCTTCAGATGATACTTAAGACCCCCCTTCACCTTTTGTGGTGTTGGGGGGTCTTCTTTTTTAAGGACTTGTAAAATGAGTTATTACGCGGGTATCGGAAATAGGAACACACCCGACACCTGCCTCAAGATGATGCAGAAGATTGGGAGGGCTTGCTCTCGTCAAGGACTCGTCTTGAGGTCTGGGGGAGCTAAAGGAGCAGACTCCGCTTTTGAGGCGGGGTGTGATATTGAAAAAGGTTCAAAGCAGATATGGCTCTCAAGATCCAGAGACATACTAGAACATGAATGGGCTGTCGAAAAGGCTAAAGAGGTATGCTGGGAGTATCCTCTTAACAGGATGAAGCCTTACACCCGATCTCTGATCATAAGGAATATGTACCAGATCTTCGGGGACGACCCTGACAGGTTAGATCCTGTTAAGTTTGTTGTCTTCTACTGTGAGGGAGATCCTCTGATGGTAGGGAAAGAGTCAGGGGGCACAAGGTATGCGGTTCGTGCCGCACATCTATGTAATATCCCTATATTCAATCTTAGAGTGTCACAAGTCCACTTTGCACGCTTCTTAAAAAGCTACCCAGATCCTGTGTTGAGCCATACGCCTTTCTAATAATTTACTTATAGTCGCCTCTTCGTAATAAATAAAAAGGGAGCGTATTATGAGAAGATCCGCGAGAGCGAACGTAACACCAATCCGACAGATGACTCAATTCACTTGTGTCTCGACCTCTACTTGCATGGCACTGAACGCACTCGGTGTTAAATGTACAGAAGAGCAGGTCAATGAAATCATAGGTGCAAAACCGATGCAAGGGTCTAGGTGGGAAGAAGTATTAGCTTGTGCTCAATACTTTGGGTGCAGAGCTACGCTCACTACCCCTGCGACACTCACCCAAGTTAAAGAATGGACAGACCAAGGAAAGCCTGTTCTTATCGCATGGAATCCTGAAGGAAGGGATTGGAGTCACGCTAGTCTCATCTTTGATGTGACAGGTGAAAAAGGCAATTACATCGTACATATCGCAGATCCTAATATCCCTAATCCAGACAAGACGATAAGGGAGGTGTGCGAGGACGAGTTCTATTCGAAATGGTTTGAGAAGTGGCCTAACTTTCTTGTACGCCGACCAGCACTTATGATTGATCGAGAAATAACTCCCGAAGGGAGACAGGTCATGGCCTCCTCTATTGTGGGTAATGCGGGTGCGGATAAAGTTCGATTTCAAGGGCGAAAGCTTTCTCTGTCTACGGTAAAGAGTTACGCCTCTGATCCTGATAGCCCCTTTCATGACAAAGCAAAGTCTTTCCTGAAGAAGCGGGATAAAGAAGAGAAAAACAAAACGACTGAGACTTGGCTCGACAAAAAAATGGACATGAACGATAAAAAGTACCGCAAGGTCTTCGATACTCGTAAGAACTTGGTCGGGAAGGTTATCCATTTTCCGTTAGACATACTGAAAGGTGTGACCAAAAATCTCTCAAGAGAGATACCTAAGCCCTCAGTAGCATTCTCTAAAGGTTTCAGTGCGTTTGCCAACCCCACGGAAGAAAATACTAATAGTATGAAGGAGAATATTTCTTACGCGGTCGGAGAGATGTTCAAAGGGCGGTTGAAGAAGGGGGAGGAGCATAAGGTGTCGGAATGTCTAGTCAAAGCCAAAAAGGGGGCTATGGAAGCATTAGGGGAGGCTTCTAAATCTCTTTTAGATCAGACGGCTAGGTTTGGAGTAAGTACCATGACAGGCTTAATGTATGCAGGTCTCTCGGCTTCAGGGAAAGCGGTGGCGGGCGGAGCTTGGGCTGTACTCACAGTCCCCGAGATATTCGCCAACCTATTCCAGCTTAATGAACTCGACCGAGTTAGGGTGGGGGCTAAGGTAGAGTCTACCAAAGTTCTTGAAGAAGCTCTTAGTTCGGTATTTAACGTATTCGGTAAAGATGAAGCTAAAGCCATAGGTAAGTTCATAGACGAAAAAGGGGTGTTTGATCAAAAAGGCTATATGAGAGAGGTGGAAAATATGATCCGCGACATCGAACGTAACTCAAAGGACTTCGTCCGTAAACTAAATGAAGAAGCTAAGAAAAAGTCAGCCTCCCAAATCACTAGAAGATACCTTAGTGGACAATATCTTCGGTAGAGAAGTCTACCTCCATTAATTCTGGGAATGCTTGGAACACATCAAGAGACCCTAGCTCAGCCATATCAAAATCATAAAGACTACCGTAAAAGGAATCTTTGTCTGCCAGATACAGTATAAGGAAGAAGTACTCTGACTCGGGGTCTAGTCTGCCTTCGAGATCGCCTTCGGGAGCCTGACAGACCCCGAAAAACGCAAGGTTCTCTCCTTCGGTGCTTTCGTGAAGTGCAGACTTTAAAGTCGGAGCCAAGAATTCAGGCCCGACGCCACTAAGGTCTTTGATGGGCAAGAAATGATATGCCCACTCTTCTTCGTCTTTCGTATAAAGATTGAAGAGGGTAAATGAAGGCGGAGTTTCATCAACACTCCAATCTTCCATATCAAAGTATTCTTTCAAAAAATGGGCTGTCGAGTTGAGTATGTCGTCAGTGTTCATGTCAGACCTCAAAAGGAGTAAATATGTATTGGGTGTATGTTATACAGAGCGAGAATGTTAGAATAGGCAAGAGAGGCAATCCCCTACCTGGTTTCTTCTATGTAGGTATGACCACAGATCCCGCACGAAGGCTTCGAGAACATAACGGACTCTACGCTAATGGTAAACAAGGAAATCCCAAAGGTGGTAAATATACCTCTAAACATCGTCCTTGGGTCGCCCGTGCTTGTTATGGCCCTTACACATCTCGATCTGAAGCCTTGAAAGCAGAACATGCACTCAAGAAGGGCAAGAGAAGTAAAGCTAGGTGTCATTGGTCGGTTAAAGACTCTCCCTTATGTAGGGGGGAAGGAGTCAACCATCCTTGGGTAGTAGACCCAAAGTGGAAGGTTTAGTTTTTGTTTCTTTATGAGTGACGTATACCAAAAACCAGAAAGGCTACTGCTATGATCGTGAATCTAACAAAAAAAGAATGGGCTCCCTTTGACGACGCCATGAAATCTTGGAGGGGTCCTCACCCTTATAATAAAGGCGAGACAATAGGGTATTGGGTTCTTCGAGGCTGGTTTGAAATAGAAGAGGAGAGAGCCGAGAAGGAATACCCACTGCTCCAGAAGAAGAGGTATGCCCAGCAAAAGATAGGTTCGTGGTATCCAAAGTTTAAAGCAGGAGAGATCACCAAAGAGACGATAGAGCTCAAAGAGGCCGAGGACTTTTACGAACTACAGATATTGATCTATGATGAAGACCGTATCCGTGCTCCTTCAAGCGAGATAGAGCTCTACGAGGCAGATGTGATTCAAATCGCAGAGGGTGTTCGTAGTGCGTTCAAGACCCCTGGTTATGAACGAAGCTGGCACAAAGCACTCTTTCTTGGCATTACTAGGGGTATTGTCTCAAAATTCGTCTTTGTCGGTCTGAGTGCTCTTAAGAGCGTCCCTCTCGCCTTGAAGAGTTTTGTTGATGATTGGAGAGCTAGTGATCAAAAGTTGAGTCCAAGCAAAAATTTCGAACTCTTCAAGACCAGTTTCTTGAAAGCGTTCGATCAATCTGTCGAGGTTCTTTCTATTGCCGCTGTTTGGGCTCAAGATATGCTGTTAAGGGTGATATTACCCTTTGGCATTTTCCTTATAATAAGTCACTTCGGAATCATCCCCGGATTAGGGGGTAGTCTCAATGGATTAATTGCAAAACTTTTTATCGGCCAGAGCGAAGGTTTGTTAGCTAAAGGGACAGGATTTTTGATATCTACCGTGATAGCTATAGTGTTTGGAACGGCGTTGAAAAAGTTTTTTGATGGTCGAAGTACAAATCAATTCAAGCTCGTAACTCAAGACATCTTTGCGGGTGCCGTAACACCCGAAAAAATGGAGTCTCGGTATAACGAGAAGATTCAGGACATCATGGACAACCCAGATCTGAGTTGGAAAGAGATGAAAGATCAGATGCTAGAGGTGCATAAGGAGTTCCAGCTAGAAGTACGACCCGCTATTGAGAAAGGTCTCTATCTATCTGGAACTATGTCAGACCAAGCAGGCAAGAAATTCTTCGACGAGGCTGAAGTGTGGTATGACAAAGCGACTGAAGGCATGGCGAACATGTTCACCGCTATAAAGAACAAGTTTTCTGGAGGAGGCAAAAAAGGGTCCTCTGCTTCACTTCCCGTATCCCTAAAGATAGTACAAGCTAAAGCCATGCTCACATTAAAGGCTGATCTTGAAGACTATATGAAGAACGGAGAAGGAGCCACCTTGATATACAAGATTCTCTCAGGTGAAGAACCTATTGATGAGGAGATCAAGGAACACGTTCAAATGAACTCTGCTTTAGTCGCATCCGTCCAAAAAGAGCTTGAGGCGAATGTTGACCTCTCCCAATTTAGCGTCGCTAACTAAGTGGATGTTCTTAATCTGAGGGTAGTTCTCTTTAAGCTCAGAGAGATCGCTGAGCTTGACGGTTATGTCTGAGAGTACAGGGGCGAAGGTGATTTCATTAGACTCCATCTCTTCTACTTCCCACTTCTCTCCTGTACTCAAAGAGCCTTCATACACACCTATGTTATAGGTTACTGTTTCAATGATCTTCTCTACAGAAGATCCTGTCTCAACCCAGCCTCCTTTCGCCTCACGGAACTTCTCGTAATCCCACTCTAGAGACTTGCCCGACAAAGACTTTTGTGTCAGGACATCGAGAATCGTGCTTGCATACTCGTTCAAGTCCGCCCTGTCGGACTTGTTTCCGTTGAACGAGATCTTCTGTGAGAGACTCAGGTACTCTTGAAGGTACTTTCCGAGATCCTCTAATAACCCTTCTTTGTTTCTTTCACTTACAATCATATTTAAGTTACCTTGTCTAAATAAGAGTTAGCAAGCTCCTTCGCACCATTAGATGCCGTGCTAATGGACATTACTCGCTCTTTTAATGTTAATTCTGTCCAGCCTTGTGTCGCGATCTTCTTCATTCGATCCACTATGTCAGTCATTCTCTGGCTGTCGTCTTTTTCTCTTACTGCCTCTTCTATCTTGAAGCACTCAGATGCGGGTCTCACAGGCACATTGTGCCTAACGAACTCGATACTCTCTTTGGTCATCTTGACCTCTACCACACAGGGCTTCCGATCAAGGTCGTCTAGGTGTAGAGAGCCTCTTGTGAGCGAACCTACATTTACTACGGTAGCTCCGTTAGGGAGCTTCACGACTCCCTGATCTTTATGCCAATGCCCGAAGAACCAGCCATCTACCTGAGAGACCGTGTCTAGGAAGTCATATCCTACTATATCTTCCCCTTCAAACATCGTCCCTGTCTTACCTTTTCGAGCCAAGAGGTGACAAGCAACTAAGAGGTAGTCTTCATCTCCTCTTTCCACAGAGGATAGTCTTTCAAAGTCATACAAAGTTCCGTGATATGGTATTCCAACTACTCTGACTTTTACTCCGTCTTCTTCAAAGACAATCTCCTTGTTATCGCCAAACTCCTTAAAGACACCAGAGGAGAACAAGACCCCTAGCGGTTGCTCAGGCAGGTATTCGTACTTACCGTACTTAACATCGTGATTGCCCACTAATCCATAGACAGGGCAAGGGTAATCGCTGTGGGCGTTAAATGCCTCTCTAACGAGAGAGTGTGAGTTCTTGGAGGGTGACTTAACATCAAAGAAGTCACCGCCGTCTAAGACAGCATTTGCCCCTGTTTCTTTTGCTAGTTCACCGACCCACTTAAGTTTTCTCACGACATCTGTTGTCCAAGAGCCTAATCTCCTTCTTGGAGTCTTGTCGGCCATGTGTACATCTGTCCTCCAGATAAGATTAATCATCTTGGTGGCTTCTCCTCTTTCTGTGTTTGCATTATTTGTTTATATGATACAGGAAGAGGGGGAGGTATAAAAGGGGGGAATTCAACCCTCCTGTACTGCGGGGATCTTCCCATGCTTAACAAAGTTCTCATGTGATTTAGGCCATATTGATTGTATCTGCCTACTGATCTCTCTGGCCAAGAGCTTAATCTCCCATTGTGCATCTTCATGGTCTCTCTTCGCAATGAAGCTGTTCACCCAATTGTGAAGAGATCCCGTAGCCCAATAAGTTGTGTATATGTTCTGAGGTAAGACCATCCTCGCTTGCTCTCGGGCTACACCTTGATCAATCATCTTATTATAGAGTATCACGGCGTCAGCGGTGTGGTTCTTGATTGCAGAAGAGGAATCCACTTTGAGGGAAGGCTCGAACTCAATCACGGGATTGAACGTCTCATCAAGACTCGTCTGACGGTTCTTAGTATCCTGCATCCTCATCTCTTTTGGAAAGTAGAACTCAAGGTTCTCTGAGGTGTACCTTCTTGAGATCTCATTGTAGGAGAATGTCCTGTGTCTCATCTGTTGCCTTGCGACGAACATCGGCACTTTGATCCAAAAAGTGATGACGTTGTGTTCGACTGTTGATGTGTGACCCTCTCTCACAAGAAAGCTGGAGAGCCTTGCCTCTCTTTCAGACCACTCGGTGCTCACTTTGTCTAGAGAGGCTCTAGCCGCGTTAACGACTGTGAGGTCATCTCCCATGTGTTGAATCAGGGCGACCCCGCCAACACCGTCGTTGTAAATGTCTACTCTTCGGTCTTGAAAATCCGTACTCATCTTTAGTATGCTCCCTTTCTTGATTGTGGTTACTTATACCCCCAATGACATATTTGAAAGACATTTTTTTGAGGCTGGTATAACACCTCTACAGAAACAACTAGGTGGATAAGGTTTTTTTAAATGGATGAGATAGAAGTAACGCCTCTCAGGAAAAGTAAGTGCAATGTGTTATGGTACGAAGATGGGTTGGAGGTGCGGAGGTGGAGATGTCGTACTCAACTCAATTCGTATGGCTTCAAAGAAGAGAAAACCCAATGCTGGTATCACAATTGTCCAGGGAGAAGAGAAGAAGTCAGACATGAAGTTGTAATAATTGAGTCAACCCGCTCTTGCGAGAATTATGGCTGTTCTAACAAGGTAGCGTCTGATAGAAAAAAATACTGCTCCGACAAGTGCAGGAAGCAAAAGGCTAGGGTAGACTACGAAGCTCGCAATCCTAAAAGAAAGAGGAGGCGTTAAATCTCCGATTCTATAAAAGAATGAAAGGAGATATGTATGTCATTAGATACGAAATACCGACCGAGAACATATGAAGACGTTCTCGGTCAAAAAGACACGATAAAGACCCTCAAAGGGTTCATTTCAAGTGAAGCTGGGTGGAGGCAGTCCTATTTGTTCGCTGGCCCTTACGGATCAGGGAAAACAACACTCGGTCGCATTATGGCAAGAGCTTTATTATGTGAGAATCCTGTAAAGGGAGACCCTTGCGACCAATGCAACTCTTGTAAAGCAATGCTAGACGGCAGTCACGATTCCTTCATTGAAGTGGACGCGGCTACGAACTCAGGTAAAGCTGACGTGAAGAAGCTACTTGAGAACCTGAACTACACCTCTTTTTCAGGGTCGAAAAAACTGTACCTGTTCGATGAGGCTCACCAGCTATCGAAGGATGCTCTTGACGCTCTCCTCAAGCCAATGGAGGAGAATGACAAGGGATCTTTCGATAAGAGGCTTGTCTGCATATTCGCAACAACAGAACCTGAAAAGATGAGACAAACTGTCCTGTCTCGATGTGCTCCTGCATTCATCATCAAGCATGTTAACTCTGAAGAGATAGCAGACCGTCTCGAAATGGTGTGTACTGAAGAGGGGTTTGAGAGCGAGAGGGAAGCTCTTGTACTCATTGCAGACTTTACCGAAGGACACATTCGCGATGCACTGAAGGCGATTGAAGGCGTTGCCTCTAAAGAGGGTAAAGTGTCAGTACAAGGAGTGCGTGAGTATCTGCATGTAGACCGTAACGATCAAATCTGCAAGCTTCTCATTAGCGACGTGAGTCAGTCCCTAATCATTCTTGAAGACTTGTTGATGTCCACGCCCGTTGGTGTTGTCTATGATAGGTTGCTGACCGCAGCCACATGGTCAATCTCTATAGGGTATGGTTCGGGCAAACCTCCCCCTTTTTGGAAGAAGGACATACTCACGAAAGCATGGGATCTGCATCAGGATGGACTCCTTGCCCTTGCAGATGATCTTGCCTCTGCCCCATACAGACCCACAAGTGCAATGTTAAAAGTGAGTGTTCTGAAATGGAAGAAGGGGGGCATACCCAAAAATAATGCTCCTTTACCCGCCTTCACAGAGCCACAAGGTCAAATCCGAGAAGAAATGAGAACTCTTTCATTGTCTAAGTTCGCGACAATGGTAAAAAGTAAGTTAGATATTTAACAAATCTAACTTCTTAGTGAGTCTTATATGAGATCAGAGTCTTGGGTTATCTTAGAAATAACCAGCAAGGGTGAAGAGGCAGTAGAGCAAGGCACTTTAAAAAGGTCTTTGCTTGAAGTGTCTCCTTTTAAAGAAGGGGACATCTTCATACCGATAGTCAAGCACGGAGGAAAACCCGTCTGGGTGATGGAGGGTTATATCTTCATCAAGTCAGGGTACGGTGCTTCTGACTACTTCGATCTTAGGAGAACGTACCTAATTCGGAATGTGGTTAGTCAGATAGATGAGTCAACGGGTTTGATCTCAAAAGGAGTTATCAGTACCAGAGACCTCAACTCGATGCTGAAAAGAGCTGATGAACTAGGTGCTAGGTTTGATTTTGGAGACAAGGTTGCGATCAAGGACGGCGAATTCAAGGGTTTTGAAGCCACCGTCCTTGATCTCTTTGAGAAAGACAGTCTCAGGATGTACTCACTCCTTATAGACATGAGGAGTGTTGAAATAATAATAAGTGCAGACTGCCTGTCTGTAGAGAGTGTGTGATATGGACGCGAAGCTAATGGAAGAGATCTTCTCTAATGGACAAGGTCTTGACAGTCTGCCTTCTGCAAGCTTTGTAGCCCCCCATAAGGCATTACAGGTTCAGGAGATATTAGACCACATGAGCCACATATCTCCTATTGAGGCCGATATGGTAGAGCTTCATCTCTTAAAAGGGGTGAGTCAGGCACTATTAGGCAAGATCTTCGGGTACACCCAGCCTAACATACACTACAGAATTAATCGGGGTATAGACAGACTCAAAGTCTACTTGAAAATATCTTTATATACTGAGGAGGAACTCAGATCCCGACTGTCTGGGTTCTTTACAGAGAAGAAAGACATAGACGTGTTGGTCTATCTGTACCTGCACTCTAGTCAAAGCCATGTGGCTAGAATGCTAGGAGATACTCAAGGGAAGGTCAGGTATCGGTTCTTGAAGTGCATGGAGTCCTTATCTCAAGCTCCTAGCCTTGAAGACATTTACTTATCTATGAAGACCGTAGGGGACAACTTAACTTTGTTAAGGTGCGACTCAGATAAGGAACCGAGAAAAAGAGTTATACTATGACGGGAAACAAGGCAATTCTACCCAAGAACATCGTAGACAAATGGATACTAGAGGTGATGAAACATCAATATGACATCACGATTCACGCCAACGAATCCCCTTTCCCTGAGATGTATGTGAGGTCTGTCTCTTCTATTGCAGGCTGTTCTTCTCAGTTAGTAAACGACAACAAGATTGTCGTCAGCTCTCACGACCCCGTAGCTCTTGCCCATGTGGCGTTGTTAGCTAAAAGGAAAGGCTACTTAGTCGAAGAATAGTTCTTAAATGGGACTTGGATTATAGGTAGGGAGGCTTAGTAATGTAGTGTCTTTGTCTAGAATTGAAAATGGCCAGAGGGTGTGTAACTCATATGAGGGCAATCTCTCTTATGAGGCATACTTGACCCATCTTCTCACAGAGGTCGGGTACTCTCTCATATATCTATCTCCTTTTGAGAAGATGCTTGAGTTCATACATGAAGAAGACCCAAAGATGAAGGTACTCCTTACTTTAGAAGAGGGTTCTGGGTGGTATCATTTCGTCATATACGGCAAAGTACAATGGTGTGTGAAATCCTCTGGGGATCGACCTTTTCATGAGACAGGGAATAGAGTCCTTCATGCCATAAGGGAAAGTTACAGATTAGGTGAATGATGGACGAAAATAAACATAGCTTTTCACTGAATGACGTGGTAATCATCCTGCACGAAGATGGGGACACATCCTTCATATTTAATGAAGAAACCAAGCTCAACCCTGACCAGATGGAGCTTTTTATAAGGTTTTATATGTGTGTCAAGCCAAGCCTTATGTTGAGAGTTTTCCTTATTTTAGAAGGGTTCTTGACTACCCTCACTTCCTCGGTCAAGAGTGCAATTCACAAAAAGTAGTCTCGCAAAAATAGACTCTATAAGAGACACACTTTACAACACATTAAAACATGGAGGAACCATGAGCCAAAGATGGAAAGCATCGTCTTCAACTCACGAGATCATTCGCGATCTCACAGCCAATCACCACCCTCACCTCGTCGATATCGTAGATGACATCGTTGTCGTCTTCAAAGACAAGGCAAACAGGAAGGGTGATCGCCCTATCTTGGGTACAACCGCAAAAGCACCTGCAATTCTCTCAGTGCTTGGTGAGCGAGAGTATCAGTTCGTACTCACCATCGGTAATGATTGCTGGGTCAAGCTCAACGAAGCTCAGCGTACCGCACTCATCGACCACCTTCTTTGCTTCATTGGGGGCAAAGAAGATGAGAAGACAGGCGAGATGAAGTACTTCATGCAGACTCCTGATGTCTTCTACTTCTCCGAAGAAGAGAGCAGACATGGCAATTGGAGAACTGATGTCGAGTACCCTTCAAACAAGAAGGAAGAGAAAGACAAAGGCTCAAGTGACTCTAACGTGGGGGTTCCCTGATGAAGTATCTACTCAGAGGAGACGACAGCCAACTTTACACAGTCACCCGTGATGATATCTACAGGCTGGTCTGTACCCCTGATATGTCTGAAGAAGATCAAGAACTTACGATCTTAAATTGGATCGAATCTGAAGACGCACAGGCTTTTTCAGATGAGACCTTCAACGATTACCAAGAGGCTACTCTTGAAACGGCGAAGTACCCTCCTAATAAAGCCTTAGAGTATCTTTCATTAGGTATCGCTTCTGAGGCAGGAGAGGTCGCGGGCAAGATGAAGAAGTGGATTCGAGACGGCGACAGTAAGATGACAGACGTAG
>Ga0070743_10000154_pt1 | contig 25110 bp, 8 predicted proteins | sample ColrivemetaGS697_FD_70187 | JGI IMG/M metagenome (GOLD analysis project Ga0070743, IMG submission 70187) | Estuarine microbial communities from the Columbia River estuary, USA - metaG S.697 | ecosystem: Environmental > Aquatic > Marine > Intertidal zone > Estuary | place: USA: Columbia River... | reverse complement strand
ATTCATCTCTGGTAAAGAATCTTCAGATGCAACAATCAAGGGATTTCCGCCCTCATGGACTGGCTTAGACGGAAGAGAAAACGTTCCAGCCTCAGGATTGTACATGGGATACAGGTCTTAAATAAAGTAATACTTTAAATAAAAATACACCTCAGCGATTAGCTGGGGTGTATTTATATATATGCATCCTTACAGAAATGCTATAAAATATAATTCAGTCGGCTTGTTTATGACGGACTCGCCGGGGGCAAGCCCAGATACTGATAGTTTATACTTTTTTAACAGAGTTCAATCGGCCAGTTTGTCTGTAGATGTACAGAGGCAAAATGTACAGCACATAGGAGGTGAAGATTTCTTAGACAGAAAAATAGTTTCCGAGCCGAACATACAACTAAGTATAGACTATTTGCTAACAGACGGATACGAAGAAAAAACTTTGGGCTTAAATACTGCTCAAAAAGGAGAAAGCATGACGAGCGGAAGCATGTATTCAAACCTCAGGGAGGATAAGAGTGTTCTAATTGCAGTCGGCAGAGAGCAGTTTGATTTAACAGGATACGCTAATCGAGAGAATGGGTACTCTGGAACAGACATAATAGGAATAGGTAATTGTTATATTACTGATTATTCAATAAGTGCTGGGGTTGGAGATTTTGCTAAAGCCTCTGTTTCAATGGTAGGTTCAAATGTAAGGTATTCATGCGAGGGCTCAGGGGAAGGCGGATATAGTTGGCTGGATAATATAAACCAAATGGCATTCTTGATGACCCAATTAAATGGATTCATAAACCTGCAAGATGGAGGAATGATTCCACTAGGATCAAGCGAAAGAAAAATATATAAAGGCGGTGTGCAAATTCCTTCTTTAGATTTGGTCAATAGCGGAATTGATGCAGTTGGACCTGTAGTAGAAAGAGGTGGAGAATCAGTACAGTTAGGAGCAGGAATAGAATTTGATCCAGTAATGCACAAGAGTCCTGTTTCTGCAATACCTCCTGGAGGAATAAACGTAAACGTAAAAAATCTTAATGTGGGTGGTCCGATACTTTCGGGACTATACGAAGGGTCTTGCACAAAAGGCTCAGCAAACATACAGAACTTCAATATCTCTTTGCCGTTTGATAGGGAAAATCTATATGGTTTTGGATCAATGCATGCATACGGAAGAAAAATGAAATACCCGCAGGTAGGAACTATATCTTTTTCTTTATTGGCTAGCGCTTTTAATACTGGAGACTTAAGAACGATGTTTTGTGACGACGAAGAGTATGAGATAGAAATAAACTTAAATAACCAATGCGACTTTACTTGTGCTCCATCAAGCGAACATGAGACTTATATTAAGTATATTATTAATAATGCTAAATTTGATAATTATTCATTTAATGAATCAATTGGTTCTATAGCTACTGTTGATTGTAGTTTTAGTTTTGGAATAAGTCGTAATAATGGTTTCTTTATGAGTGGGTCTTTTGAGGAGTATTATTTGGCGCTACAACAGCAAGGTCTGGTTGAGCTTCAAGACGGCTCGCTAATACCTGTGTAAATAAGATAAACAAACATCAATGTAGATATTTTTTAGGTGTACATATAGATGGTTATTAGTATAATCAATAAATAAAGGTATAAGGTAATATGGTAGGAATGAGGGCAGATGTAACGCTTAATGTTAATACTTCTAAGGCTAAGAGAAGTATGGATCGCGCTGCTGCGGAGATAAATAGATCCATAAATGGAGTAAGTAAAAAACAAATTTCATTCAATGTTAATGGAAAAAGCTTTACTCAGCCTCTTGGTAGAATAACTGCATCCGCAAATGAATTTACAAAATCATTAGAAGCATCTAATGCTCGAGTTATTGCGTTCGGTGCTTCAGTAGGAATAATCAACGGAATATCTGAAGCGTTCAAGGCTTTGGTTGTGGAGACTGTAAAATTTCAAAAAGTATTACAGGATATAAATGTTATAGTTGGAGCTTCTGCGGGAAAACTACAAGAATTTGGCGACGGGCTATTTAATGTGGCTAGAAATACTGCTCAAGCGTTTTCAGTTTCTGCCGAAGCTGCTCTTGAGTTTTCTAGACAAGGTCTCACCATGGAAGAAACCTTAAGAAGAACTAATGATGCTTTGATTTTGACGCGATTAACTGGGCTAGATGCAGCAGACGCTGTGTCTGGTTTAACTGCGGCTGTTAATGCATTCGGAGATGCTGGGCTTTCGACCACAGATATTATTGATAAATTGGCGGCTGTTGACGTTAAATTCGCAGTAAGCTCTGAGGATTTAATAAAGGCTTTAGAAAGAACTGGGGCTGTTGCTATCGACGCAGGTGTTGAAATTGACAGTCTAATTGGTTTAGTGACAGCACTGCAGCAAACAACTGCTCGAGGGGGCGCAGTTATTGGTAATGGATTAAAAACAATTTTCACAAGAATACAAAGGCCCGAATCAATAAGACAATTAGAAGAAATAGGTATCGCTGTTAAGAATTTATCTGGATCCATATTGCCCGCAGACAAGATAATGATAAACATGGCTAAATCATTTGACAATTTAAGCCAGTCGCAAAAATCTAATATTGTTCAATTTTCAGCGGGAATATTTCAAGCCAATGTTTTTAGGGCAGCATTGAGGGATTTAGGTAAAGAGCAAAGTATTCAAGCGCAGGCCACTGAAATAGCAGGAAATGCGGCTGGAGATGCGGCGCAAAAAAATGAAATGCTAAACAAGACGATGGCAGCAATGGCATCGCAAACGACTACATCTATTCAAGAACTCGCAGAGATACTTGGATCGATTGGTTTGGCTCCGGATATTGATTTCTTTTTATCGTCAATAAAGGATGGTATTGATGGAATAAAAAACACCCTAGGAGGAGGAGAAGACGAAGGTAGCACTTTTGCTAAGGGGTTAGTAAAGGGCATAGGTAATGTAATAACTGGACCTGCAGCTATAGCTTTTGGAGCTATTTTTATAAAACTTTTCGTTAATATTGCTAAGTTTGCTAGAACCTCATTGAAGGATGTTCTAGGCATAGTTAATGAAAAAGACAAAATAAGAGCAATGGAGGAGTCGATACTTAAAGCTCTTGGCGAAAATGTAAAACTACAGGAAGGGCTAAGCAATCTAGAAGACGACAGAAAAGCTCAAGAAATGTTTATATTAGGAATAATAGAAAAGCAAAACAGCGCAATGAGCGAGCAGGTTAATCTTGCTGCGAGGCTAGCCAAGCCACTGGTTAGGGCTGGAATTAATCCTGATTTTTCAAAAAATGAAGCATCTGGAATGGTTCCAGTTGCGGCATCGGGAATGATACCCGAATCTTCTAAGAAGAAAGAAAGACAAGGGGCCGCCAAGGGTGGTTACGCAGCAGGAGCTATAGACTCAATGAACGTAAAAGGAGTCGGCACTGTTGTTTATAATAAAGCCGAAAAGGTTAAACAATTCCCTGGGATGAGTCAGCCCGCAATCATGCCCCCGAAAGAAAGCAGGGCAGGAAAGGGATACAAGGATGCTTTTGCTGGGCAGCACGGATTTGATCCATATGCTAGCGGCGGATTTGTTCCCAACTTTGCAGCAATGAGTGGTAGTAAATTAATGCTCGATCCTTCGTTGACTCAGTTGAGCGCTAATCCTGGAAAAGTTAAAGGGCCTAGAGATTTGGCTAAAAGTTATGCAGAGCTAGAAGCAACCGGCCAGCCAATCAGCGTGGAGGCTACAACAAAGCAACTTTTATCAAATACCGGGGGAAGCCATTCTAAGAAAGTCAAAGAGGTTATAAGGTACCTGCAGGACGAGGGTGGAATCGAAAGCATAGAGCGTAAATTCAAGCTAAAGAAACTGCCCAAAAGGGGGAAAAGAACAGACGATCAAGCTGAGGCAGATGTACTAAAAGCAGAGGGCGGAAAATATTTTAATACTGGAGGAAGGTCTGGCGATCCAACTTTTCCCGTTGATTTGGTTGGGTTAGGTATGAATCCAATCGAAGTTAAATCTGGAGAATGGAAGCTTCCAAATGTACTGTTAAAAAGCTTGCGTCTTTATAGCGATGACGGATTGATGCGTTTTGCAGAAAGCCAAGGGGCTACCCAGGAAATGATTAACGAAGCTAGAAATGAAAAGTTCAAAAAAGGAGCAAATCTATTAACCAAAAAAGGCTTAATAGGTAAGGATGCTAGTTCTGAGCAGACTCATCAAGCTTTGCTGGCCCATAGGATGTCTGAAGGTTTGGTTCCTAATTTTGCTATAGAACCCTGGAGCGAGCGTTACAGAAGAAACAAAGGTAAAGAATTTAATACTCCTGAGGAAATTAATAAAGCTTACGGTGTAAAAGACTTAAGTGTTTCATTAGGTCAGAAAAACGTAAGAAGAGATTTGAGCGAACAAGAAATACAAGAAATAAAAGATCAAAGAGCGGCAACAACTTCAAGGGCAGGGCAAACTTCTTATGTAAACATTTTCAAAAACTTAAGGGCTGGAGAATACAAAGACAGAGCTGATCTGGCCGACAAAACAAAAAGAGTCTCTAATATCGTTGAGCAGCTTATTACTAAAAGCGAAACAACATCAAAAAAAGCTTCAAGAAAAGAAATTGGTGGCGGCAAAAATTTTGCAGATTTTCAGCAACTATTAACAGATCTTCCGGGCGGAGAAGCAGGTGGGTCTGAACTCCTGGAAAATAGTAGAAAAAGAGGTAAAATATTTGAAGAAATATTATCGGATCTTGGTGGGGTCAAGTTTGAGCAAAACCCAGACGCCATGGACTTTTCTAGAAAGAGGGAAAGGCTTCTTCGGGTTCCCGAAAAGACTGCGGATGCTATAGGTTTGGACAATTATGAAACTTATGGCGATGCCCATGCGGGACCAGGGCATGGAGTAAGATTAATGAGGGATAAGATTATAAGGGAGGTGCACAGCGAAGGATTGCTAGAAGGCCTACTTTCAAACAGGCAAGTGCATCTACCAGGCGATGACTTTCCCGATATAGTGAATACTGGTAGGGACTCAGAAAGAGAAAAAGAAATTACCCTTGGAAATCTGATGAAAAAAGGAGGATTAAAATCAGTAAAAGCAAGAAAAGCAATAAATGAATCCGTAAAGGCTAATCATGGTTATACATATGATGAATTATTAGTCGAACCTAAAAACAAGAAAAAACCCACAGAGGAAGAAAAGAAAAAACTAGAATTAAAAAAACAGTTAGATAAAAAAATAATATCTTTTAATTATGTTACAGATGATGTAGATCTAGGAGCAATAGACAAAAGAACAAAAACAGGAAGGAAAGTTAAAGAATTAGAAGGTCTTAAATCAGGAAATGTTTCGGGCGGATTAATACCAAACTTCGCAGACCCAAGAACTCGCAGCCAAAAAATACAAGACACATTGGCCGACCCATCGAACAAGGGAATAAAGTTCAACAAGCCACCATCTCCCGCCAACATCACCTCGGCTCAAATAAGCAGGCATCTAGATATCCCAATAGGAAAAACCCCAGAAACTCAGCCAAGCGATGAGGATATAAAAAACGCAATCAAGGCGGTCTGCCAAACAAGAGAGAAACTTCAACTTCCCGGTTACGAGAATTTAAAATCAATCGACAAAACAAAAATCCTCAAGAAATACAAAAAACAGGCGGGAGAGGGAGAGTATTACGGAAATAAAGATTTGAGTGCGGCAAGAGGTTTTGTGCCTAATTTTGCAAAAACTTTTTATGACTTTGACGAGACTTTAGCTACCTATCCTAGTAGCGTAACTTCCGCTGATTTGTTTAATGCAGAGTCGGCCGCACTTGCGGAACCAACTGATCTAGCTAAATCATTAAAGGGTAGAACCATTGATATCCTCACCGCAAGAGCCGGAGAATCAAAATCTTTTATTAGTAAGAAATTAAAGTCTTGGGGCATAAATTCTGGTAGAATCATAACAACTGGGAGCATCCAGAACGGCCAGACTTCCGCGCAAAAAAAGGCCACGATCCTTCAAAACATGCAGAAGAAGAATGGAGGGCGATATAATTTAATAGACGATGCTCCTGAAAATATTGCAGCAATTAAAGCTTTAGGTAATAAAAACTTGATGGGCCAATTGTATAAATTTTCTGGACAGCATGCGGGACGAGGCAGTGGTAACGCAGAGGGCCTAGTTCCAAATTTTGCAAATGTGCACCTGTATAGAGGCCAAAAGAACAAAACCCTAGATACTCCAGACATCTCAGAAAACTTGCCCAGCTTTGCTTCTGCTAGAACACCTAATGATGTAGTTGAGATAGTTCAGGACTTCGTGAAGAGACATGTTAGTGGTGATTTAGCTGGATACAGAAACAAGCAGGGGACTTCTGGGGAAAAGAAAGCTTCGGGCGCGAACTCTTACAGCACGTCTCCGCAAGTTGCAGATAAATTTGCTAATAGTATTGATCTAACAAGCAATGACATGTCACCGGGGCAAGTTTTCAAAAAAACAGTTCCTTCAAAAAACATATTTAATAAAGCCAAACTACTGAAAATACTCAACAAGGGATCTGATCCGAAGAGCGGCAACTATCCAAGTGTCGAGAAGTTTAAGAAAGAAATCGCATCAGGAGCAGTAAAGAACTGGGCGCAGAAAAACGGGGGCATGTACCTCAATATATCTGGCGTTAATAATGATGATTCATCCGGCAAAAGGTACGGCCAAAGCATGAAGCAGATAGTGCCTCTCGCTGACGTTGGTTATAACAAAGACGGAACAAGACAAATCCACCAAGGAGAAAGAGAAGTAATTCAATTATTTAATAATGGATTAATTCCTAATTTTTCAAAAGTAGAACGAGTTCAGAAATCACAAAAAAGAAGAGTAAAAGAACAAGTAACAGAAGAAGATAAAGATTTAGCTCATAATATTTTTGATTATTTAAAAACAAATATAAGTAACCTATCCTCAAGGTTTAGGTTTAATAGATCCACTGTATCATTTGGTGGAAATCCAGAAGATTACGAAAAAGTATTTAATCATTCATCATCAAGAAAGAACAAAGAAAACCTAATTGAAATAGCTAAATCTGAAATGAAAATGAATCGAATCTTGAAAGGTTTCATGATTCCCCATAATGAAGGTGTTGCTACTGCAAGAGGAAAGCATAAAGCTCCCCGTGATCCATTTTTAGATGGAGCTATGCACGGCGGCCTTGTTCCTAATTTTGCAGATCCATTAAGTGCGGCGATATCAAGAGAGCGAGCAGCAGGAGTTCCTCAGGCCAGAATCAGGGTAGAGAAAAGTTCTCAATTAAAAAGTGCTCAAAACCCAATGGGGCTCGCAGTAACTAATACTAGAGATGAGCCGGCCGGAGTACAGCAGGGAATAAGGCGCGCCAAGACTATGGGTATAGACCCAAAGAAACATGGAGCGAGCAAGGGCATGGTGCCGAACTTTGCCGCGCCACAAATTCCAGACGCAATTTTAAATAATGCTAAAAATGAATTGTCTGAAATGTCTAAAGCTTTCACCGATAGCTTTAGTGAGTTTTCAAAAATAGCCAGCAAGTTTGGTAAGGAAGGTAAAGAGACATTAGCTGAGATAGCCAGCTTTGATATTTCTAAAGACTTTGAAGGAATCAAGGATTTATTAAATGAAAAAATGGAAAGAACAGAGGCACAAATAAATTCCATAACAGAAAAAACAGGCAAGCTTTCCAAAGGTGAACAAACTAGGTTGGGCGAACTAAAGAAGGCTAAGTCATCAGGAGAAGCGCTATTAAAATCTACAGAAGAAAAGTCGCAAAAATCAAAAGCAGTAAAAAACTTATCATCCAGTGAGCCCGAAGCTCAGAAGGCACAATTAATCAAGTCCGAAAACGCAATGATAAAAAAGATGCTTACCGCAAGAGGTACAGATCTTAAATCTCTAAAAGAAGCAACTAAGGCTAGTCAAGATTTCAGAATAGCTTTGGATGAATCCGCAAAATCTGCTGAGGAATCAGACGATGACGGAGGTGGGCTTCAGCGTTTGTTTTATCTTCAGTCGGCGATTAGCTTAGTTAATGGTCAATTTGAAACGCTGGCTGAAGGCGCATCTGGACTAACCAAGACCTTTGCACAGGGAATGTTGGCGATAAGCAATGTAACAGCTTCTTTTATTCAGCAAAAAGAACTAGTTTCTGAAGGAATGAATATGGCTGGAGTGAAAAGGAATGAGTCCTTCTCGATTGGTCAGGCGTTTAACCCAGAGGCTAGAGCCGCCAGAAGAAGTGCTGCAGCAGCATCGGATGCAGGATCCAGGGGCAGCGGAGTAGGCAGGATGGGAGGATTGATGAGAAACCTTTCAGGAGTAGGAAGAATGTTTGGACGATTCTTGCCAGTTATTGGTCAGTTATATACTGGTTTCACTGTAGTAAATGAAGCATTCAAGATGTTTAATATAGGTGAGATGTTCGGCCTAGAGAAAGGCTCTGGGGTTATGGATCTTCTCTCGAGCCAAGGAGAAAGGGCCGCAAAGAAACTAGAAAAATTAGGAGAAAGTACCGAGAAATTGCAAGGAGCTCTTGAGTCGTTAAATAGCCAAACAGAAAATAGAGAAAAAGTTACAGATCTTGAAATTTTAGGATCAAGAAGAACTCAGAAGCAGGAGCTGGAACTTCAGCAATTAAAACTAAAGGGGCTAGACATAGATATAAAAGCTCAGGACGCTTTATCTGGTCTTTTGGACGAAAATCTAGTAGGAACAAAAGTATCAAAAAGATTTATCGAAGAACTGTCGAAAGGCACAAACAGCAACGAAGACTACGTAAAAGTAATAGAAAGAGTAATAAAGGCGCAAAAGAGCCAGGCAGCATTTCTTAGTGGGTCCAAAAGTTTTGGAGACTTGATAGACAAGAAGCTTGACAAATTTAATCCGGATAGTGACGACATCAAGCTGCTCCAAGGAGCATCAAAAGTTAGAGGATCCCAGATAGGAATGGGCTTTTCTTCTGCAGCTGCAGGTGGCGAGGATATGGATGTTAAAGATAGACTATCTATATTGAGCAAAAATATAGCTGCCCTTGAAAGAGAATCTTCCACTGTAAGTTTTAGAAGCATGAGTGATGTGACCAAACTAACCGATAGGTTAGCAAAGAACCTGCAGGGTACAGAAGATTTTGATGCAGAAATGATGGCTTCTCAGATAAATTCTTTTATTAAAAACATAGATGAATCAATTGATAATACATCTGGCTTAGATCCTAGAGAGACAAAAGCAGTAAACGCTGGAATGAAGCAAATGGTTATTCAGCTAAACAAGCTCAAGAAAAACCTAGAAGGAGAATCAGACAGAAATAAAGAAGCTCAACTAAAAAAAGAATATGTAACTGCATATAAAAACATCATATTTAATATCGAACAATTTAGAAAAAACGAAGCTCACTTAACCAAGTTATCTCTTGCGTCGTTAGCCCATCAAAATAAATTAAATTCATCCCAACAAAGTTTACTGCTTGAGTATAATGCGATAGGTAAAGAAGCCGCAATCTCTTCCGACTTTGCGAGAAAAAGAAATGCAATGGAGGCAAAATTTATTGCAGACAAGCAGGGTGTTGAGATGAAAACTATTGAATCTTTAAACAAATTAAGGGATACATATTTTAATACTGATCAATTAGCTCAACAATTTAAAAAAGATGGAGAAGAAGCGGCAGGCGCAGTACAAGCCCTCAAGGATAATATCAAAAAAGGAATAAGCAATGCAGACTTTGCGGGAATCGGCAAGAGCATGAATCTGAATCCAGAAGTAATGGCAAAAGTGACCGAAGCATTCGAGCAAACATCCGCAGAAACTAAAAACGCAACATCATCATTAGAAGTCATCTCCTCATTGCTTAATAAATTTGGAAAAGCTACAGATAGTTCGACTGCTTCTGCCCTCTTACTTGCTTTGCACGAAAAGGGCTTAGTCACAATAACCGATGAGCATTTAAATCTATTAAGATCCGGCTTATTAAGTAGAGAAAGACAATTAGAATTATTAAATACAGGCAATAAAGAAGCACAACAATTACTAAAGCTAGAAGAAGAACATAAATTTATAAAAGAAAAAACAGTAACAGGCGCAGCTAAATTATATAAAATATTACAAGCAAGAGGCCGCGAAGAAAAACACGTATTAGATTCCGTAAAAGGCGAAGCTGCAACCCTTGCGGTGCTGAATGATTTTTATAAAAAAGATGTTTCCATATTAGCTAAAAGCTCAGAAGCTATGGAGTTAGGTTTCCAAAAGCAAGTAGAGAAAAATAGAACAGACGCAATATCCGCAGTACATTCTCTTAGGATGCTTGAGGCTCAAACTGGTTCGCTTGAAAATTCAAAAAATTCATTGATAATTTTAGAGGCAAAACTTAAGAGCGAAACACACAATGCAGTATTAGCTCTACAGGAATCTAAGTTTAGGTTAGATTACTTGAAAGATCAGTCTAATAGGTCGGAATTAGTTACACGCCAGCTCGCAAAGGAAAGGGCTGATTTACAAACTAGTAATTTATTGGCGGCCGAAAAGAATGTTCAATTATCAAAGACTGGAGAACTGAGAAAGCTTGTTGAGGAACAGCTCAATGCGACACTTCATTCTTCTAGATTAGAAGCTTTAACGGCAGCAGAAAATGCTTTATTATTGACTGGAAAAACAAAGCAAGTAAAATTAATACAAGAAGCCAACGAATTACAAGAAGCCTCGAATAAGCTGACCGAGTTGCAGAATGCTGTAACAAAAGCTGGGGTTAGCGATAAGACTTTACGCATGACCACCACTGCAGATATTGGAATAGAAAAAGCTAATTCAATATTGGGAACAAGAACTGCGGGTATGAAAGCTACGGTTGAACCTAACGCTGAAAATATGCTTGCTTATGCAAACTCTCTTGAGCAAACCAATAAACTGCTTGGAAATGGAAGCAGGGTCATGGATAGGTTCAGAACAAAGATGGCTGAAATAAATGTTGAGGCTGAAAATTTAAGTGCAGATTTAGTTGATATTGGAATTGACAATGCAAGAAGTGGTCTCAAGCAGATGTTTGACGACATTGGATCTGGCGCAAAGAGTGCAAAAGAAGCGTGGAATGATTTTGGTCTTGGTTTAGCTAAGCAATTACTTGATCGAATGACGCAAAATAATATAGACAAAATAGTTAAAAACTTAACATTTGCATTTACCGGAGAAGAAGGAAAGTCTGACGCTGAAAAAATAGCTAGCGAGACTGCACACTTAGTAGGAGTAAACGAAGGAATAATATCTTCGAATCAAGATTTAATATCTGCAATAAATGGCCAGACAGAAGCGTTAAAAAAACAAATAGACTCAGAGACACCAGTTAATAAACCAAAAACTAATTTGATTCCAGAGAACACAGCAGGAGGAAAAGCCCCCCTTGAAGCCGCAATGAAAAAGGTGTCAGAAATCAAAGCCGCAGAAAAAAAGGCCATGTTAGATCAAATGGAGAAGGTTGTAAGCGAGGGGGTTGATAACACTGTGACTGCGGTTAATAATGGTTTCACAAAAATAAAACAAATTGCAGGAGACTTTGAAGGCGGATTCAATGACATAATGGGCCGCATTCGGTTAAATATAGAAAAAGGATCAACAAGCCAAGAGCCCAATAAAGTCCTTACGTTTACGCAAGAAGATCGGATTTCGAATAATGATAATATTAATTTAAAAAAAGAAGAAATAAAAAATCAGTTAGAAGAAATAAAAACCTTAAAAGCAAGATTTAAGGACAAGGAAGAAGCGACTCATTTGGAAAAAGCGTTCTCTCAGGGATCTATGATAAATAATCCGCTCGAATTTTGGAAAGGTGACGATCTAAGGGATGCAGAAAACGTTGATAAAATAAGACGAGAAGGCTTCGCTTCAAGACAAGAAGGTGAGATATTTGAGTATGGAGTTCAGGCCGAATCAGGCAAAAGGATGAATAAAAGCACAGAAAAAATAAAAAGCCTTAATGATATTGCATCTCCAACGAGTAAACAATTAACTGAAATTACAAATTACAAAAATGAATTAAAAGAGCAGCAAAAAATATATAATCAATCTACTGCTATTTTAAAAAATATAAAAGTTCAGAGATCCGAGGAAATAAAAAATATCAACTTGGCCGAAGAATCACTTAAGGGACTTAATGGGCAACTTGTAAAGTTAGAAGACATTTCTAAAAAAATGGGGGTGTTGACCGACAGCAACAGTAGTAACCAAGTGGACATACCCAATAAATTCTCAGGCGGCAAAATACAACACTTCGCAAAAGGCGGATTTGTAGACGGCCCAGCAGGCGTAGATAAAGTTCCTGCAATGTTAACGGCAGGAGAGTATGTCGTACCTAAAGACAAAGCAAAGCAATTCAAACAAAACGGCGGAGAGATACAGAATTTTTCAATAGGCGGAATGGCCAAAGAGCTAAACAATAAAAACACTGAAAATAGAGCCATTAGGGGCGGACAAGGTGTGACGCAGTTACTGGTTATGAATGAGGTCTCTCGCGGGATAGCTAAATATTTAGAAAAGCCAAAAGATGACGGACCCCCAACATTTGATAAAAATAAATTCAACAATTTAGACCTAAGATCAGACGTAAATATCAAGCGTGGAGACCCTAGGTTGAGTGCAAGGTTTTTAGCTAAAGATCCAGTAATGCAGGAATATAAAGATTATCTCTTAGAGAAGGCTGCTTATGACGTGCAAAAGAAAAACGAGAAAGTCGATAAAAAAATGCAGACAATCGGCTCTGTGCTTTCGTTTATGGGCACCTTTGCAATAGCCCAAATGTCAGACATAATGGAGCCTTATGTTGAAAAAGCAGTTGGATGGGCAAAAAATAAGGCTATAAATACCGCAAAAGGTCATACGGGTTTCGGAAAAGATTCAGGTGCATTTAAGCTTGCCAGAAGTCAGGGATTAAATGCAAATTATAAAGACGTAAGTAATCATATTGAGACTGGAGAGCCTTTAGTTATAAACAATAAGGGATATCACTTGATGTCTGGCCGAAACGAGAGAACTAAGTGGGAGTACATAAATAATTCTCCAAAAAGTCATAGGCAAATAATGCGTGGTCAAAAAATTGGTATTGACGAAAATAATGCATCAATGCTTAAAAGGGCAAGAGGTTATCAATCTGGAGGCTCGATACCAGCAATGCTTACAGCGGGAGAAGGCTTCGTTCCAGCTCCTGTTGCGAAGAGAATTGGTTATGATAATTTAAATCGCATGAACACTACTGGTGGGCTTCCAATTGTTCAAGGCAAAGGAGGAATAGATAATGTTGGACCAGTAGGATTAACCGAGGGCGATTTTATCATAAAGAAAAGCTCAACAGACAAGCTTCTCAGAGAGAATCCCAACATGATGCGTTTCGCCCTACAGAATCCAGAGGGATTCAAGAGGGGTGAGCAGGGTTATTACGAAGGAGGAGTAGTTGGTAGCCCTTCAACAATTCCCGCTCCATCCGTACCAAAGCAGGCCCCAACAAACAGACTCAAGAGTGTGGATCCTGCTGAGATGCTTAATCAGTCTTTCAACCAAAAACAAGAAGCCGCTGTAGCGCCACAACAAAAAAGCGAAGTAACCAACAATATAAACGTTAATGTATCCATAGACCAAACAGGAAAAGAAACGGTATCGACAGAGAATTCTAACAGCTCATACGAAGAAGAGCAGCAACTTTCATTAAAAATAAAGAGCGCCGTGCTGGATGTAATCAGGCAAGAAAAGAGAATAGGTGGGGAACTTAGCTCATGAGGCAAGCTGTTTTAGGTTATGAACAAAAATTCTTTATAAACGGAACTCAAATATCAGGAGTTCAAAACGTTGCGGGCTCTTATGCGATAGATGAAAGACCAATAAATGTTCTTGGTTGGGGGCATGTAAATAAAAATTTCTATAATGATAGAGAAAGATTTGCTCAGCCTGATGGGTCTTTTATATTGGACGAGAATGGATTTAATATATTAGGAGAAGAAAGTTTAGATTGTGCGGTAGATGGAGACATAAGCGGCTTTCCAGAGAGCATGGCTGTTTTGAATGCCCCACTGGAGGGTTCTTTTTCGATTAATTCTGTATTGGTCAGTGAGGATTTCTTTTTACAATTCACGGGAGACGTACCATTTACTGGAAGTATTCATCATGGAAAGAAATACTTTGGTTTTGATAAGGGGTATATAACTAGCCACTCTGTTTCTTGCGGCGTTGGGGAACTTCCAACGACATCCACATCAATAAGAGTTTTCGGAGACATAGGTGGATCTCCTGAGTTTATGGAACAAGAAGATGAGGGCGGACTATTTCTTCAGGAAGATGGATTTGCAATAGGCTCAGAAGATTCTAATGCCGGAATATACAACGCATCAGGTGATAATCCTTTCCCCGAGATAAGGCTGCCAAATCAAGGGTCCATCATTATAGAGTGCGCTGGAGCAACGACAGATAGGGTTACATCTTTTAACTACAGTATAGACATACCTATATCCCCAATTTACACAGTAGGCTCTTCTGTGCCAGCACAGGTAGATGTTGCATGGCCTGTGACGACCAACACTTCTTTCAGTTTAGATATAGACAAATACGAATATCAAAGCTTGAGGAAATACTTGAAGTCTCCCACGGTTCACGACATTGCGATAAAAATTAACGATTGCTTTGGTGTTCCGATTCAGCATTATGTAGTCAAGAGTGCGAGATTAATAGGAGAAGACATGGCCGCTTCGACAGACGGGAAAATGACTGTAAATTTAACATATAAATCTTACTATAATAAGAGATGAGTAAGCCTTTTTATAGATACGAAGATGTTCCATTGTTGATGGCTTCTGAGGGTCAAGAGCCAGTTATGGTTTTTGCTAATAGAGCTGGTTTATCTGCTAGTCAACCAATACAAGCAAAGAAATTTATAGAGGATTATCATATATCATTCGCATTGCAAACTGGAGATATACATTTTACTGGAGCTCATGAATCGGGTTTCTTGATGGGTCCGCGCAATGGCCCAGGAGTAAGACTTCCAGAATCAGTTGAAAATATATTAAGCGGAACTAAAATTGCTTATCCTGGCGGACAAGGACTTTACTTGACTGAAGATTTATCTGCTGGTGATTATTATATAAATGTAAGGTCTACAGGTGAGACTATATTGAGGTACGAGGAAGACATAGAGCATGGAGAAGTTGAGGTCTTAAGGAATTACGCAGCAGGAGGAATAGTAAGAGGTTCTTTGGATGTTACTTATTACATGAACACTGGAAATCTTCATACTTTTGCAGACTTGACGGGCTTGCTTGATCCTAATATTTACCCACAAGTAAACGAAACAAAGATAACCGGATGCTTTGGTGACTACATTTTTGAAGACGCGTATTTAAGAGAACTTTCTTTTTCGGCTCAACCCTTTCAGGTTGTCGAATCAAACTTGAGTTTAGATATATATGGAAGAATGTTGTACCAGTCTGGATTGGCCGACTCTATAATTGAAAATTACGGATGCCTAAAAGAGCAACAAATAAGCGTACCTCACGCAATCAATACAAAAATACTTGGAGCCTCTGATGTCGGAATAGAATATCCTTTAGATTTTTCATACAGCATAACGTCCACAAGAAACCCAGAAGTACCAATACCTCTAAGCGGAAAAATGAGCGACGAAGGAGAGCTGCCAATAAGGGTAACCAAGGAAGCCATAGACATCAGTATAAGAATAAGAGGAGAAAAGTTAGATCCATTTTTAAAAATATCAGGGCAAAGAGCTGATGTAACGGTTCAGTTATCAGACATAGGTTTCAGTAAAGAATTTACCGACAACAATCAAGGACTGCTCAAAGAGTTTAGGTTGGCAGGAAGCTTGGTTCATCCAGATTTACCATCTCAAGAATTAAAAGATTATGGAGTTGTTGAAGAGGATAATTTAAGCGTGTCGGAAGGAGGGTTCCTCCAAGGTTCCGCAACAATAAAACAATCTTATAGATAATGGATATATCGAATTCAGGATTGGATGTTAATTGCGTACAATGGTGGCAGCAGAGCGGTGATGCAAATCTTGTGTTCCGCAACGAACCAACTGGATCTAGTGAGCAACTTTTTGAGTACCCAGAGTCTGGCTCTTATAGACCCGTAGAAGATCCTTATTTGTCGGGTAGGGGTGTACAGTATTTTGCACAAACAGGTGAAGATGTAACTCTAGCAAAGTATGTTTATGTAGATTATAATCCTAATTATTATTATTTAGAAAATGATATTTTATCAATAGATGATTTAGTTTTTTCTCAAGATAAAGATTTTACTATATCGACTAGTAAAGAATTAAACATTAGTGAATTTTTTAAACTTAATCCTAATTTAGGTTATTCTATTAATGTATATGTTAAAAAGGATAATGAGTCTACTAGTTTAATAGATAATTATAAAACATATATAACAGAGAACCAAGATAGATCTGTTAATATTGGAGATTCTATTGGAGTTGGTGTTGGTATAAAGTTTTATGATGAAAGTGATGTTGAGCTTTATGCGCCGAATCTAAGGGATACTCATAGGTTAATGGCGACTAGTGAATTAAACCATAATGAATACTACGATGTACAATTAGATATAGCCAACACTTCAATACCTGATGAGGCTGTTTCTGCGCAGTTAGTTTTATTTGTTTATGGAATGAGTGCTGGTTCATTTATTTTCAAAAAACCATCAGTAAGAAATTTAAGTAAGTTCTTTTATTGCATAAAGGATCACGAGTCAACTTCATACAATAGTCCGAATAGTAAAGACGGATTAGAATATTGGACTCAAGATTTTGTTTGGAGGCCTTCCTATGGAGCGAAGTCTGACTTTGTAGCAATCAATGAAGAATTAAAAATGGGGGAAGGTAAAGATTATGTTACCAATATGGCAATAAACGCATTGCCGATGGAATTAACATTAAACTTTAGAAACCGAACAGACAAGGAAGCTAGAGCTATTGTCCACTTCTTGCAGGAAAAATCATTTGCATACGAGTCAATTTTTAGCCTCGATTATAAGGGCGACAGGTTATTGTCAAGCGAGATATCGGCGTTCAACTTTGAGTTTTCGTACCCATACAGGAGCGACTTAAAATATACTTGTACTCAATTTAACCATACTATTTCTTATAGGAATAATAATAATGTAAATGCTAAGTTTATATGCAATACAGAAAGCTCTCTGTCAAGCGTGGAGAGTCACGCTGGTTACAACAAAAGAATTGATGCACTGATACCTATATTCATAGATGAAACTACTCACTTCAAAAAGGGCGAGCAAATAAAATTAAACACCTTCACCTTGGAAGAAGGAGATGGGGTTATAACAATTGATACCAATAAAATAAAAACAATCAAAAGGTATCCGGAAGACCCTTTGGCTCCAATAACCGGGGGAATAATAACTTTTACTGATGATGTAGATGTAGAAGAAGAAGATTGCGTTTACATAACAGTTGCAGATCCAAAGAACTCTATTTTTAACGTTGGAAAAACAAAGATAAAGAAAAAAATATCAAAAAACCAATACGCTTTTTGGCCAATACTTGAAGAAGGAGATGAGTCCGACGTTGCAAACTTGAGAGCAACATCTTCTGCCGGAGAGAACACTTCTGTGCAATGGTTTGACGAAGTCGGTGAAAGTGAATTAGAACCTAGGCAGCAAGAGCTGCTCACCACTGACTTGGCAGATCAATTATGGAGACCAACTGATGTAGATAGAATAACTCCAAGAAATGAACTATTCGAATCAGAGGATGGAGCTCAATACTTTGAGGAGACTACAGAAGAGTTCATAACAATAAGGGGTGAAGATTTCATAATAAGCGGAAATATCATGATGAAGAAGATGCAAGTCTGCCCAGAGGATTGTATGTTCAGTAAGGTTCTTTTACCAGAGCATGTTTCGAATATACCGTCAGAGGTAATAGATCCAGCAACCGGGGCACCCAGAAAAAGGCAGGTTTATCTTAAAAACTACAGAAGGATGCAGATAGACTCAGACATAGACGCAGAAAGCCTGTACGTAATCTTTACGCCTTTAGAGAATTTTACACTAGAAGCGAAGGATGATTTCTGGTTGCTTGTGTCTGCGGTTCAGGGCAGGAGTAGTATTTACTTAAAAGACCCGAATGAAATACCTAAATATCCATGGTTGGAGGTCAGGAACTTTGACCACAAGCCAAGTTTGGCATTTAGCTTAGAGCAGACGCCCGATAATATTCAGTCAAGTTTTCTAAAATACTACAACAAAAAATTCAAAAGGGGTATTAACGGAAACTTATCAACTTTTAATTTGACATTTGAACAAAGAAGTGACGAAGAAGCGTCTGAAATATTGCAGTTCCTTGAGAGTCATCTTGGTTACAAGAAGTTTAGGTTTCAAATGCCGCGCCCATATCTAAAGGATGGAAGTTACATCACTTCGCCAAGCAGGCCTTATATTTCGAGCTTCTATTGTCCTAGTTGGGGGCACGATATAATATACAAAAATAATCACACAATATCTGCGACATTTATAGAGTCCACAACTTCAATAGAGGAGGATCTAAGGAATGTTTTTGGAATAGGAAGAGATGAAGATAAACCCTGTTATGGAGCAGAAATATATGATCCAATAACGACCCATGAGCTTTGCACTTTTTCTTCTCAATTGATGGCTGCAAAGGGTGCTGGTTTTGACCTTGATCAAGACTCGAAAACTGCAAAATCTAAAGCTGTTGATTTAGTTTTTATAGTTGACACGACGGGGAGCATGACATTTGCCTCTATGGAGACGAATGGCGTCACCAAAACAAAGTATCAGGTATGTATAGATGTGGTTTTAAAAATGATAACAGCTCACGATAGTTATGTCATGCCTGGAACCGAATCATACAATGGTGAGTTCAGCGCTCCACCATTAAGCTTTGGGTCCAGGAGTGGAGACGATACTGTTCCTCCTTGGCCAGCAGACGATCAAGTTTTAAATAGTTTAATTTCTAAATTATATGACCCGCTAAAAGAGTTACAGGAAGAACTGGAAAATAATGATTACAATTTAGAAAACCTAGATAGATTTAAAATAAAAATAGACCAAAAAAGAGTTAATCTTGGTTTTATACTGATGGCGGATACAAGGCAGGTAATTCAGGATGTTTCAGATTACCCAAGCTCATTTGATAAAGTGCAATCTTATAAGAGCATAGACATAAAAGATCCTAACGACCCACTATTGGAAGATTCACCTAGAGCAGTTAGCCAGGCCTTGGCTCAGTTTTATAATAGCCCACGAGCCGAACATGTGACAGATAGAATAGTTGTAATGCTAAGCGATGGAGTTTTTACAACCGCTGACGCCACCATGCCCCTAAAGGGGGCAAGTCACGACTATAATAAATTTTATAGCCAATATACTCTTGACATGTGCGCTGAATTAAGAAAAGGAGGAGACTTGGCGGTCAGAAGACCATCTGACGAGACGCTTAAAAAGTATGGTTATCAATCTCAAAATCCATATGCCAAGATGGAGCAATATAAATTTAAAGAAAGGGATGGCGGAAAGTCAGCTTATAATAATCCTGACCTGGGCAAAGATAATCCCGCATGGTATAAAGAGGAAATGCCAACGGTGTTTATGTTTGCTAGGGTAGGCGTACCTGGACAATTGTCTGACTACGCTCCAAATTATGTTTATGATTATGATAAGCCGGCGCCATACTTAGAGCCGCCAGGCAAGACTCCTCAGTTCTTTTTTCCCATAACGCAAGGGGGTGACTTAAATGGAGAAGTAACTAGGATAATGGACTTGATAAAAGTTGTAGAAATGCTCACCAATGATAATGGTTATCAGAACGTATTATCGATAGTTCTATATAATTGTGGCCCTCACGATGTAAAACTAAAAAACACATTAATTAATATCGAAGGCCAAAACACCGCATTAAAATACACTACTGAAATATTAAAAGAAGGTATACCCAAAGGAGGAAACGTTAGGGATTTAACTTTCACGCAGCCAGATCAGGGATTAGGGTCAATAGTGAAAGGTTACGGCGGCCAATACTTTGGCGACTCGGACAATCAAGATTTATTTTCAGACGACCCTAAGGCTTCAAATATATTGTGGACTTCATTTAATACCCAATACGAAGTGTCAAGACAAGGGATAGTAGAAAACATAAATGGAGGGTGGGCCGCAAACTCAAATTTAACAAACGGAGTTAAGAATACAGGTGTTGCATTTAAAGGTATGCCGATAAGAGTATTTAAGGCAGATTCAGGCTTACAGATAACAGACTACAATATAGGAAACGTTACCTCTAGTAATGGATACAGGGGAGATTATTCCCATTTACCAGCAATAAAGCCTGGTGAAAAACTTGATTTATTTTTTGGAGTAAAAACTAATAAGTTGAGCGACTTTTCCGAAAAAGTTCAACTCTTTATCAATTCAGACGACGAGACAATGAAGGAGATGGACTGTTATGCTAATTATGATTTTGAAATAATCATTCCATCAAGCAAGGAGTCTTTAGGTGATTCTGACACTAAGGATAATAGCGACCCAACTGATTGTGAGAGCGTATGGATGAATTCAAATCTGATTATAGACCACCCAGAATATGGAAAAGTTTCTTTTGATAGTAGCCCTAAGTTACCTATCGCCCCAACATACCACCCTTGGGCTTTAAGGGATTTCGCAGATAAGCCGCCGACATCAGGGGGTAATTCTTTCAAGATGTGCAACATAGCTTCAGCTCAAACATATACATTTTCTCAACCAATAAGAAATCCTCTTTTGGCTGTGTATAGTTTGGGAAACCCTGGTTTAAGCGTAACTATAAAAACAAGCACCAAAGTTGTCGATTATTCGGGAGGAGCAAAATCAGCTGACCATTCCACTATAGTTGTTGATACAGACTTTAGCTTCAAGGGGCCGGAGGCTTTTGGAGTCCTGCAGTTTCCGGGGGAGCATACAAGCATAACTTTAACGCCAGACACCGCTGAGTGTTACTATAGTCTCGTATGGGGCTTGCAGTATTGCCCATGAGTTTCATAAGTGAAGAGTCTGGAGTGTGCCTTTCGGAAACCGGAACGTCGGTGCTTGCTGGGTGTGACTTTTTAATAGATGAGTTGGGCAGAAAGTATATACTGACAGAAGGATCAAAAAGAATAATCCCAGAAGGAGATTGTTTGCCAATTACTGACTTTGATTGTAGTAAGCTTGATAGAATTACCGTGGATAGCGGAAAATTTGTAACCATAATTAATACCTGTAGTCTTCCTTTAACTATAACGGGATTTAAAAACGAAGACCCGTTGAGGTTTTCTATATTTAATTACCCGGAATATTCAGGCTACGCAGAATATAATACTGGTAACACTCAAGAACTTCCTTTTACTGTCGAACCATTCCAAAGAGTAAACATAAATACTTTTTTTCATCCTTTATATTCCGAGCTTATAAGTGGAAAAGCGGGAACTTATGAGAATAGAACTGGAGATAAGTTTGAGTCTAACGTTTCAATACTTCCGGGCTTTGAGGTATTGAACTGTGTGGAGGACCCAAATACTTCTATTTTATGGTGGGAGGAAAATGAGCATTGCGATTTGGTTCTATTGAATGATGCGGAGAAATCTTTTAATCCTGCAGCTCAGTGGTTTCAGGAGTCTGGTGATGATAACTATCAAGTCAGGGAGTCATTATTTGAATCATACACTGAAGATGCCCAGTATTTTGAAGAGAAAGGTGAAGAAAATGTAGCGGTAAAGTATAACTCAAAAGCTATATCTTCTTATTGTTCGCCAAAGTTTAAATTAGAGGGAGAATTTATCTGCGAGCCGGTTGATAGGGACTTCTTGAATAATGACGAAAACTTTATAGAGCCCGACTTTTCAGTATTAAAAAAAATACAGAATGACTATTTTTTAAGCAAAAAGAAAACGATAGAGATTAACACTACTGATGTAGTGACGGTTCAGAATATTTACCAAGGATTAAAGGACTCTTCTTTAGCTTACGCAGCAATGTTGAATAATATGCAACCTAATTGGTATGAAGCTTATGGGGACCTAGGAATATCTGGAGCTCTAGGCGTTTTTCACTCCTTAGTGCAGGGGGTTATAGATGCAGGCCAGGATAATGACATAAACAATTTACTGCAATCCTCGTTACCCACAACGCAAGTGAGTTATGGAGACAAGAAGATTCAAGTTTCTTACGCAAGTAATAATACCTCTGAAGTGCAACTTGATGGCTATAATTGGACGGGAATGATTATCAAAAACGAACCAGTTGAGAACGCTGGAGACGTAAGTAATCAAGCTGTATTTTTTAACGCAGAAATTATTCCAGGACAAGCAAAAGATGTAAGAATGTTTATTGTCAATAGTGGAGATTTTAACAACTACCCAATGAAAGAGACGATATGAATATTTACAGTATGTCCTCTGGTGACAACGACCCAAGTAATGATTATGTAAGAATGCATGTTGCGATGGACGCTGGGACAAGTTCGAATATACGAATATATAATAGTGGAATATCTGGGGTAATTCAGTATAGCTCCACTTCTGATTACGCATGGAAAGTTGAGAGAGTTAAATATATTTCCGAAGAAACTGTTGAACTAAGCGCATCAGAAAATCAAAAAATTGGTTACCCTTCAGGTTTTGCGTGGATTCCTGGGGATTCAGTATGTTCTCTTTCTAATTCAGAAGAGGTTGAGACAGGAAAACTAGATTCGTTGACGGAAAAGTCAGAATTAAGTAATAACGAATATTTGAAATCTGGATCGCTTGTATTAGAAGACTTGTATGATGATGAGTGGAGCCCTCAGGGAATAATGAAGGTTTCAAACGTATATTCTCTCAAGGGTAATATGCCTTTTGTGAATATAAAAAATAAAGAAATAAGCTCAACTGGATCTTTTGATATTTACGCTTCGTCACTTGAGGGATGCATTTTCACAATGGATATAAAAAGGGATTTCATAAGCGGGGATTCCAACGGGCCTGGTAGCTTGTTATTACCAGACTTAATAAAAACAAAAACAACATCTTCAGCGAGCAAGGGTGAAACTTTAAAAGAGTGGAACAGCATGTTTGAGATAAACCAAAACTCCAACGTAGATTCTATATTCAAAAACGGACAAAACAGAGATGAAGTTTTTATTCAAGAGATGCAGGATTATTTAGAAAAAAATTGGTACAACAAGTTAAAAAGAAATTTGTGGGGAAATTATATAGATAATGAAAGCATACAATTAAGCTCAAGAGATCCAGAAACATTAAAGAATCATATATTCTATTGTTTTTATTATTTTGGAGCTTCTGATGATATAAATATATTATCTAATACTAGTTTTAGTAGTAGCGAGGGGATGAATTGGTATATTGGTCTTGGTGGTAAAAGTTTATTTTCGGAAAACGTAAGGGCGCTAAGATCTGAACTAGCATACCTTCCAGTAGTAAAGCAAACAAAAGAGATAACAAAAATATACGCATCTCCTCCAAGAACAACTTATTCATACAATTTACAAAATAATATTAATATTGCTGATTTTATTGATTAATTAATTTATAATATATATATGAAAGATACAGGTAAAAATATTAAAGCTTTATTCGAGCTGGATCCTTCTGCTATTATATGTTTGTATAAGATAGATTTAAAAGGGAAAGGTCAGTATTTATTTCATGCTGGAGAAAATGGATATAAAAATAAGCTAGTATTCAATAGCCAGGAGTACGACTTCTTTCCCATAAAGGCTGACGGATTTGAGGTTCAAGGAGATGGCAGATTGCCCAGACCTAAATTAACATTCACAAATCATCAAGGAGTAATCTCATTGCGCCTGAATCACTTTGAAGATTTTATTAATTATAAAGTCACCAGAATAAAAACATTTGTTAAATATTTAGATGCAGTTAATTTTCCTAATAATTTTAATCCTCACGCCGAACCTGATCCTGATGCGGCTTTTGGTGAAGATGTTTTCTTTGTTAATCAAAAAACAAAAGAAGATGATAATATAGTAGAGTTCGAATTGGTTTCACTGCTTGAGTTGCAGAACGCAAGCGTGCCAGCCAGGACAGTATACTCTAATAGTTGTCCTTGGCAATACAGAGGAGATATAGGTTGTGGGTATAAAGGTAAGCCAATATCGAACGGTAAGAATAAAAGGTTTGTGCCAAGCGGTTATAATGAAGATATGGTTGGGTCTGAAGTATATTTTAGCGGCGAATTTAAAACCGAAGAGTTTGCTAAATTTGAGGAAGGAAATGTTTATCCAGATTGGTCTATAACTTCTACTTATTCCAAGGGAGATACCGTTAAGCTGGTTCCTTACGACCATGATTCTTCATTGAATCCTATTGATATTTATGTTTGCCTGAATGATGGTGTTAGGTCGAACCCTATTTACGATACAGAAAATTGGGTTTTAGATGATTGCGATAGAAGTTTATGCGGATGCAGACTTAGATTCTCAGATTTAGCTACAGGAGCTGGAGGCGGAAAAAGAATCACAGAGAACCCAGAAGGTAAGGATCAGTTCTGGACCGAATCCGAGGAAGGTCTTCCTTTTGGAGGTTTTCCCGGAGTTGACCCTTATGAGTTTAAGTAAATGTTTGAGAGAGAAGTCATAGTTCATGCGGAGAGTAATCCAGAGGAAGAGGTGTGTGGATTTATTTTGCTTCATAAAGATTTAACTGTATCAGTTGAGCCCGCAATAAACGAACATTCGGCGCCAAGAGATTGCTTTACAATATCGCCAAAAAGCTTCATAAAACATTCTATAGACAAAACAATAGTAGGAATATACCACTCTCATCCAAGGAGCAACGAGAAGCCTTCTCCGCCAGATATAGCCATGTCTGAGGAGATGGGTATTCCTTATTTAATTTACAGCGTAATAACCAAGAAGTTTTTTCTTTATTACCCCGAAAGCTATGAGCCAGAAAAGCTTACTGGGAAACCTTACATCAAGGGTTTCTTTGAATGCACTTGTATGTTCAAAGACTATTTCAAAAAAGAACTAAACATAAACATATCTAAATGGAATGAAAACTATTGGCTTCCACAAGAAGATAAAGATGCAAATAAACTATTAATAAATATATTAAATAATAATTTAGAAAAAAT
>Ga0070743_10000146_pt1 | contig 25391 bp, 10 predicted proteins | sample ColrivemetaGS697_FD_70187 | JGI IMG/M metagenome (GOLD analysis project Ga0070743, IMG submission 70187) | Estuarine microbial communities from the Columbia River estuary, USA - metaG S.697 | ecosystem: Environmental > Aquatic > Marine > Intertidal zone > Estuary | place: USA: Columbia River... | reverse complement strand
AACTAGTAGTTGAAAAATCCCGTGAAATCTACGAAGACATCTTAGCTGAAGATTTTAACGAAGCTAAAGAAGAAGAAGACGAAGAAATGGACGAAGAAGCTGATGCCAGCGACGAAGACCAAGTCGACGAAGCAGCAGAAGATGACGACGAGGATATGGAAGAGGGTTTTGGCATTGAAGAAGGCGACGACGAAATCGGCGGCGATGCTACAGATGACTTTATGGGCGATATCGAAGCTAGCGATGAAGAAGGCGACGATATGGACAGCGAAGGCGATCTAGAAGACCGTGTAGTTGATTTAGAAGATGCACTAGACGACTTAAAAGCAGAATTTGAAAAAATGATGGGCGGCGAAGAAGGTGAAGGCCAGGACGACATGGACATGGACATGGGCGGCGAAATGGACGACATGGGCGACGATGAAGAAGAAATGAAAGATAGCTTCAGCATCAGCGATAACTTCATGCGCGAGTACATCGAAAAAGTAACAATGCCAAAAGGCGGCGACGACGGTGTTAACACCAAGTCAACCGTTGCTGGTAAAAATGATATGGGCGGTACATCCGCAAATATCGCCAAGGGTGGCGACGGTGGCGCAGGTGGTACAAAAGGCGGTTTAGCAAATCCTTCTACTAAAGAAGACAGTGCTGGCAATGTAAATGTACCAGGTGCTAAGAAAGCAGCAACATTAAACAAAGTCTCCGCACCAAAAGGCGGTGACAATGGTGCTAATACAAAAAGCACAGTTGGCGCTTAATAGCTAGGTAATAAGATGAACTATCTTCGCGAAAACCTGAGTTTTGATCAAGCAAGAATGGTCGTTGAGTCCGACGGCCAAGATGGTAAAAACCTTTATATGAAAGGTATTTGCATTCAAGGCGGCGTTAGGAATCAAAATCAGCGTGTTTATCCTGTTAATGAAATCGGCAGGGCTGTCAAGACCCTGAACGACCAAATTACTGGTGGATACTCAGTTTTAGGTGAAGTTGATCATCCAGATGACCTAAGAATCAACCTTGACCGCGTAAGCCATATGATCACAGAAATGTGGATGGATGGCCCAAACGGTTTCGGTAAACTAAAAATCCTTCCTACTCCAATGGGCCACTTAGTGAAAACTATGTTAGAAAGCGGAGTTAAGTTAGGAGTTTCAAGCCGCGGATCCGGGAACGTTAAAGAAGACGGTTCCGGTGAAGTGTCTGACTTTGAGATTATCACAGTTGATGTGGTAGCTCAACCAAGTGCTCCGGGAGCATATCCTACACCAATCTATGAACACCTGATGAATAATCGCGGTGGTTATAGTAGCCTTCGCATAGCCAAGGAAGTGCAGGGTGATCCTAAGGCGCAACAATACCTAAAAGAAAGCCTATTAAGAATAATAGGCGGACTCCAATAACGAGGAGAATCACATGTTGGAAGCACTAAAATCTCTGTTTGAAAACAATGTGATTTCTGAGGATGTAAAAGCAGAAATTGAGAAAGCATGGGAATCTCGTATTACCGAGAACCGTTCCCAAGTAACTCAACAACTACGCGAAGAATTTGCTCAACGATACGAACATGACAAACAAGTTATGGTCGAAGCAATTGATCGTATGTTGGAAGACCAACTACGCGAAGAAATTGCTCAGTTTGCAGATGATCGTAATCAACTTGCAGAAGCTAAGGCAAAAGTTGTTGCCAAAGCCAAAAAAGATGCTGAGAAGATGAAAGAATTTGTCGTTCGTCAACTAGCAACTGAAGTCAAGGAATTACATGAAGATCAAATGCAAATGGCAGCTAAGTTTGGTAAACTCGAACAATTTGTAGTAGAAGCTTTAGCACAAGAAATCGCTGAATTCCATACAGATAAGCAAGAACTTGCAGAAACAAAAGTGCGTTTGGTACGTGAAGGCCGTGAGGCTTTTGCAAAAGTCAAAGAACAATTCATCCGTCGTGCAGCTAACTTAGTAGAGTCTACAGTTGAAAAAACTCTGTCTACAGAAATTGGACAATTGAAAGAAGATATTGAAACTGCTCGTCGTAACGACTTTGGTCGCAAATTGTTTGAGGCATTTTCGCAAGAATACCAGACCAGTTATCTATCAGAGAAATCTGAAACAGCTAAATTGCTCAAGGTTATAAACCAGAAAGAGTTGGAAGTTGCAACCGCTAAAAACGATGCAGCACAAGCTAGACAACTCGCAGAAAGCAAAGAACACAAAATTAAGGCATTAGTGGAAAGTAAAGAACGTCAAGAAATTATGTCAGAACTATTGGCACCTCTAGCAAGAGACCAAAAAGTTATTATGACCGAACTTCTTGAGAGTGTTCAAACAGTAAAACTACGTAGTAGTTTCGACAAGTATCTTCCAGCTGTAGTAGCGGGCGAACAACCACAAAAACGTAAGGCACTAGTAGAGGCAAAAGAGATTACAGGAAATAAAATTCCTAACAGCGCTAGTAGTAGCGAAGCTGACGTACATATTATTGACATTCGTAAGCTCGCTGGATTAAAATTTTAAGGAGAAATTAAATGTCTGAACTACTCACAGGCCGTTGGAACGAGACCAAGGAAGCCCTATTAGAAGGCCTACAAGGCACCAAGCGTTCAACAATGGCTGTAACTTTAGAAAATACACGCAAGTATCTTGCAGAAAGTGCAACAGCCGGTGCTACTTCCGCTGGTAACGTTGCAACATTAAACCGCGTAATTCTACCGGTAATTCGTCGTGTTATGCCGACAGTTATCGCTAACGAATTAGTCGGCGTACAACCAATGACTGGCCCAGTTGGTCAGATTCACACTCTACGTGTTCGCTATGCTACAACAGATAGCAGTGCAGGCGTCGTAGCTGGTGAAGAAGCATTCAGCCCATTCAAGATCGCTGAAGCTTATTCTGGTAACACATCTTCTGGTAAAGCTGCTTCGACAGCCGCTCTAGAAGGTCAAGCTGGTAACAAGATGAGCATTCAGATCTTGAAACAGACCGTCGAAGCTAAAACTCGCAAATTAAGCGCACGTTGGACCTTCGAAGCTGCTCAAGATGCACAAGCTCAGCAAGGTATCGATATCGAAGCAGAAATCATGGCCGCTTTAGCTCAAGAAATTACAGCTGAAATCGACCAAGAAGTTCTAGCTTCTCTAAGTTCTTTAGCTGGTACAGCTACAGAAACTTATAACCAAGCTGCCGTATCCGGTACTGCTACATTCGTTGGTGACGAGCACGCTGCTTTAGCTGTTCAGATCAACCGTGTTGCTAACTTGATCGCTCAGCGTACACGTCGTGGTGCTGGTAACTGGGCAGTTGTTAGCCCAACAGCATTGACAATTCTTCAATCTGCTACTACTAGCGCTTTTGCTCGTACTACAGAAGGCACATTCGAAGCCCCAACAAACACTAAGTTCGTTGGTACATTGAATAATGCAATGAAGATTTATGTAAACACTTATGCAACATCTGATGATGTTCTAGTTGGTTACAAGGGTTCTTCAGAGAGCGATGCAGCAGCATTCTACTGCCCATACGTTCCTCTAATGAGCTCTGGTGTTGTTTTAGATCCATCAACATTCGAACCAGTCGTATCATTCATGACACGTTATGGTTATGTTGAACTAAGCAACACAGCATCGTCTTTAGGCAATGCTGCTGACTACCTAGGTAAAGTTGGTATTACAACTGCTAACGTTAAGTTTAGCTAATCAACATACCGATCAGGTTGTTAAAAATAAAAAAGGGCTCTTCGGAGCCCTTTTTTTATATCTGCTAAATACATAGTAATGATTCACATGGTGTGAGTTTTATGCGGAAATCCAACCGCGTACAGCCTAGAACGCTGTTTTTCTTAAGGAGAAATTAAATGGGACGTCCTTTAAATAAAAAATATTTCGGTAACACTAATGCACCAGATTTTGGTACAGGTGGTGAGGGAGTTGCTAGCGTAACTGTAGTAACAGGTGATAGCTTGCTGTATGATGCAGCTGACACAGTTTCGTTCACTGCTCCGCAAATTGGCGGTGGAGCAACAGCAACTGGTACAATTCAAGTTGACGTTGGCGGCGCAGTAACAGGTATTCTAGTTACTAGTTCAGGTAGTGGTTATACTTCTGCTCCGACAGTTACTATTACAACTTCAACTGGTACACAAACTACATTAACATTAACAGCAGTATTGACATCTGGCGCAGCCGCTCGTCAAAATGCAATTAGCATGACTGCATTTTTAACTGGTGGGTCAGCTGTTGCAGTTGACATTATTCGTCAAGTGTCGACTGATCGTTATAAAGTAACAGACGGAACACGTACTGGTGTTGTACAACTTCAATCTACGTTAGCTAATGCAGCAGGCGAAGGCAGTATTGCAGCAACTGACAGTGCAGGCGGTCAATACTTTGTTACTAAATTGACAGCTCATAAAGCAACTGTGACAAGAGCTGGCGGATCTAATTGGTTATATGCAAACAACGAAGCTGCTCCATGGAAGTTCGATACAGCAGCAGGAATTTACCTACAAATTGCTAATGCTTAATAGTTGAGAGAATAAGATGTCAAAAATTGTAAGAGTACAAGGTGGTGATTATAAGGTAATAGTTGGATCGTCTTCAACACCTGGTTACATCACCTTAGATACTAATCCGGTTGGTGCAGTTGGAGTTCAAGGTAAAGTTACTATTACTGGGGATTTAGAAGTTCTCGGTAATACTACGACTGTGCAATCGGAAACACTTACAATTAAAGACAACATAATCTATTTAAATGTAGGAGAAACTAATGCCGGCGTTGCCACATTAGGAACTAGTTCAGGTTTCACTATTGATCGAGGAACATTACCAGATGTTTCTGTTCTTTGGGATGAAACAATACTAAGTATAGATCCTACAGGTGCTTTAACAAGTGATCCATCTGGGACATTTGTTTTTAAAGATGCAAATTCAAACTTAAGAGCAATTGCTACTAATAGCATTAATACCTTTGGTAGTAATTTATCGCTTATCGGCGAAGGCAATGGAGTTATAACTGTCGCAGGCACAACTGATTACGAAGAAAATATTATCGATTATACAAAATTGATAACAACATATTCGATTAGTGCAGTTGAACGAACAACAAACGTAGCAACAGTTTATACAACTACTGCGCACGGTTTAATTTCCGGTGAGCGAGTGTATGTATTTTGTACAAGCAATCCAACATTTAATGTTACATTAGGAATCATTACAGGCGTACCAACTACTACAAGTTTCACTTATAGTAATGTTGGTATCGATGTTGCCTTAGGAGCACTAGGATCGGCTACTGGAACCGTAAGGCCAGATGCAATTTTAGATGACGACCGTATTCCAAATACTAGAGCAGTGGTAGATTTTGCTAACAATGCTGTATTAGGAGCAACATTTAATAAAATTTTAGAAAACGATACTAAAGTTCAGGTATACGACTTTGACACAAGTGGCGTTAGTAAAATTACATTTGATGTAGATGGTAGCCAACGTGCTGTTATTAATACCAATGGATTAACTGTTGACAATATTAGAATTAAAAATAATACCATTTCTAATATTAGCAATGACAATATTTTAATTGACAATGTAATTAATATTGCAAACAAAGTAAGTACACCGTTAGCAGTCGCTGGATATGTTAAACTGTATTCTAAAAATACAGTTGGCACAGGCGGCACAGGTTTGTATTTTGTAAATACTTTAGGAACAAATGACGAATTGATCAGTAAAACTAAGGCACTGTTATATTCACTAATATTATAAGGACAAAAAATGGCAATTTACAGTTCATTGATCGATTCGACTGCGTTACCAATAAGTCCTTCTCTTGCCTCTTCGGCAGCAATTACCGTGATGATGTTTTGTAATTTAAACACCACAACCGAGTATGTTGATATTCATGTAGTTGCTGCTGCCGATAGTCCTTCTGACACAAATAAAGTTGTAAATCAATTACCAATTGATCCAAACGATACTTTTACTTTTAGTACAGAACGACTAGTCTTAGATTCGGGAGATAGGATTTATGCATCGACTACAACACCAACCCAAGTAAGTGTTACTGTTAGTTATGTGACGATTTAATTATGAAATATTTACGTAAACACAATGTAAACCCGTTTAATTTGCTTGATGATACTATCTTGCAAAGAAGTGATGGAAACATCGATCTTAACCCAACACAACGAGTTAGGATTAATGGCGATTTAGAATTTGCACCCGGTGTAAGTATACCCGGTCCTGTAGTAACAAATGTAATGTATGTTACTATGGACGGCGATGATGCTAATGACGGTACAGGCGAAGGACCAAACCAAGCTAAACGAACATTAAAATCTGCATGTGCAGTAGCACAAGAAGGTACTACAATTTATGTTAGGAGCGGAGAATATTATGAAAATAATCCAATCACAGTTCCGCCGCGTGTAAGTATTATTGGAGATAATTTACGTAATACAATTTTAAGACCTCTAAACGGAACTTCAACATACACAATTAGTAATGTCAGCAGGACAAACAATATTGTAACAATTGCAACAGTAACTGCACACGGGTTTGTAGAAGGCGACCGAGTAAGAGTTACATCAGCGATTGGATCTCCGGTTGCTGCTGGATTTTTTGTAATTGGTCAACATTATACAATTACAACAGTTGGCGACACTGCTTGGACAACCATCGGAGCTCCAAGCAGTACTGTTGGTACTAGTTTTTATGCTACCGGTTCTGGTTCAGGAACAGGATATGCAGCATTAGCAGATGTAGACGAAACTGATGTTAATATCTTTGAAATAGTTGACGACTATACATTCACCTATAGACAATCTGGTGTTGATATTAGTTCAACTCCGTCTACAGGAACAATTAAAAAAGGTTCAGATTTTTTCTTAGTTAACAGCGCAACTTACATTGCTCAATTAGTTATTAAGGGATTGCAAGCGCCTGCATATTGTGTTAACATGGACAGCGACGCAATTGTAGATACAAGTCCTTATATACAAAACTGTTCTAATATTAACGGACCATGGCTTAAAAACGGAACAGAGTGGTTACCATTCCAAACTGAACAACCTGATATTAACGGAGTAATGGTTACCGGACCAAGACCTCTCCGTGACGATGAAATTGATCCAGCACAAGTTGAGCAGTACGCAGTTGATGTAACAGGTGCCGGCGGCGGAATGTTAATTGACGGTGATCGATATAGTACACAGTGTCCAATTAAATCAATGGTTGCTGATGCGTTTACTCAGGTCTGTCAGGGCGGTGTCGGTTTCCATGTTAGTAACTTTGGATACATGCAGTTAGTATCTTGCTTTGCTGTCTTTTGCTCTAAAGGTTTTTATACAACACGTGGCGGCTATCTATCAGTATCTAACTCTGTATGCGACTTTGGAGATCAAGCATTTTTAGCAGACGGGTTTTATTTAGATCCATATGCAAGTGGTTCGATAACAGCTGACTACTATTCTTCTGCTGGGTCTGTAACAGTTAATAACGAAGGCAGCGGCTATTCCGTTGCACCTACTGCAACCATAGACCCACCGACTAGTCCTGGCGGTATTCAAGCAGAAGCAGAAGTAAGTATAGATCCAATCTTAGGGATTATTAATGCTATTACTATAACTAATCCTGGTAGTGGTTATGATTTCCAACCTAATATTATTATTACTCCTGCATTAAACGGCGCCGCCGCAACTGTTAATTTGGCAAAGAATTTAACTATTGATGTATCGGAATTAAGTGACAAACCACAAGTCGGTAGTATAATGTTCTTAGGTAACGACACTAACGGTTACTACATTTCTGCGACAAGCAATAGTAATTTAACGTTCAAGTATGACGAAACAAAATGCCGAAGAGACGTTGCTATTATTTTAGATGCAGTATTGTCAGATGCAGTATTTAATTCCAATCATCGGACAGTATACTCAGGTCTAAGTTACTTAAGAAGTTACAGTAGTAAAGTAACTAGTTTGCAAAAAAGTCAAACTATTGCCGGACTTCAGCAGGCCAAAGCAGAAGCAATAAGTTTAACTAGCAACACTACATTACAAAATAGAATTAACGACAACTTTAATATTGTAATTAACATTATTAATTTAGGTATAAGTGTTGCACCTTCAATTTCTATTCCAGCTCAAACAGCAACAGAGCCAGGATTTGCAGAAGCAGCAGCAATTTTAATTGCTAATAAAACATTTATTCAAGACGAACTCGAAGCATGGATTGCATTAAACTATCCTACATTAACATATAATATAGGCACCTGTCGTCGAGATGTTGCCTACATTACTGATGCATTAGCATATGATTTAACTTACGAAGGTAACACTGCAACTTCTGTAGCCGCAACTGCTTATGCTGCCGGTAATGTAATTTCAGGACAAGTTGAAGAAACACAAGCAGCATATGAATACTGGAAAACAATAGTTAGCAACATCGTAAAAAATATAGCAATTACTAGATCTGCCGGAAATACTACTACTCAAAATACAAGTCTTCCAATTGGAAGCCCAGTAGATCCAGATAGTCCTGCAAATACAGCAAGTTCTTTATTACAAATCGTTATTGATGTTATCGATCACGGAACTGGTTATATACCAGACCCTACTATTGATCCTAATTTTTCATCTGCAAACGATCCGGTACTGGTATCAGAAAGAGAAACTATTCTCGATAGTACAATCCCTATACAAGAAGCTGTGATAGAATACCTAAATGGTGTATATGGTGGAACTGTAACAGTTGCTACATTCCCTCCAGTGCAAAGCGTTACTAATGGAACACTTGTAAAATTCCATAACGTAAGTACAATTTCGACTGCTAGTACTGCATTAGAATATGTAGGTGCAGGCGTAACGTACAACGCATTGCCGTTCTTTGGCGGAGAACCAATTCCTGCTAATGAGCGAGTAGAATACAATAATGGAAAGTGTTTTACTGTTACTAGCGATCAAATTGGTAACTACAGAATCGGTCAATATTTTACTGTAAATGCCTTAACTGGCGAAGTTACAATCGATGCTGAAAATATTAATTTAAGCGGATTAGCTGCAATCGGTCCTTTTAAACGAAATGGAATACCAGTTGGCGTCCAGCTGAGAGAAGTAAGCAATAATAGTAACTTAATTGCTAGCACAGGTTTTGCTGATGTTAATACTGTTCCAACACAGCCAGCTGTTCAAACATATGTTGAAAACAGATACCTAAATAAGGTATCAACAAGCGCATCTACTATTGCAGGTAACGAGATTACATTTACTGGGGATATAGCTGTTAACGGCGGCGATATCTATTCTACTGCTGCTACATTTAATTTATTGAATAGAGATAGCAGCGGTAGTATTGCTGAAGATGGTCCTGAAACAATTAATGCATTTTTAAATGCGACCAGTGTCACTATTGGTGCAGCAACTGGACAAACTACTATTAAGCACGGTCTTGAAGTACAAGGTTCGTTCCTTAGTTCTACTCAAGCAACAGTTAATTTATTAAATGAAGTAGTTGGCACTGTTAATGCATTTGGTGATGCAACAACTATTACATTAGGTGATACAACTGGTTCGGTTACAATTAAAAACCCAACTATTAACTTTACTAATGCTACAGCAGTTAATATTGATGGTGTTAATCCGACTATTGCAAGTACTAGTACAGGTACATTAACATTATTTGATACACTAATCACAACTGTTAATGCGTTCGGCGCAGCAACGACAATCAGTATTGGTGAAAGCACCGGTACACTGACAATTAAAAGTGCTAATACTGTAGTTAACGGTGACTTGCAAGTTAAAGGTGGTGATATCACCACTGATCAAACTACATTCAATCTACTAAACACAACTGCAACCACAGTTAATGCATTTGGTGCAGCTACTGCATTAGGTTTAGGTGCTGGGAGCGGAACAACTACAGTTGGAAACAATCTACAAGTTAACCTTAATACAACATTAGGTGTTGACGCAACTAGCGCAAACATTTACTGGGGTACTTTTACAGCTAACATTAGAGACAATGTAACTAGTTCTTTAGAGATCAAAGAAGCAACAAATAGCTACATTAAGATCGATACCGCAAATAGTGCTGAGCTAACTAGTTTTGGATCTATTGCTAAAGTTGCATTTAATAATGTAACTGACGCATCTAGTACAACTGTTGCAAGTACAACATTTGCAGGTGGCGTAGGTATTGCTAAAAACTTATACGTAGGTACTAATTTAAATATTTCTGGCAGTACAACATTAGGCGACGATAGAACAGCTGATACCCATGCTGTTAACGGAACTCTAGTTATTGATGTTCCAGATAACACTGCTATTGCCTTTCAAGTTAAAGAAAATACACAAACTTATATTACCGCAGTAACAACAGATGATAGTGAAAGTGTTACAATTGAAAGTACACCAAAACTGTTGGTAAAGAACACTACTGATAGTACAGATAAAGATACTGGCGCAGTTATCGTTGAAGGCGGTGTCGGCATTGAGAAAAACTTAACTGTTGGTGTAGATTTAAAAGTAGATAGAGACGGTGAAATCACTGGAGACTTAGCAGTCAATGGCGGAGATTTAACTACTACTGCTGAAACATTTAATTTAATCAACGGAAATGCAACTACTGTAAACTTTGCAGGAGCAGGAACTGATATTCAAATTGGTGCTGCTACTGGTACAACTAACATCAATCACAATTTAGATGTTGACGGCGACGTTAACATCAATGGTGGAGACTTAACCGTAAGCACTGCAACGTTTAACTTGGCTAACACAACTGCTACAACTTTAAACTTTGCAGGAGTTGCAACAGCAGTTAACATTGGTACTGATGCAGCGGCAGCAAGTGTACTAACACTCGGCGCCAGTGCTCAAAATAACAACGAAATAAAGATTAATAATCAATCTTCTGGTACAGTAAAACTAACAAGCGGTATTACTACAGGTACAGTTGATATCTTTACTAGTGTAACAGGCACAACTAATATTGCATCTAGTGGTGATATTAAGCTAGGATCAAGCGCAAGTGCTGTTACAACTGTTACAGTAGGCGGAGCTATCACAGGAAACACTTTAAAGATTGCCGGTACTGCCGCAGGCGCAGTGAATCTTACAACAGATGTAACGACCGGATCTGCAAATATCTTTACTAGCGTTACTGGAAATATTAATATTGGCGCAGCTGATACAACTGTTAATATTGGTGAAACTACAGGAAATAGTACATTAGAAGTTAGAGGAAATATTTCATCAGGCATAGCCACTGTTACTACTAACGCTGGCACTGCAACAGCTAACATTTTTAATACTAATGCAACTACTGTAAACTTTGCAGGCGCTGCAACAACAATTGAAATTGGTGCTGCTACTGGAACTACTAATATCAACCACAATTTAGATGTCGACGGAGATGTCAACATTGACGGTGGTGATTTAACAGTAAGTACAACTACGTTTAACTTAGCAAATACAACAGCAACTACTGGTAATATGTTTGGGGCCGCTACCGGAGTCAACATTGGTATCAGCGCAGCCGCAGCCAGCACTATGACATTTGGTCCTGCTATTACAGGTAACACATTCAAGCTAGCAAGTACTACTGACGGCACGATTAATTTAACAACAGATGTAACTAGCGGCATAGCAAATATTTTTAGTAGTGTTTCTGGAACAACAAATATTGCCGACGCTGGCACAATTAACTTAGGCAAGAGCTCAAGTCTTACTACTACAGTAGACATCGGCGGCGCAATAACAGGAAATCAATTTAAGATTTCCGGTATAGCAGCAGGAGCAGTTACAGTTACTAGTGATGTAACTACAGGTACAGTTGATTTATTCAACAATGTAACTACAGGTACTGTAAATATTGCAGGCGCAGGTGCTAGTGTTATCAACTTAGGCGGAGCTGGCAGCACTGTAAATGCAAAAACTCTAACTCTAACAACAGACCTAGAAGTTCAATATGGCGGTTCAGGACGTAGCACATTTACAGAAAATGGTGTTATTTTTGGTAACAATGCAGATGGACTATTAGTTACGGCAGCAAGCAATCCTGGCTCAAATGCAACAACGAGCTACGGCGTATTAACCACAGATATAAATAATGTACCAGTCTGGACAGATGTTATAGACGGTGGAAGTTATTAAAGGGCGGCGGGGAAACTCGCCCTGACCCGTCGGGCGCCGAAAGGCTTGACCCAACCTTTTTAGGATAACAACATGGCAATAAAAATCAAACACAAGCGTTCCAGTGTAGCTGGAAAAGTACCTCTCGCAGCGGATTTAGAAACAGGCGAACTAGCTCTTAACTCTAATGACGGCAAAGTTTATCTTAAAAAAGATAACGATGAAATTTTAGATATTACTAAACAAATTTTTATTAATGATACAAGTGTATCAGTGGCGGATACCGGCACCGATGGTACTATCACAATGGTTGTTGACGGAACTACCGTAGCCACGGTAACTGATAATCAAGTTTCAATTACCCAGAATACTACTATAGAGAACGCAAAAGAATTACAGTTTAAAGAACTAACCGACAATGGTATAAACTACGTCGGTATTAAATCCCCAGATGATTTAGCCAATAGTTATAATTTATCTTTGCCGACAGCAACCGGAACACTAAATCAACTTTTAAAAACTAACGGGTCAGGACAGCTAGGATGGAGCGATGTTGACACTTTTGGTAGTAATAGAATCTATGTAAGCGCAACCAAAGGTGATGATGCTAATGACGGTGTGACTGCTCCGGTATTAACTATTAAACGTGCGTTACAACTAGCATCAGGTTATGTTTATACATCAGGCGGCTTAGTTAACGGTACTAGAATTAACGTTATTGTTTCAGCAGGCGACTATGTAGAAAATAATCCAATTATTGTTCCTGACAACGTAACAGTTAAAGGTGACAGTTTACGTTCAGTTAATATTAGACCATTAAATGCAAATAAAGATATGTTGCGTGTACGCAACGGTTGTTACTTTGGTGAAATGACATTCCGCGATGGCCTAAGTGCAGGAGTTCCTTCGTATACATTTGCATATGCAGTTGCGTTTGACGACTACACTGATCCAGGGTGTGATCGAACAGGTTATACTTACTTACCAAGTACTAAACCAGTAATCAGTCAGTCGCCGTATGTTCAAAACTGCACGTTACTTTCGTTCTTAGGAGCAAGCGGTGTATTAGTTGACGGTAGCCTAGTAGTTACACCTAACACACCTGCAAATCAAATCGAAGCAGAAAATCCAGTAAGTGGTCCGGCTCCTGAACAAGGTAAGTCAATGGTGGCCAACGCCTTTACTATGTTGAGCTTTGGTGGTACAGGTTGGCGTGTTATCAACGATGCCTACGTGCAGATCGTTTCATGCTTCCAGATTTTTATGTTGAATGGAACATACACACAAAGTGGTGGTTATTGTTCTATTACTAACTCTGCTACTAACTTCGGTCTATATGCTCTACGTGCTAGTGGATTTAGTCCTAATGCCTTTGCGTTCGACAAAGGCTACATTGGTACAACTGGTACATCTGGCAGTGTACAAACTATCACAGCGTTTGGTTGGACGAGAGTTAACGGACCAGTTGAAGAATTTGTAATTCAATTTTACGATCCTAGTACTACTACTAATTTAACTAGCTCTTATAAAGCTCCTCTTGTGAATTATCTACAAGTGGCATTTAATGCTGCAACAGATATTGATATCGGAACTGAAACATTTACAGTAGTTTCGCACGGATTGTTTAATCAAGATACGGTTGTTTATGATTCAAACAGTGGTACTTTGTTAGGCGGTCTATATGACGGTGATACATTGTATGTTAAGAAACTAACAAATGATACTTTTCAGTTATACTATGATAACAGTTTAACTAGACAGGTTGATATAACCACAGTTGGGTCAGGAACACAATACTTTACTCGACAAGATTACGAACTATATGTTAGTGAAGTAACTGAAACTCATAATACTTTCCAAGATATAGTGTTAGACACTGGCGGAACTGGCGGCTATTCTTTTGTTATTGGAGATTTAGTTGAAGGTATCACCGGGGGCAATCCAAGTAAGGGATATGTGCAAGCATACGAGCCTAGTACACGAACATTGACACTATGCATTAATAAAGTAGTTATTGGATTAACAGAAACTAGAAATTTATTTGCAGCAGGTAGTTCAATTAGTTTAGTAGCAGGATCTAGCGTAGCCTACACAGTAAGCAGTGCAGCATCGAGAACAGATCTATACGGCGCTGATTTTAAAATTGCTTCTACTATTTTAAACGGCGCATTAACTAATACTGCTACATTACCTGGTAAACAAATTTGGTTCCACAGGCCTAGTGTTACTAACAGCTCTGCACACACTTGGGAATACGCAGGTAGCGGAACAGACTATAATGCATTACCACAAAACGGCGGCAAAGGAGTTCCTAGTTACGAGCAAGTTAGCGAAAATGCTGGACGAGTTTATACCTCAGGAACAAACGAGTTAGGCGATTTTAAAGTTGGTGCATTTGTAACAGCTTTTAACAGAACTGGTAATGTCACTTTTACCAACAAGGTCACTGTTGATACATTAGATGTATTAAAATTAGGTGTTGGCGGTGTTGTTATTGAAGAAATTAGTACAGACGTTGAGCTAGGCAATAGCGAGCCAGGAGGCCCAAAAAATACTAGACTCAGCACGCAGCTAGCTAATTATACATATTTTCAAAATCACCTCGGTAACGTTTTAGATAAAAGTGTTAGCACTAATGCAGTGCCCGGTTCGCTAGTACAACTAAATGCCAACGGACAAATTAACAGCGATTTAATTCCGACTAGTCGTAGTTTTACTAGTTGGAACACTAACGGACTTGACAGTAGATTATATCAAGTTGACAATATTCCAGCAAGTGATATTTTAGCAGGCGATATTGGAACAGAAAATTTTTATCAGCAAGAATTAACTTTAGCAAGTAGTGCGACAGTTACTGCTCCAATAGGAGCTGTGGTGCTACAGACAACTGGAAATACTGCTACTACTGCTATTACTTCTGGTACAAATACTTTTACCGTAACTCATAGTGCAGGCGTTACATTAGTTAATAATACCTATGTATTAATTGAAGGTGCTACACCAACAGCTTATAATGGTTTATGGAAAATTAATCGTGCTGCCGCAGGAACATTTACAGTCTTTACTAATATTAATCCCGGAACTGCTACCGTACAAGGTACAATTTATTACGGCGGTGCATGTGGTATTACCAAAGCAGATTATGTTGCTGCTAACAAAATTATTGTTGGAAGTGTAGACGCTAATTTTAACACACCGTTTACAGCCAGCGCAAATACATTGATTATCGGAACCGATAGAACTCCTAGTGATGCAAACGGAGCTGTTAACCCAAGTGATGTAACTAGTCCAGCTAGTGCTACAAGTAATCATTTCTTACGTACTTCGACATCGGGACAATTTTTAGTTATTGAAAATACTGCTAGCCCAGTTTATACTAACGGCACTATTAGTAAAGCATTTAGATATAATAACAATGCTTATATCACAAGTACACTGGCTCATAATTTTTTAACTAACAACGAAGTTAAAGTAAATGCAGCAACCGTAAGTTATAGTTCAACTAAAGAAATAACAGTAACTAGCACAACTGAATTTTATTATGATAATACAGCAGCCGATAGCTCAACCAGTGCTAGTACAACTGCCACTGCTACTCTAGCTGGTGCAGTTGGTGCAACTACAATGACAGGTAGTGTGACATCAGCTGCCTTAACAGGAACAATTAGTTTAGGTGATTTTGTATTTGATGTAGCAGGAACTATTCCTTTAGGTTCTAAGATTACCACAGTTAATATGGCTGTTAATCCTAGAACATTTACAATTACATTCCCTGCTTCTAGTACCGTGGCAGCTACATCATCTGCACAGTTAAAATTCTTTACTCCTGCCAGTGAAACAGGAACTATCCAGTCAGTAGTAACCGCAGCAGATAATGGAGCACAAGGGTCATTTGTTGAATTACGCAGTGGCATTATTACTAGTGTTAATAATTTATCTGGACTAACTGGCGGAACATTGTACACAAATGGTGTTTACTACGGTGTCCCGTTAACTAACGTTACAGGCAGCGGTGTAGGCGCCTTGGCTAATATTACTGTTTCAGCCGGACAAGTTACCGACGTTGACGTAACATTTGGAGGCGCAGGCTATGTATCGGGTAGTGCATTATCTGCAACTTCAGTAGTTGGCGGTTTTGGTAACGGCACTGGCTCAGGATTTCAAATATTAATTAATGCTGTTGAAAAGAGAGTTTATCTTACTATTGCAGGAGGTGAATTATTTGTTGCCACAGGCGGCGCACCTGACTTTGTAGAACATAATACTAGCTCACAACTACAGGCAGTTCTTACTGATACTGTATCGGCGACATTTAACGCAGCGGCTACCGGTAGCGGAGGCGGCGTAGATACGTTATTAAATAGGATTACTACACTAGCAGCACATGGATTTACAACAGGCGATCCATTAAAATATAACTCGGGCAGTGATCCTGCAATTGGCGGATTAATTAATCTTAATGTTTATTATGCAAAAGTTATAGATTCAACCACAATTGAACTATACAACAACTATTCGTTAGATTCGATTCAAGTATTGAGTTCTGGAACTGGATCTGGGCACACTTTTACACGTAGCACTATTGACATAGTTGATAATACTGTTACTGTCCCTGCACACGGATTTATAACAGGTGATGCTTTCCGCATTAAAGGTAGCGATTTGCCTTACATTGATGCAGTTCAAATTACTAGCGGACGTCATTTTTTCGTAGGAAGTGTAACTACAAACAGCTTTACTTTACACGACTTACGAAGTGATGCACTAGATAGTATTGCAGGAGTTACTATTGGTGCAGCTAATTTAACTGCTGTAGGCACAGGTTCGGCAACACTGATTAAAAACGACATTAAAGTTACTAGTGTTGTAAACACTAGCAGTGCAGTTAGCGATAATTGGAATAGTCTAGTTGCTACAACTATTGATGCTAGTAATATTGTATCAGGGATTATTGCAACTTCGAGACTAGCAACTGGTTCAGCAAATAGTTCGACGTTCTTAAGAGGCGACTCAACTTGGTCAACAGTAGTACAAAGTGCTGCAATAGCTTCCGGCAGTGTGTTGTCTATTACAGGAAGCGGGTCAAGCCCGTATCACGGCGCACTAACATTCGATGTGGCTAAAGTAAACAGTACAGGTGGAAGTGGCGGTTATTCTACCATTGGTGTTGCTAGTTTTAACACTACACAGTTTAGTGTTGGCACAGGCAGCAGTTTAGGCGATTCACAAGTTCTAGTTAAAGACGGCGTTATTGATGCAGGTACTCTACAGACTAAAAATCTTGCTTATGTTTTAGATAGTGCTAATCATACTACACAACCAGTTAGTGTTGGAGGTACTGGTCTTACGTTGTACACACAAGGTGACCTGTTATATGCCAGTGCCGGAACTACATTAAACAAACTAAACATCGGCGTTAATGGAACTATATTAACTAGTACAGGTACAGCACCGCAATGGAGCTCCACTCTAGTAGTTGCTGAAGACGTATCGTTAAATGGCGCTGATATTATAACAACAAGTACAGCGGCATCTAGCTTGTTTAACACTAATACTAAAGCTGTTAATATTGGCGCACAAGCAACTAGTATTGCAATTGGTTCAAGCACTGCTAACGAAGCATTTACTACAAACGTAAAGAGTTATACAACTAGCGGAACATCAAGTGTTTCAGTAACAGCCATCATTGGGCAAGCTGTTACAATCAGCACTGTTGCTCGTAACACAAATATTGCTGTTATCACAACAACAACTAATCATGGATTAACTAATGGTGATGTTGTAACTATTGTATGTACAAGCGATACAGGATTTAACACAGTACAGGCATCAGTAGCAGTTACTAACAATACAATATTTGCTTATGCAAATACCGGTGCAGATGTGACGCCAACATCAGGGTCTGGTAGCGTGTACATTGGTGCTGTTGGGATAAGATTAGGTACTGCTGCTGTAAGCTCAAACACATTCTTAGCTTTTGCTACAAGTCCTATAACAGCAGGTGTGCGTGCCGGCATGTTAGTCCAGGGTAGTGCAAATATTCCAGCTGGCGCTCGTGTAACAGGACTTGATGCTAACAGAGTTTATCTAAGTGCAGCATTAACAGGCACAATAACTTCAACAAGCCCGATAGCATTTACAGACACAAATACCAGTATGGGTATTAAAGTTGGTGATCAGATCACTGTAGCATCTTCTGGAGTTACAGCATTAAACGGAACCTGGCCCGTAACTTCAGCAGGAGCTGCTAGCACAGCATTTACTTTTAAGATTAGTACAGCTATTACACAAACTAACTTGGCAAGAGTCGGTACTATTGTAAAAGAATCTACTTTAGTTATTAGAAATCGTAATGTTACTATTGGTTCAAGCGAAGCAAGTACTTCACCAGTTAGCGCAGTATTAAAAGCTGAAAATGCAGTTGGTACAAACATTGCAGGTGCTGACATTACAATACAGGGTGGAGCTAATACAGGTAACAATACCGCAGGCGGTAATATTATCTTTAAAACACCTACACAAGGGTCAACAGGAGATGTTACTCAGACGCTAACTGAACGTATGAGAGTTCAAATGTCTGGCGGCGCAACAACATTAGATTTAACCACAACAATGGCTACAGCTAATGTGTTTGACACTAACGCAACAACTGTAAACTTTGCAGGCGCAGCAACTACTCTAGCATTGGCTAACTCTAGTACTGGTGCTAAGACAATCAATATTGGTACAGCAAGTACAGGAACAACAACAGTTAATATTGGTGGCGCAGTAACTGGAAATGCTGTTGAAATAAACAGTGTAGCAGCTGGTGTAGTTACATTACGAAGTGACGTAACAACTGGTACAGTAAACTTGTTTACTGGTACAACAACTGGTACTATTAACATTGGTACTACAGGTGCTAGCGGATCTACTGTTAAAACTGGTGCTACTACAGTAGTAAACGATCAGTTACATATTACTTCTAGTGAAACTACTGGTATTAGCGGAACAGTTACCGCAGTAAGTTCGTTTGCCACAGCAACATTCCGCAGTGCTAAGTTTACTGTACAAGTTGAATGTACAGCAGGTACAGATGCGGGCCAGTATCAAATTAGCGAAATCTTAATGCTTCAAGATGGCACTACTGCAACTTTAACTGACTATGCAGTTATTAGAAGCGGAAACAATCTGGTAACATTTACTGCTGATATAAGTGCTCCAAATGCTAGATTGTTAGCAACTGCTACAGCTGGTAATACTATTAAGGTAAGAGTAGTAAGATACTTAAACACAATCTAATAAATACATAATATGACAGAGGGCAACCTCTGTCTTCCGGTGGAGAGGGAAACCGAATGGCAACTATTGATTTCGTCGTTAAAAACGGCCTCGTCGTGACTGAAGAGGCGCAGATACTAGGTACTACAGATTCATCTAGTTCAAGTGATACCGCAGCAAGTTTGTACACAGCTGGCGGCGCAGCTATTGCTAAAAAAGCCTATGTTGGTACAGATTTAGCAGTAGGCGGTAATACTACATTAACAGGCGACTTAGCAGTTAACGGTGGTGATATTACTACAACTGCTACCACATTTAACTTAGTTAATACAACTGCAACAACCGTAAACTTTGCAGGAGCAGGAACTGACATTCAAATTGGTGCTGCTTCTGGAACTACTAATATTAACAACAACTTAGATGTTGACGGAGATGTCAACATTGATGGCGGCGACCTAACTGTAAGCACAACTACGTTTAACTTAGCAAATACAACAGCAACTACAGGGAACTTGTTTGGGGTTGCTACAGGAGTCAACATTGGCATCAGTGCAGCCTCAGCTAGCACAATGACATTTGGTCCTGCTATAAGTGCTAATACATTTAAAGTTGGGTCGACAGCCGCAGGTACAATTACTCTGAGTAGTGATGTAACAACTGGTACAGTAAACTTATATACTGGTACTACAACTGGAACTGTTAACTTAGCTACTGGAGGTGCAAGCACAACTAATATTGGCGGCGCGGCAGCTATTGTAAACATCGGTACTACTGGTGGTAACAGCGTTTTAGAAGTTAGAGGAAATGCTACAACGGGTACAGCAACCATTAGAACGAACGCTGGCTCAACAACAGCAGATTTGTTTAATACTGTCGTTACAACAGGTAACTTGTTTGGTGCAGGAACTACGATTAGCATTGGTGCTAATAGTGGCACACTTACTATTAAAAATCCGACTGTTGTTGGAACAGAAACAACAGTTAATCTTTGGAATACAATATCAACAACAGTAAACGCATTTGGCGTAGCAACCGCAGTTAATATTGGTGACGATGCAGCAGCACTGAGCACATTAACATTTGGGCCTGCTATTACAGGTAATATTTTTAAGATTGGATCAGTTGCCGCCGGTACAATCAATTTAACCAGTGATGTAACAACTGGTACAGTAAATTTATACACTGGTACTACAACTGGTACAGTGAACTTAGCCACAGGTGGCGCATCGACTACTAACATTGGTGGCGCAGCCGGTAACGTAAATATTGGTACAACTGGTGGTAACTCTACTTTAACTATTAGAGGTAACGCCACAACTGGCACAGGAACTATCGCAACTAACGCTGCAACAGCCAGTGTGTTTAACGCCAACGCAACAACTATTAATGCGTTTGGTGCCGGTACAGCTATTAACATTGGTACTAACAGCGGTACTGTAACCGTTGCTAACCCAACATTAACAATGACTAACGGTATAGCCTTCAATATGAACGGCACTGATCCAGTCATTGCTAGTACCAACACAGGTACTGCTGGCATTTTCAATGCTAACATTACTACGATTAACTTCGGCCAAGCTGCAAGTATTTCGATGGGAAGTACTAGCGGAACTGTAACAGCAAGAGGAAACCTTGCAGTCAACGGTAATACAACTCTAGGAGATGCTGCTTCTGATACTGTAACATTTACAGGTGATGTTGCCAACGTTAATACAACTAATAATCTAAGTTTTGTTGTAGATGACGGTTCAACAAATGCTATTAGTTATCCCGTTAAGTTGGTTCATACTACTACTGGTACACCGGCTAACGGCATTGGTACTGGTATTCAGTTTATTACAGAAACCACAGCAAGCAATAATGAAATTGGTGCAGTAATTGCAGCAGTTGTAACTGACGTAACAGCAACTAGCGAAGACTTTGATCTACAGTTTAGAACAATGGCAGCTGGTGCTGCTGCCACTCAAGCACTAAGATTAAACACCTCAACTTTAACAGTGGGTGCTAGTTCTACTGCAACAACTATTACTACACAAACTTCCAGCGCACTTACTGTTAGTCCAGGTGCAACAGGTGCTGCTGCGGCAGGAAATGCCATAACAGTTTCTGCAGGTCTAGGCGGATCAACTAGCGGCGCTGGTGGCGCAGCAACATTCCAAAGCGGTTCTGCTCAAACTAACGGCACAGGTGGTGTTGCAACCTTTAAAGCAGGTGCAGCAGTTGGTACAAATATTGCTGGTGCAAACACTATTATTGAAGCAGGTAATGGAACAGGCAATGGTGGATCTGGTAGTATTATATTTAGAGTAGCTGCTGCCGGAGCCAGCGGTACAACTGCAAACACCATGGCTGATGCACTAACAATTACCAGTGCTGGAGGAGTTACATTACCTGGGGATGTAACCGTTGGAGGAAACTTAACTGTTAACGGAACATTAAGTACTATTAATTCAAGTACAGTAACAGTTGACGACAAGAATTTAGAATTAGCCAGTGTTGCCGCAGTTACAGGTCTTCAAGCTACACTAGCTACAGGAACTAACGTAGTTACATTAACTGGTGGCACAAAGACAACTGGATTAATTCCAGGAATGACTGTTGCAGTAACTAGCGGAACTGGGGCATTTGGAGCTAGCCCAACGATTGCTAGTGTTGACAGTCTAACGCAAATTACTCTAAGCGTGAACCATGCTACCTTAGGTGCTATTGTTTTTAGCTCTGGTGGAGCAACTGATGACACTGCCAACGGTGGCGGTATTACAATCAAAGGCGCAACTGATAAAACTTGGAACTATGTACATGCAAACACAGCATGGACAAGTAACCAAAACGTAGATATTGTTTCTACTAAAACTTATAAGATTGCTGGAACTGATGTACTAAGTGCAAGTGCCGTATTACAAAATGCTGCTACTGCTAGTATTGGTAGTCTAGCAGCCGCAACAGACGTTAGAATTGGTGCTAACAATCAAAATAACACATTAACTGTCTACGGTAATAGTACTGGTGGTACAGCAACAATAACCACTAACGTTACAACAGGTACAGTAACTCTAATGAACGCAGTTTCAGGAACTGTTAACCTAGCTAATGCTGCTACAACTTGGAACGTAGGTAACACCGCCACGCAAGCACAGACAGTGAACATGTACGGCGGCAGTACTGGTGCCAGTACTTATAGTTTTGCTCACGGTGCTACAGCTAACGTAACAACTAAAACAATCAATATTGGTACAAACGGAGTTAGCGGTAGCGTAACTAACGTAAACATTGGTAGCGCTGTAAGCGGAGCTACAGGTACAAGCACAATAAATGGATCAACTGTTAACTTAGGAACAAATCAAAATGCTCTTGCAACAGTGAACGTTGGACCACAAATTACAGGTAATATATTAAAATTACGTAGCCCTGCCGACGGAACCGGCACAATTAATTTTACAACAGATCTAACAACCGGTGCGGCAAACATGTTTGCCAGTTTAACTACTGGTACTGTTAATATTGGAGTAGGAGCCGGAGCAAGTAACATTAACTTAACAGGCCCAGGAGGCACTGTTAATATTGGTACTAGTACAGGCAATAGTACATTACGAGTATACGGTAACGCCACAAGTGGTACTGCTACATTGACAACTAACGTGACTACTGGTATTGTCAATGAGTGGACTGGCATCACAACTGGTACTGTAAACTTTGCCACAGGGGGCGCAAGTACAACTAATATCGGCGGTAATGCTGCCACTGTTAATATTGGTGCAACAGCTGGTAATGCAGTATTGAACGTTCGAGGTAATGGAACAACTGGAACTGCTACAATTAACACTAACGTGACAACAGGCGCAGTGTCTTTTATGTCAGCAATGACAACTGGAACAATGACCGTCGGTAGTGCAGCAGCAGGTAGACTAGCTATTGCATTTACACAGGCAAGTACAAGCACCACAAATGGTGCAGTAACTATAGCTGGTGGATTGGGTGTTAATGGCGCCATCAACGCATTGACTAAATCGTTTATTATACCTCACCCAACTAAAGAAGGTAAGTTACTAAAGCACGGTAGCTTAGAAGGTCCAGAATTTGGTGTTTATGTTCGTGGCAAGCTGACTAATAGCAGAATTATCGAATTGCCAGATTACTGGGCAGGCCTAGTTGACTTAGACACTATTAGTGTTGACTTAACACCTGTTGGTAAATTTCAGAAACTATATGTTGAAAAGATCGAAGGTTTAAAAATATTTGTTGACAACGATAGTATGTTTGGTGGAAATGTAAACTGCTTCTATACAGTATGGGGCGAACGTCGAGATGTTGGCAAACTAGACATTGAAGTAGATGCAGACTAAGGATTAATGATGACAATACGTATGAATCCACATGGTTCTTTTGCAACGCCTAGCATTTTTGTTGTAGAGCCTCAAATTTTAACGTTTACTAACGCACAAGCTGTAGGTCCTGCAGGACCAACTTTAGTTCAATGTCAAACTGCCTATGCAAGCGATGCTACTATATTAGCTTCTCTTGCAGTAAATAACGGATATCAATCTTTTACAATTCCGGAAACAGGAATTTATCAATTTTCAGTAGCAGGAGCAGCAGGGGGTATTTGGCTTTTTAGTCCAATGAGTACTGCTACAGCAGCACTAGCTCCTACACTTGACGGATATAAAAGGTTACCAGGTGCTTTACTAGTAGGAACTTATTCGTTAACTGCTGGGCAAGTTATTACCATGGTTGTAGGACAATGCGGCGGTGATGATGACAATGATGCGGCAAACTGTCCAGGTGGCGGCGGAGGAACATTTGTGACATTGGGAACATATGCTCAAGTTGTTGCAAGAATAGATACATTGTTGTTTGCTGCCGGAGGCGGCGCAGGTTCCGGATACCAACCATTGGATACTCCTGTAGATTTATATACTGTTGGTATAGGCCAGAGTACAACATCAGGAGGTAATTCGACAGAACTCGGTGGTATAAACGGAAACGGAACAGTGACACTTCCTACTGCCAGTAACTCAGCTGGTGGAGGAGGATATTTGACAGGTTCAGGGTTAACAACAACTCCAGATTTTTCTTATACGATACCTACAAACTCAGCCGCTGTAGCATTTAGATACGGTGCCAAGGGTGGATCTTTCACCGGGTTAACTAGAGGATACGGTGGTTTTGGCTGCGGAGGCCCAGGCGCCAACACAGCATCATCTGACGATGATAAGGGCGGCGGCGGAGGTTATTCCGGCGGTGGCTATGGGTTTGATGCAAATGCTCAAGGTGGCGGTGGTGGTTCTTATGCTAATCCTAGTGTTACGGGAATTAGTATAACTGCCGGCGGAAACGTTACAAGCAAACATGGATATGTTTTAATTCAAAAAATGGAATAATGTATGCCAATTAATATTAATCCGAGGTCATTTTTTGAAGTGCCGTCAATTTATTCAGTAGAAGGGCAGGCTGAATATACCACACCCGGTACTTATAGTTGGACAGCACCGCCTGGCGTAACAAGTGTGTCAGTTGTAGCAATCGGTGGCGGCGGCGGCGGCGTCGCAAACCCCGTCCCAGCGTCCGCTGGCGGCGACAGCTATTTTATAAACACATCTACAGTAAGAGGCGGTGGAGGAAGTTGGGGTACTTCAGGATTCGTTACTAGTGGAACATTTACCGGGGATGGCGGCGGCCTTGGCGGCGGCGTAGCTGCATCTCAAAGTCCGGCAGGTGGCGGCGCAGGTGGATATTCAGGAAACGGTGGACAAGGAATGAGTTTTTCCGGAGGTAGTTCCGGGGCAGGATCCGGCGGTGGTGGCTCAGGTGGAGGCCAGCTTTTTACAGGAGGCATATATTATGGTGCCGGCGGAGGCGGCGTAGGAATTTATGGACAAGGAGCTAGCGGAAGTGCCATTACAAGTAGTGGTAGTTCAGGCGGAAACAGCGGTTCAAACGGAACAAATGGCGGACCTGCAATCTTAGGAAATGTCGGCAATGGCGGCTTATTCGGCGGTGGCGGCGCTGGCTATAATAC
>Ga0070743_10000128_pt1 | contig 26367 bp, 9 predicted proteins | sample ColrivemetaGS697_FD_70187 | JGI IMG/M metagenome (GOLD analysis project Ga0070743, IMG submission 70187) | Estuarine microbial communities from the Columbia River estuary, USA - metaG S.697 | ecosystem: Environmental > Aquatic > Marine > Intertidal zone > Estuary | place: USA: Columbia River... | reverse complement strand
GAGAGTCTGCTGGCGTGGAGAGCTACTCTGTTATTGGAGCAGGAGATCCTTATATGGTTCGAGATGAAGGTCTAGGGGGCAAGGTGGACATCTGGGTCAGAGGCGAGGTGTTGAATGAGGTGACCGATGTGTACGCACCCTCTTATCAAGCTATGCGAGGAGCTAAGTTTGTTCCGCTCTACGCTGAAGGAGCTTACGCCTTTCAAGCTACGACTGCAACAGGTGAAGACCCTCTCTATAGCATGATTGACAGAACAGGGAAGTTTGGGCTTCGGAATCAGACTTCGGGGGAGTTCTTTGACTTAACTAATGCGACTATTTCAGAAGGTAAGATCCTTACCTTAGACACTACCTTGAGCCAGCCTTCTTACCGTTTCACAGATAATATACTCGGCGACTATAGGACTGATGTGACGAACAAGGTAATCTTAGACCGACAGCCTGTCAGGAGCGTCTCCTCTGTAGTCAAAGCAGATGGGGTTGCTATCTCATCTTACACGCTATATAAGAGTGAAGACCCTCTAAGGAATGGGCGATCTCCCTCTGCCCAAGACTATATTGTCATTGACAATGATGGTTCGTCTAAGATTTTAGATGTCACCGAAGAAGAGATTACATTCAACGCCCTATACCCCGAGTCTCTCTCCAATAGAGGTGTAGATATCACATCGGTTAGGGTATATAATCAGACCTCTCTGCAAGACTATTCAAGTCAACTCACCGACTCATCTCCCGACTACAATATCTATACGGATGAGAACAACCTTGCGTACATACAAAGAACCAGCTCATCAACCATCGGAAATACCGAAACGGTCTTGGTTGACTACGAGCATCTTGAAAACATTGTCGTCAGCTATAGTACAAACCTTGTACTTTCCACGCTGCAGGCTAAAATCGAGCAAGAAAAGCACATGGGGGCAGATGTTCTTGTTAAAGAAATCTCACCCGCACCTGTGGATGTCAAAGCCCTTGTCTATATTGAGAAGGGATCGAACCCAGCCAACATAGATGCTCTTGTGAGATCAAATCTCATTATCAGAATTGAAGCCGAAGGGCAAGGAGGCAGGATTTACTCCTCAGACTTAATCAAAGAGATAGATTCTGTCGTGGGAGTTAGTCATGTTAGCGTCCCCTTATCTCAGGTGAGCCTCTCCCCAGATACTCTTATCTTGAGAGAGAAGGTTTTAACAACAGCCCCTACGGTTATCTCAGAGGTTGTTTCTTCGAGTCATCAAGTGTGGTCATGTGACATTCCCTTAAAGCAGATCCCCGCAACGGCGGGTGGTGATGGAGCGAGACTCTTCCTTAACAAAGAAGAATTCCCACTACTCAATGAGAGTCAGCGTCAAAATGCAGAGAGCTGGAATTACACATCAGGAAGCATTGTAGGGGTAGAGGGCTTCAAATTGAACCTTAATGGTGTGGTTCAAGATATCGAGGGGCAGACTCAGAGGCTTCTAGTCTCCCTCCCGAAAGGCAAACACCCCTCTAACTATACGATTGAACTCAATTACAGAACAGGTGCGGCAGAAGGCTATGTTAGTTCGATTGTGTTGAACGACTTTTCATATCTGACAAGCGGGGACTTCAGCTTCACCTACGAGGAGACTGAAGGATGATTTTTGATTACGACCCCAGAGATATTAAAGGGGGTGTCAATTCAGAGTCTGCATCTTACAGGCTATTGAAAGACATCCTTGTAGAGCAAATCGTCAACTCTCTAAGCACAGGAACCGCTTCAAACTACATTACTAGGTCTTATGGGTCTAATCACAGAATCCTGTATGAAGGAGCGGCGAGGCTCTTTGCAGAGATCATACTAAAGTCGGCAGACAATATCGAAGACGTAGAGTACTCTCAGCTCCGTGCAGAATATATCTCTACGAGACTTCTTTACTCGGTCTTTCCTAGCGAAGACTCGATACCAGAGGGGGATAACGTGGAGGATGTCATACGCATCCTCTTACAGACATATGAATCTTTGCTTGCAGGAGCTACAAAGAAGAGTATAGATCAGACCCTCGAAGCAATAGCCTCAAACGCTGTCGTGTTCTCTGAGGTACAGGACTACATCCTTAATGTTAATACGTCCATCTTGGCTACGACTGAGACTAACACAGACGGAATAGTTGGAACTCACAGACACTATGCTTTCGCCAAGCCAACAGGGTATGGGGCAACAAACAAGCCCATAGGATACCGCTGGGGGGACATCCTACACCACCATGAGATTCTCGACGGCGTTGTGCAACCTCATATAGATGAAGATGGGGTTTCCCACACCCACGAAATATATTTCGGTCTGCCTGAAAACACACTCCAACTACAGAGCAACTTGTTAAAAACCCTGAGTGTCTTGAAGCCCGCCCACTTGAGAATAGGGGGCGTGTCTTCCGTAATCTCGGAACGAGATAGAATCTCACCCAATGCAAACGATGTTATAGACGGCCTAGACTCAATCAGTCTTGGTCTAGGCTCTCTCTATCAAGAGGACTTAAGAAGAGCTCGGGTAGGTGTGCCTGAAGATGAGATATTCGGTTACGCCGAAGGTAATCAAATAAGATTCTGGAAGCACGACATAAGCATCGCAGATAACCTGTGTGCAGTGTGGGAAGACATAGACCCTAACACCTTGCAGAAGACGGTGTACTCTCAGAAACTGAGAGCAATCGACACTCAAGACGAGATACCCAACGACCAAGTCGATTTCTCAACAGGGGACACTTTAACCTTTATTCGTGAAGTAGGTACACAATCAGCCTTCGCTACTGACGTGAGACTAAAGGGGGGAGCTATGCTGCCACCCGAGGCTGGCGAAGTCGGGTCTTTCAATTCTGTCTTTGCAAATGACGGAGAGCCACTCCTGTATAGCAGAGAGGGTAAAGTGTATTACCCTTCCTTGTTAGGCTATGAGGGGGATGCCGTAAATCCACCCCTGAAACCTTATGGGTACAGAGTCTCTCTCTCCGCCTCCGTGGTCACAGTAGACTCTCAAGTGTTGAAACAAGGACTTGTTAAGTTTCGACTTACCTCAAACCCTTGGACTACCCGTCGAGAGATCTCCTACTTCACAGAATCTTTTGAAGCTATAGGTAACAATGCTGACGTACTAGACTTGCCTTCGAACTTCCAAAAGAAAGTTCTCAAGACCCACTCTGGTGTCCCTATCATTTCTTCCGATTTCATACTCAAAGTGAACGGGGTCGTATTAGAGGACTTCTTCTTGGATGTGGGGAAGAACAAGATAAGCTCCACAGGTGCCTTCGCTCGGGGTGATGACATCGAGATAACATACCCCAAAGCGAGTTCTGAAGTTAGGCTATTTCGAGAGTTGAACAACCTTGAAATAACCCTCAACGCCACAAGACCTGTGCGGAGTGTGAGTCTGTCTGGCAGGGGAGGTGACAGTCAAAGAGTCATTTCCACCACGCCACCCCTTTCTTATGTCTTAAACTCCGTTGCAGGCGTATTACCTCTGACCCAATCAGAGAAGACATCTACATATTCTGTTCAGAACTCTGACATCCTCAACACACGCAACCAAAATCTGAATAGTACGTTTACCTTGAACAGAGGGTCTCTGAATCAAAACTTATCTCAAGATCAAGTTTACGCCCCCGCAACAAAAACTTTAACCGCCACCAAGAGCGAGATCTTCTTCACTCAGCTAGGGTTCATCCCTTCTTTCGTCTATTCTGTAGTAGATCAGAATGCAATCAGTTACACCTTTAAGGTCACTCAAACTAGCCTCATCTTAGACGGTTACACAAGCCCCGTGACTTTAACTATATCTGCCGTCTCCTCGATGCCCCTTAATCTTGAGCAAGATTGGTTTAAAGGAGAGAGGCTAGCTGAGGGGCAAGCCTTTCTCGCTAAGAAAAGCACATTAGGTCTCCCCGACCTTCTGGAAGATCGCCCGCAGGATATTATTCAAAACCCACTAGGGATAGACCGAGACCGCAACATTATAGCTAATCGAGTAGTCAAGGAGCTAGGGCATCGAGGAGAGTACGCCTTTTATGAGGACGAGGTCGCGAGTTACAATCTTAACGGGTCTTCGGGGTTCTTAAATGACCTCAACATCATGTCTTACAAAGACGAGATGCTTCATCAAGACCCCACCCTATATATCTTAGGCCCTAGAACCGAAACAGAGACCTCAACGGTAAACACGATCCCAACCTACCTGTTCTTTAACTATTTATTCCTTAACACTTTTGGAGGAGACAGCCACTACTTCTCTATTTACAGGGTTGGACTTGACGGCGTTAAGTATTACCAGACTATCACGCCGAGGGCTGACTCTAATGGTTTCTCTGCTGTTGAAGAATACCCAAACCTGCCTGCCCCCAACGGAGCACCTCTAGCCTACCGATTTGTAGATGATGGGTCTGGTGGAGGTTTCAATCTCAACTACTCGAACGGGGATCTTGCAGACAACTTTTTGGCCGAGGTTAATGCTTCATTCAACCACATACCAAATCAGACGTACTTCATAGAGCTCTTCATGGAAGAGGATGGAGGAGGGGCAGACTCCTTGTTCTTTTTCTCAAGTGGGTCAGACGCCTCGATTGTGTTAGGGGCATCTTGGGATACCTCCAATGAAACCTACAGGTTAGATGATGCTTTTGGTGGCGGGCTAGGTGTGACCTATTATTATGAGGTCTTGTTCGCAACCAATCCAGGTGAGGTCGTTTCTTTTGATATCACATTAGACGAATTTCCTGCATACCCCAAAGACCCTGAGAATATCGGTCTTACTCATGATATCCTAGAGGTCGCCTATTACGCAGAGGATGTCTTCCCTACCCCGACGTTAGGGTTTGATTCTAACGTTAACTTCATGCCCTCCAGCCCTGACGGAAGCACCCCTTATTTCCGTCAGGTTGAAGATGAACTCGCATTTGATGCAGTAGCAGAACATGGTTTAATCAACCTTGTCTCAGACAATGAGAGTGGATTAACTTTCTCAAGTCTCGTTAGTGCGAGCCTTTTCCTGAGACCTTCTTCTGTAGATGAGATAATTGCGACCCCAGAAGACGAGGTTGGAGTAGCTTTAAGATATCAGATACCTAACCTTGAAGAGGAGATCTCTTTATCTGACGAGATTGAATATACGTATGATCTCGGAAATGTTCTTATTGAAGACGACCTGTTCCTAGACGATGAAGTTTCTACCCACCTTGAATACTTAGCCCCTCTTTTAGAGAGCGACGCAAGTCTCTCAGATGAAGTGACTGCGAGGATCACGTCGTTCAAAGTAGACTCAAACTCTTCTATCTCAGACGAAGTAGGCACAATCTACAGCTTCACTCCGTCGAGTGTGGGAGATAGTTCGCCTGCACCTTCTGATGTTGTCACAACCACCTTCAGTTACCAAACACCAGAGCTGAATACAGACGTTCCCGTTCTCACTGACGGGGTTTCTATAAGAACGCCTTCCGTGTCGTTATCTTCTTTGCTAGAATTGAGCGATGAGGTTTCAGCCTCGTATTCCCTATCCCCCGTCCATGTAGAAAGCTCTCTTGGCTTCTCCGACACAGTGTCTATTCTCCCGAACTATCAGCCTGTGACACTTGACGATGACTACCCTTTGCCTACGGATGATGTCATAGATTCTCTTTCGTTACTGACATCAGATACTGTTTTCATATCTGACGAGGTAGACACTTCTTATCTGCTCTCCAATATCGCGATAGAAGACAACGTGACAGTTGACGACGAGACTACTGTGGTATTCCGCTATACTCCAATATCAGTTGAGAGCTCAAATGCCTCTATCAGTGATGGTACCGAAGAGTCTTTGTCCCTGTTCTACACAGACACGACTTCATTATCCGACGAGGTGAGTACACAATATAACTATGCGTCTGTGTCTGAGGGCTCTGTGGCTTCTACCTATCTTGATGATGTCAGTACCACTTCAAGGTATTTGATGACAGGCACAGTTGAAGCTCAGGACGAGGTCTCAATATCTGTCGCACTCAACAAGAGTGTAGGAGACACCGTATCCTGCACGGATGAAATCTCTATTACACCATCGCTCTCTCCCGTAGAAATAGGAGATGCCGTGAGTGCTAGTGATGAAGTGGATACATCATACTCACTCAGTATGGTATCCCTCGAAGATGTCGTAAGTGCTAGTGATGAAGTAGATATTACTTTAAATGAACCCATAGGGCCTCTTAATGTAGAAAGCCAATTAAGCTTCACAGACGAGGTGGTAATTGTGGAGCGTGCTGAAGTATCCAGCTCCCTATCTTTGTCTGATGAAGCAAACACCTCTATAGGAGAGATTGTTACGCCCTCCCTCATACTTGGAATTAAGTATAATGACTTCGCATTTGCCGACAACGAGCTGTTCTCTATATACAAGGGATCAATGGATACTCTTGTGTACCCCGATGTCTTTGCAATACAGCCAGACTCAAACAGCATTAGCCCTGTTGTAGTGGCTGAAGACAGTAAGGAGATCAGGATAAGTGCGGCTCTAGCAGACACTAGCTACAGTAACGCCAATGATGATGCTAACCTGAGAATAGGTAGCTTAGAGTATGACACAAATTATACCTTATACGCCTATACCGAGTTTTTGGACAGCTCCCCTGATATCTCCGCAGCATTCAGGGCAGGGTCTTCTGCCCTAGACCCCTCTGCTTTCTTGTTCGGGAAAGGATATAACGACCTAATGCCTGGTAATCCCTCTTCAGGAGACTCTGGGAAATACTATTTGCACACTTTCCGTATCCGAAGCTCGGATGATGTCGTTGTTTTCAACGCAGATAATCCGAACACCTTCCCTTTCGGCTTCTCTTCAAATGCGAGGCTGTATATGCACTTTAAGTTCACGCACTCTGTCTCAGGAGACGATTCGGCAGTATTTAGACTTAGGGAAGCGAAATCGGAAGCCACGTTCTCTAGTCCTGACGGGTCTCCTGCGGACACAACAGGTTGGGTGGCTCCTAGCATACACGCAAGTATCGCAGGGTTATCTAACTCCGCACCCAGCGGAAATTACGTTGAAACTACCCTACCTAATTCTACGGTGAGTAACACGGACAATGACGCTCAGGTGTCTTGGGATTTAACCGTCGGCACAAGATACCACTTGCAAACCACTCAGTACGACAACAACCCTGACTTTGAAGTCTGCCTAGAAGCGAGAGCTGAGGACAGCGGGGCTTCTTGGGACACCACATACTCTTCGTCGGACACGCTCGAGTACACAGAGCTTCTCACTAACAATGATGGTCTCGAGACCACATGGAACCACTTCTTTACAATCCGTAAAGACGGGTTCATCATCTGGGAGCAAGATCCTTCTGGGTCTTAATACTCTTTTTATACACCCTTACCCTCAGACCAATCAAAGGAGAAACTGATGTTTAACATTCAAGGATATGTAGAAGTCACCCTCAAGGACGCCCAAGGCAATGTCCTACAGCACGAAGAAGGCCCTAACACTGTTGTTCAAATGTCGAATAACATCCTCATGGACTCAATTCTTCCTCGTCTAGGCTCAAACGGCGGTGCGACTGCCGTAGCTAACAGACCTGAAGGATCAAACATGGACGATGATACCGCATTCCCTAATGGTGGTAATTACATCGGACCTGCTGGAGCGAGCACTAACACTTCAGCCGCACACACGATTAACAACATCGGCTATATCGCTGTGGGTGACAATGTCGGAACAGACTCTGCGGGTAACGCTCACCTTATCGGAGACCAGAACACTGACGTTGGGAGTCCGAGCACGCAGGTAAACATGGTGGACGATTCTTTCAGTCTCACTAGCACAGCCCCTTACTTCGCAAGGATTGTAGATTCGGTGTCTTTCCCTGCATATAACAAGATCCGTTTTACCTCTACGTTCGCCACTACGGAAGGTAACATCACAAACGGAATAGCGGAGATCGGGCTTTGGACTGCGGGAGACAACGTGGACGCAGAGGGGTTTGTAAACACCACTACTCCTACCTCGACCTCCAACATGAGGCTTTTCGCGAGAAAAGTGCTTTCTAACACCATTACTAAGACCGACGATGGTACGCTTGAGATTAGCTACACCATCACACTTAACGCTTAATAATGGGTTGAAGTAGGAGGGGATCTTTTTAGTTATTTTATCACCTCCATGTCATACCCCAGAACTTGTGGAGGAAAACATGATCAAATCTAGAATAACACCCCCTCGTACTTCTGCATTTAACTTAGGATTTGGCTTCAAAGAAGCACAAATTCAAGTGAGAGGCGATGTCTTTGCAACCCTCACGTCCCCCTCTGGGGATGAAGAGATTGTCATAGATAAATCGAACATCTACACCCTAGACGGTGGGGTTCTTGCCGCGATCCTCTTTTCAAATAATGCGGGAGCGGGTAACGCCCGCTTTGTTAATATGTTATCCGTGGGTACGGGTGCCTCTGGGTCTCAACAGAGCCCTGATATCCCCGACTACCAACAAAGGGGGTTGAATTCCCCTCTGTATAAAAAGACTTTCTCTAGTGTACTCTACCGAAAAGCAGACGGCTCTTTGAGTGAAGACGGTAACGGTAACCCAATACCTACAAACATTGTAGACTTCACCACCACTTTTGAATCCGCAGAGGCTGTAGGTGCGTTGACGGAGATGGGTCTTGTCTCCTCTTTGAATGAGACACCTACGGGGTTTGTAAGCAACCCAAATAATTTCCCTCAAGATAGGGACATCACCGAGAATATCAACGCTTACGACACTTTAGTGAATTACCTCACCTTTCCTGTAATCAACAAGCCTAATGGGGCGATACTCGCGATCACATGGCGACTTACTTTCTAAGAAGGGTTGATTATGAAATTTCTTTCCTCTACCAGCAGAGACCTAGACCCTAAGAACTATGCTTGGGACTCTGTAGTACACCAATTCAACAGGCCACTGCTCGACAGTGAACTCAACTTAGCACAAGACTTGTTGAATAAGAAGCTCACTACACCATCAGGAGTTCTCTCTTCTCAGGCAACAAGGGATGCAGGCAAGATTGTATTTGAAACACCCTTCACAGGAGATAGTCCAAACAAGGTTTCTAACCCTTCTTTCCTCGCTAATACTCTGAACATTGAGAGGTTCAAGGCATCCGTAAATGGTATGCTGGTTGACGTTAAGGGAACCAACTCCACAGATCCAAGCATGAACCGTGTTACTCTTTCAGAGCCTCTAGAGACAGGTAGTCTTGTAGACTTCGTGTTCCTTGAAGTATGGAGAAAAGAGGTCACTCCTTCTATGGGAGCACGGGCGAGGCTACGAATAGCAAGCCCTCTTGACAATGACACCCTCTCCTTTGCAGACAGTGTCACCACTGTTACCTTAACAGCGGGTGTGGATTTTCAAGTAAGCAACTCTAGCCCAGAGACAGCTCGAAACCTCTCTGATGCAATCAACAATCATGGAGGGCTGGGACTAGGGCTGACAGTGGGTAATGTCAAGGTGACTTCTGAGACGAGAGGCACGCAATATCTCTTCCTTAGTTTAACAGGCGGAAGTCAGGGCAACTCTCCCACTTTTAACATTACGCCTAATAGCACAGGGGTAACTGTAGTAGGTGTCCCCGCAGGCGGGTCAGATGGAGAGGGTAAGCCGAACGCCAACAAGGTCTATTACGCAGGCAATCTGGACAGTCACAGCAGCCTATACCTAGACGACAATATTCAAGACCCTACCCTAAATGTGTCTTCGAGCAGAAGAGTTCAGGTTCAATACCGACTGAGGGTACACCAAATCTTTAACTATGCTGTTTCCCAAAACATCTTTGGATTTGAACATTTTAACCTTCGAGCTCAGGGGTCTAACCAAGCCCCCCTTAATAACTTCTCTTTTTCCAAACACATCGAAGATACGGGGCTTTGGTATTCGGGGTCGGGTTCAGAATCTGATTCAGAGAATCTAGGTACGGTGGACGGCTATATCTATGCGATCCCTGTTGCTTTTGTCTATCGAAGAAACAAGCCCGTTAGTGGCACAGAGGGGTTTCAACCGCTCGATAGATACAATACGGGAGTTCTACATGACCATGATGGAAGTTCGCTCTCAGGGAACATCTACATAGATAATGTCCCCGCTACAGATTCAGACCGCCCTGATGGTTTGTTCGCTGATGAGATCTCCGAAGAAGATGTCTTGGATCTGAGGAGAAAGGTGTTTCCTCAAGGATTAGATTTGTCTTCGGAACTGAGACGCCAATACCACTCTCTTTTAGACGGAACAAATAAGACTTGGATTGCCTCAGCTCACAATCTAGCGGATACGGGTAATGGGACGGCGGGGATATCACACACACCTCTTATGTGTGATGTTTTTGGAAGCTCCGCTAACACCTTGAACATAGGCAACCATAAGAGAGACTTCAATCACTTTTCCAGAAGGTTCTCAAATGCCCCTGTTGTAGAGAGGGTCTTCATCGTGATCTTGCCTAGTGCAGGAGGTAACCCGCAAGGTGTTTCCTACACAAATTCCCATCCTGTTCAAACGGGATGGCATGAGGGAGATGTGGTTGAGGTTGATATATCTCAACTCGACTCTAAGGGAGACATCAATTGGCAACCTCTAGATATCCTCCACACCCCTGTTAACGGCATTAGCCTACCTGCAGGTACGAAGGTAACAGATATCGGGCTCTGTTGGCACAATGACGGACACTATGTGAACACAATAGCTCAAGACGTTGTATTTACTAGCATCTTGGGGCTTGGTACTGACACGATCACTTTGACCTTTGCAGAGAACAGTCTCATATCAAATGGAGGCACTCTTGCTGGTGCTGACAGACCCCTTGTTAGTAATGACTTCGCGGTGAGTGGTAGTGTCAACACTGTCTTGGTGGAGTTAATATTAGAAACACCATCTGGAGATTTAGGGCTAACAGGATTGGTCAGTGAAATACCTGACACGCATAAAGGCTCATACTCTACAGGGTCTGTCATCCCCTTAAATGATCCTGAAAACCCCCAGAACCTCTATCCGAGTGTCGGGAATGGGGTGACATCCCCGATTGTGAACTTCAGAAAAGGCAAAAAAGAAGTCACCCTAGAGTATGTCTATGGGCTGAGAACTGATAATTTTGTGTCCAGCAACAGCTCATTTACACGGCTACCTCACAGGGTGTATGGCGATACCTCTACTATCGTAATGACGGATATTTCAAACCCCGCAAGCCCTACTGTCCTAAATTTAGATTCTGCAAACTCTAAGTTCTCACACTCAGAACCTATTTTGAGCTGGGTTGGAGGATGGGTTAGTGGCCAGAGGGCAGTTGAAGTCCAATACCACCCTGTCCTTCCGTACCACGCTACGGACACCTCAAATAGTAGTGTGTTCGTCTTTTACAATAGAATTGCACCTCAGACGTGCGGGTCGGATTTCCCTCTCGCACAAGCCAATATAAGCACAAGTAGCGGTGGTGTTGTACCTGTTGAGTTGGAACTCCAGCCTTTGGCTATCGGAGACAACATTACCTCCCTCTCAAGATCCGACTTCTCTTATCCTTTTGAAGAACCTCTTGAGCAGTTGGCTTCCGCACCTCTGGCGGAGAGTCAAGGATACAATGAGTACCTTGTCTTAAACAGCAACGAGGTCTTCTTAGACGATCTTACTATTAACACGGGAAGCGTAGACCTACCTGCATTGGTGCCAATATCTTCTAACACCAATATTCAGCTAGGGAGTACCTTAACCCCTCCTGTGAAAGACAACTACAATCGTGCTTTATACAGGACAGTGATTGAAGACACATACTTCCCTGCGAGCTTTGCTAAGAACCTTTCTAACATCAGCAGGCACTACAAGAACGTCGCCCCTTGTCTGATGAAAGTAACCTCTGACTCTCACACCCTCTTCAGAAAAGGAGAGGTGGTCTTGGTCTTATTCATAAAAACTTCTAGCTGGGGGCAGAGTGTCTCTGTAGACATGAGGTCTGACCTTAACACTAATCTTGTTGTAGCTTGTGTTTACCGCACTGACAATCTCATTCTCTTGGGGGAGTAATCAAATGCCAAAGAAAACAGTAGAGACCGATTCCACCACGGTTGCTTCCTCTCAAGGTACAGATCATATCAGCATGGTATCTTCAGGTAGCTCAAGTTCGGAGTTTATCGTCAGAGCCTCTGACATAAACTCTTCCAATAACTTAGGAGGGTTCATTGGGGAGAACGTACAATCTAACTTGGATAGTCTCTCTTCAGAGGCAAGAAAGAACAGACCTCCCCTTATGGGACAAGATCCCGTCACCTTTCAAAATCAATCGGGTGCATCTGCGACTCACGACGGGAGGCCTGATTGGGGAGCTGCGAAGATAGTAGACACCCCCGCTTGGATGCACCGCAACAGGGTCTGGGTAGAAAATCGAGAGATGCCCCACATTGGTTTTGGACACGCACAAGACGACGCTACGTTCACAAACTTCAAATGGGTAAATGAAGGCGGGGTTTATGATACAATCAACCTCAACTATAGAGACAATGACCAAATGAGCTATTATGGGCTAGGGGACACCCAATTTACTCATGTTCTGTTCCCTCAGATCTCTCAGTCCGTGCCTCGATCTTCTTTCTCCTATGTAGAAGACAGTCTGATCTACCCCTTCTACTATCAAGAATCAATCTTCGGTAGTGAGACACGGAGCGACTTCTTCAATGCCACTACGAGTAATACTCTAGGTATGAGTTCAGGTAGAGGCAGGTCTTCTTTTGGTGTCAAAGAAGGAGAGCCCTCAACTGCGGTAGCTCCAATAAGCTCTCAGGCTTATCAGCCTTACCTCAGTAAAGATCTCTTTGACAATAAATCAAACGATATCGGCCTCGTCATCTCTGGGACTCTGTTCCCCGCAGATCGGGGTGTCTTAGCCCTTATTCGCTTCCCTTCTAATTCAGACTCTGTCTCTGCAGGCATTAACACCCCCGCAACAGACTATAGCGAAGTCTTGAGTCGTGTTGTCGGTGCGATCAACTTAGGTCAAGGGGTGGGGCAGAGTGACGGTTTACCTGGTGGCAGTATCTTCAGTACATCTGAAGGCTCTGACTTCCCCTCCCTCAGATCAGGGCAACACGATCTCTATGAGTTACACACAGGTAACTACGTTCTAGGCTCACATAGAACAGGAGCGAACCCCAATCTCACAGCAGACCCTACTATCGGTCAGGTCAGGTTGCTCACCGACCCTCTAGCATTTAACGTAGAGGATAACCAATACCCTCTTGGAGTCCCCGTACTCTTCTCTCCATACGAGTACTCCACATCAAGCAACACAAAGACCCTTGTCGATAATAGGAATTTCCTCTCTTATCGCCTCCCCGTGTTAGAAGACTACTCCCCAGACGGGGTGGTCACGCAAACAGAAGAAAGGGATAGGTTTTTTGTTAAAAAGACCCCAAACCTAGATCAAGAGAACCCTGAGTACCGAACACTATTCTCAACAGCGGGGGGCTTCGTTACCTTTGGGGGGAAAGATAACTACAGCTACCAAGTAGCGAGGTATCGACATGTCGTAAATCTCATGGATCTTGCCCCAGATACCTATGCGAACATCACCGCATTGACTGACAACCCTGAATACAACTTCGGGTCTTTCGCTCTATTACACTTCAAAACAGAAGCGGGTTTTGAACGTCTTGTACGCGATGGCATACCCCCCTCAGATGAGGAGCTATACAGTCAAAATCTTTTAGACTACTCTGATCTTTCTGAGAACATCAGAGTTGATCAAGGTACGGTTGGAGGAGATGGGATCGAAGATGGGCGAGAATCCTATGCCTCTGCTTTAGGTTTGAGCCTGTTTAGGCCTAATGTCTGTTTCGAAAAAGCTAGGTTCAGTGACAGACCAGCCAACGCCGAGATCAATGCAAGTGTCAAGACAGACTACTTGTACCCAAACTACAACTCAGCTAACTCTTCAAAGATAAACAGAGACAATAGCTATTTCTCTTTCATTTCGGGTGTGATCTATATCTCACCTACGATGCCTTTTGTCTATGAAGGACACCCTGATGAAGACGGCGTCGCGATTGATCTCACACCAGAAGAAAGTAAATTCTCAAAGATAAGAAATGAAATCCAAATCACGGGTACGGCTGACGACAACGATCTAATTCGATGGGTCGATTCAAGACCCTCAAAAACCTCTACTGTCAGACCCCACACCCAGCTCTTATCGAGCTCTTTGACTGCTCAGAATAACATTACTGCATTAGATAGCATGTTTAATGATTTTGTGCCTACAGGTCAAAGTGTGTGGGTTGAGGGGTACTCTGGATCTTTATCGACAGAGGTTTACGCAAAAGGGGATGCCGTAAAGCCGATATCTGACCTTTCAGCCATAGACCCGAAAGACGGACTCTGCACCCTATCAAGCTCTGCGACTCGGACTTCAATTCTGATCAATAACCCGCACAGACAGTGGTCAAACGTAGGCGTCGATGTTGTGATCGACGACGTTGAGACCGTTCTAGGTAACGCGGTCACTAATGACTCAAAGGTCTTATATCACTCAGCAAGAAAGATCTCTCTACTTGAACTTCATGGTTCAAGATTATCTCCATCGGGGACAACTCTTGGGGGTACTTCTATTTCTTCCATATCCGACGTATTTAGCCCATACGGAGACGACGGATACCCTGGGGGCAATGATGAGAGTTTCCTCCACGGTTATGTTTTTGCTTGGTGGCAGAACACAACAGCAGATGTCAGCCAAGACTACAACCCAAAGACATCAGGTCAATCCTTCTCTGTGTATCGGTACGACGAAGAAGGTTATAAGGTGTATCAGAATCTAGAACTTCTCCCGATTGGAGGGGTTATAGCTAACGGATACGCTCTCGAGCTGTGTTCTGGCTGGAAGAGAGTTGATGAGAACGGAAACGATGTAAACACATCTAGCACGTTTAAATACCCACAAGACCGACCCGTATATAGGCCGACCGAGAGCAACTTCGAGAGGACATCTTTAAGATCTCACGCGGACGCTAAATTCCTCATGGTTAAAGATGTGGAGTACTACATCGAATGTTACCCTTCAGTACCATTCACATCTGGGTTAGGGCCTGATCCTTCTACTTACGATGAAACCACCGTGAACCAGACAATCTTCACTCTTGGAGGTTCAGGGTACTCTGACCTACAACTAATCATTGAGGGGGAAGAGAATCCTGCACAAGATGTTTGGGCGGGTTATTTGGGGACTAATGGCTTATATTCTAACTTGGGTGCTGTTAATGATAGTCAATGTCAATGGCTTGGTGTTAACCTAGACCCAACTCAAGCCCCTTACAATGTTAGCCCTCAAGCAGATCTCGGTAACACGTCTCATGTCAGGGGTGTCATTTACATAAGGAGTTCTAGCTCCTTTTCCTATGACGCGGCGAAGCCTCACCCCCATCCTCAACCTAGTGTTGACTACAATGGACACATCAATTATGGAGTCTCTTTCCTAGAAGTAGCTCCAACGGGGAACAGGGAGCTTCCTGAGTATGGGAACTTCACACAAGACGTAAGAGGGTACATCACAGTCTCAGGACTAGGTAATGAACCATTCTACACAGAAGATCAAATCCACGCGACTGCACCTGAGTACAATTCTAGAATACCCCTTAAGTCATTGTTCACACTCAGGAAAGACACCCAAGAAAGGTTCTTAGATGAGTCTTACCGAATGGAGTCTAGCCTCTATCACTTGTTGCTGACGCCAGACGATCCTCTATCTACCACAAGGTATAGCAATACCTCCGCAAGCAACAGCTATGATCCCTCATACCTGTTCGGTGCCAACAACTTCCTTGTTGAGAACCTCCAAGGGCCAGGCATCCCTCATGCAGGGTCGGGTATAAACAAAGGGTACATCTGCGTTCCTGTTCGAGATGAATCAACAATAAGTCCCGAACTCTTTACTCAGTTGAGAGATTCAGATCCTGCAGATGATCTTTTCCGAAGGACGGCGGGTCATGGTGGTGCAGGCTACCTGCGAAATAGCTGGCATGTCAGAAGATCCTCAATGTCCTCTGACCTCGCTGAAAGTGATTGGAGAGAAGCTCAAGTCATCGGTTTCCCTGACATGACGCGAAATCTCTTGAGTGGGTCAAAGTACGGAACACCCCCTCGCGGCATCCTTGTTTACCCACACTTAGACTTTGACGGCAACAGTCCTTTCACTCTAGAAGAGCAAACCGTGGGGAGCAATAACCTCATCAGCTCGAACGAAGGATATTTCTTACCTAACGCAGGAAAGGGGTCTTCTGACACAAGAGAAGGTACCGATTGGTTAGATGATGATGGGGGCAACGGTGGCGTTAGCTTAAACCCTAAGCTGAGACACGCCCAACCTAACTACAACAAGGCTGCCCTCTTGAGTGACTTTGCAGACCCTAACGAGTACCCTGATGTGGGTTACTTGAGAGCCTTTGATGTCAACTTTGGGAAGAACCCATCTCTTACTCCCCAACACCCTTATTGGAATCAAGATTGGAACGAAACCACTTCTACAGGGACTATGTATAGGGGCGGAGGAGGGGCTCAGAACTACGGCTTGATTGAGAAGAAGCAGTGGGTGAGGGTGATGCAAGACTCAAGAGGCGAACTTGAATTTGCACCTGTGAAGCTAAGGCTCGTCGGCGTCGATTGGAATATGATTTCGTTCATGGACACGGGATACCCTCTCCAGAAGAGAGACGGCATGGTTCACGAAGTAGACGGAGGCTACTACTTAGTGAAGAAGAGAGTGATGAGAGTCTTTGTTAAAGTACCAGGCCTCACCTCTTGGCTCGATGTCGGCGTGTTCGACAACCAAGTAGGGGAGTCTTATCGGCAGTGGAGGGGTGATAAAACGGACTCGGATGTTGGTTTTGCTGACCCAAATGGGGCGACCTCACTGAAAGAGAGTACGGAATTGGATGGGGCGGGCTGTTGTATCTCCTACTCGGAAAAGTTTTTACCTGAAGAAGGACTCGTCTGCCTAGATTTGGACTTAAATCTAGGCATGATTCCATCATTCAACTCATGGGGTGCGGACGAGAACTCTGCGATAGGTTATGACAGTAACTTGGTTTCAGATGAGTATCTCGGCTTTGTTAAAAACCTGAGAGTAGACAATTGCCCCTCCGACAGGGTTTACTTACATAGGCAAAACAATAAGTCTGCGAGAGACGTGGACATAAATGGAGCTAAGAACTTCGAGTCTCCGATCCTCGTTAAGGTTATACTCTCACACCCAGAACACCCTAAGTACGAAGTACACCCAGATGACAATACGAAACTAGTCAACTCGACAGATATTGATGACTTGACTCTTGAAATAGCGGATATCGCTAATGCGACCCCTAACAACGTCTCTATTGTAGATATACGCCCTTCCCCTAACACTTCATATCTTGGGCATTCATGCCCACCAGATGACAGAAGCCCTCTCTGGGCTCGCAGGGGTTTGATGGGTATAGAGGTGCTTCGACAAGACGGGTCTAACTATGATAGAGATCACGTCATGGGACGACCTGATTACACAAGTATTGACCTATATGGTAACCCCACTCTGTATTATGGGAGAACTGAGAACGGTCTGGTCTATGAGACGTATGAGATGTCTACAAGTGCTTTGACGAATAAGAGAACTTACACACATGGGTCTAATGTATCACCTTCAGAGCTAAGCTCCGATTACAAGAAGCCCGTGAAAGGAGAGGGTTAATGCCTGCTATATTCAAGAGATCGGATGATGACCTCATTCAAGTCTTACCTTCCTACTCAAACTCTCTGCTGACAGAGATGAAAGGAAAGTACGTTATAGACTACCCTGAATTCTTGGAGGTCAATAGGGAGATGACCCAACTCGATATCTCTCTACCTATAGCAAATATCAAAGCTAATGTTAAAAGCATCGCTGAAGATAAGATGAGACAAGCGTTCCCCCAATTTGAGACGTTCCAATTCAATTACCTCGAAGACAGCACAGAGTTTTCAAACATTTTCTCTGCGGACAGCTTTCCTGACCCTCTCTCGAATGCTTTCTTGAGAGCGGGGTATAAGCAAGGGGACACCCCTAATTCTACTTGTGTGCTAGGTCGGACACCTAGAAAGAATACAGTTGAGGGTTCTGTTCTAACAGTAGATTCTTCTTCACCCTCTAATAGATGCCTTGTGACACTTGAAATAGATGTCGCATCCAGCACACAAGACGGACTTGGTAGGTTCGACTTCAAGATATACTTCAAGGACTGTGTGCGTAAATACACCAAGGATAGCACTAGTTTAGCAGGCACGCCCGCCGACGGCTATTCCTTGAACAAGGCGGGGGATGTCGGATACCAGACAAAAGTAGGCAAGGATAATTTCCTTAGAGTTTATATCTCTGGAGATAACGGCAACTCTTATTCAGAGATTGAGAACCTCACAACCTTCTCTTTCGGTCAAAGAAAAGATACAGTAAGGTTAGCTTTCGTGAATTACTCTGATTGGGACATCAACCTCCTAGCATACACATTGATGTACTGAAAATATAAGGTGACGAGATATGGATGATTTCAAAAGCTACGCAAGCAGAACCCTGAATACAGATAATACTCAATATAAGAATGTTATCTGGCAAGCAGGAAAGCCCCCACTAGACAGCGAATTGAACCTTATGGGTCAGATCGCGACTCAAAACCAAGCAAGCTTAGTTAGATCTCAAGCACATAGCGGGGTTCTTATTGACCCTCGCTCTGCAGACAGAGACTTTAGCTTTAGAAAAACATGGTCGAACTACTTTAGGCTGAAGCCTTTCAGTGCATTAGTAAACGGAAACCTCGTCACGGTTGAAGATCTCGACATTAAACTCCCTCCCCCTCCAGAATCAGGGGCTCGGACGGACTTCGTATTCCTTGAAATTTGGAATACAATCATATCCGCAGAAGGATCGGGAGCGGTAACTAATAAGCCTACCCCCACTACGATATACCAAAACGGTAATGTGGGTGGTCAAGACACTCTCGAAGATGAGTTGGTAGACGGACAGGTTGGTTTTGAGACGACAAAGAGAGTACAAACACAATACCAAGTGAGAGTCGTCAGTGGCGTTGACACCAAATCACACCCTGAAGGTATTTCAAGTCCTCTAGTGACTGCGGTAGGCCCTACAGACGGCCTCGCGAATCAGCCCTTTTCAAACGTAACAGGAGATGCTGGGTTGTGGTCAGCGTCCGTTAATGACGTTTACCTCTCAGAGAACACCATCTATGCAATACCTCTTTGTTGCGTGTTTCGACGCAATGAAGAACCTTATAGGGATGTCGCAAATGCAGGTGGGCCTAACCATAATGGGGCGGTAAACCGTAAACCATCTTCCACTTCTACTAACGACGCGACTTCTCTTGTTCAATCTAGCCTTACTGTCGCTATTACTAGAGATCAAATAGGTAACGTCACACTCTCTGACCTTGTAGGTTCTGGATTAGATGATTCAGATCTTTTTCCTGCGAACACCTCACGATTCTTTGTTCTCGGGCAAGGCATTAACCGTGAAGTGATCAAGGTTTCTTCCATCGACACAAGTAACAACAGGATAGTTATTGAAGAGAGAGGCGTCGCGGGATCTCAAGCTAAGTACCACATACCAGACACGCCTATTTCCCTGTTTAATCCGCGACCTGACTCAAAGTATGCCGACGAAGTCCAATTCGAAGATGTGCTTGATATGAGACACGCGACGACATTAGGAGAGTGGGACTATCAGTCTTTACTTGAAAGTTCCGTGACAGACCTCTTATTCGGAAGACTTAAGACTACATACAAGCAAAGCTCCGTCAATGCCTTTAGCAAAGGCACTGTCATTGAAGAAGTCTCTTACCTTAGTAGCGTAGCTTCAAACAGAACACATCAGATGGACTTCCCAAATGGGTATCGTGACACATGGTCTGATGCTTCTTATCCCCAGATGGGTCTGACCCTTTACCTAAAACCTACGGTTGCTACAAATAACGCAGGTCTCAGCACGGAGAACCTCGATGTGAGTAACCAAAACACATGGGAAATTGGGCCAGACCTCTCCCCCTCTGCATTCTTGTTCGATACCACACCCGTGCAAACAGGGTCTATCCTGTTTCTTACTCTAGACGGTGCTTTAGATAATCTGGGGTATGGGGTCAAAGGTAACACCATTCAAGACAAGGGTATCAGGTTCATCGCCCCCTCTGAGATAGGGACGCTTGGTCAAGTGAAGAGACCTCCGTTCATCATCGAACAATTAGGTGCTGAACACAACAACCTGAGTTATCCTACTTTCGAGAGTAACTTTGAAAAGCCCTTTATCGTACTAGGGAGACTTAGAGGAGCTGAAACTTTCACAACCTCTACCTCAGACCCTGATCGCAACAACCACAACTTTACAGTGCTTTATAAGAAGACGGCATACTCGGATTCCGAGATGTCGATTTCACAGGGTGGTGTGAATATAGATTTTGATGAAGTCTTAGCTCTCCAATTGAACTCAATTCCTTTGACTCAAGAGGACATCAGCCTCATCTCTTCATATGACTCTAGTGTCGTGACCAGAGAAGAATCAAACCTTTATGCTCTTGTGTATGGAGATCCTACAGACGGGTCTAGTGCTAATGGTGTATTTAGAGTCATCTCTGTGTCAGACAATTTCTCAGCCTCCGATTACTATCTTGATGTGGCGAACACTCTTTGGAATCCTTCGGCAGGTATAACAAACACTGTTATCCTACAACCAATAGATGACAGAGGGGTAAGACTTGCTCAAATCGCAGATGGTCTTGATTTAAGAGTAGAGTTCAGAAGCCAAAAGATCACTGAGCTTGATGATTCAATCGCAATTGCAGTTACGAGCTCCGATCAAGCAAGCAACTCACTCTACACTCAGAACGAGTTTCAGTTGAGCGTTTCAATCTTGTACCCTCCTGCACTAGGGGCAACTGCGAACGTGCCTTCAAGTATTCATAAAGTAGGGATCACACCCCCTAACAGAGATCACTTCTTGAGAAACGCACTCAGTGACTTAGATGTTTCTAATGCCTCTGCTCTGCCCCTGATCTCAGGTGAAATCGACCTTCCTACTAAGAACCATATCTCCTTGTGGAATAGGTTGCCCTCTTCTAATCTCCCCACGGGCTGGACTACCAACCTCGGAGGTAGGGTCATCAATGAAGAATCTGATCGGGAGAGTGAGGTCTTTAAAGATGAGGGGTCTAAGACTCTTATCCTTAGACCTTATCAGAAGAAGCAGGTTATTCTCCACCAGCACATCGAAGCGGCTGACCAAATTCCCACAAATTACTCAAACGGGCAAACTCTTGTAGATGGAGGCGGCCTCTTTGTTAAAAAAGGCGTGTATAGATTACCTGAAGCCCTAGTGCCTAGATTCGGTAGGCAAGACATCCCGATGCATACTCGGACATCAGGGAGCGATTCTTTCCTCTCAGGTCTAAATCACATATTCGCGGATAAAGTGACCGTCTCCGACGAGGTGTTTAACATTGTCGGAGGCGTCTCAAATGTCGGCAACCAAGGGGTTGAACCTGTCCTCTTTGACACTCAAGGCAACTACGGCGAATACGCACAGAGTCTGGCGACTGTGAATGCTATTGGTGTGCGGAAAAGAGAAGAAGGAGGTATTGCAGGAAATCGTACAGACTCCCTCCTTGTTCCAACAAGTGATTTTGGCACTTCACTACAAGGTGTGGAGCTCCCCCCTTATTACGGGGTGGCTCGCATCTATGGTGTCTATGACAGGGAATCGTACATAGCCCATATTGCAGGCAACGGTAATACTAGTGGTCACAACTCTGAGCGTGTTCTGCCTATTGATGCCCTCACTAACGGTCTATGCCCGAACTTGTTGAGGACAGATGTCTCAGACTTCACTCTCTACATCAACCAGAATGGTGGTAATGAAGATGTGAATGACCCCTCTTACGGTGATGCACACACCTATGTACTCACAGAACACGCCATAGACATCACAAGAAGCCCTAACTACAATGACACGAAGTCCTTTAAAGACTTCGATTATGTCATAGAGGCTGTTGTCTTCGGGTTCGCAAATGGGTTCATTAATAAAAACCAAGACGTACTTCTCAGGAAATATAATGGGTCTGGGGTACTCCGAAATGCGGTTGATACCAGCAAGATCACAATAGACTCCGTGATCCCTTTTGCTCCTCCTCAAGGATCAAAAGTCGCAGTCGCGTACAAACGAACCGTTTATCAAGGAAACCCCTTCTTTACAAAGGGCGTAAATATTCTTGATGACTCGGATCAAACCCTACCTTATGGCAGAAAGAGTGTAGACGACCTACAGCTCGGCAACAGGGATCAAAACACCGTTGAATTACCCAACAGAAGAAACCTGCAAGTTCTCGCGAGCATGGACTTTTATACCACTCTAGGTACGGGCAAGCTCGGCGGTGAAGTTTACCCTACCACAGTGACGGACATAAACCATACTGAGCACAAGCCTTTCAGGAATCCGACCCTATACACAGGGGCATACCCTAGTACGAAAACCTCCACATTTTCCCAACCCTCTCAAAAGGGAGGGTATGCAACGATCTTCCTTTTTGATAACATCGCGATCATAAATAAATACGCGACCGCGACTGTCTCGTTCTCAAATTCCAAAGAAAGCTTTAGCTTTCCTTTTGCAGGTTACGCAGACGCAACCATCATAGCGACAGAGCTCATGAACTTCCTGCAAGGCAGGGGATATGAGCTTTCCCAAGTTACGGGCGACTACACGCATGCAGGGTCAGATCACAAATACTATGGGATTTTGATCCGTGAACCTTATGCTAACTATAACACTATAATGTCTCTAGATACTCAGTTCGCGGGGAGAGATCTTCAGCTCTTCGAAGGCGTGCGGGAAGCCCCTATGAGCTTCAACTTCTATGATTCCGTTGTTGTCGGTAACAGAGAAAATGAGTATGGCCTCCCAAGTAGGACGCGAACCTCTGTGTCATTCTCTAAACCTTCGTATAACCCAACAAATGCAGGGTCTGGCATCACTCCTATATCTCTCGTAGGATTGACTTCGAGGCTTCCGCTGGGGTCTCTTGTCAGAGACGCAGATTTTGTGTGTGAAGACATACTCAATAACCAATCAAGCTACCTCTTCTCCTCTACGGGGAATATCTCTACACTGTCCAACAGTGTACCCGTCAACCCTGATGGCAGACCCTATTCAAGGTCTGTGGGCGTGTCTGGTGATATTCTCCAAATGACATCTGGAGACCTAAGTCAGTCTGTCCCTTTAGCTGAAAGCAATAACTATTACTCTGTCTCTAGAGGAAGCGGTGCTGTCTTCGGCAGTTCTGGAGATGTAGCAGGTTCTCCTTTCAGCTTCCTCACGACATCTCTTAACGAAAGTTCAAAGCCTGTACTCAAGGGGTCGGCTCTGGCGTGTAGGGCGATGCTCGTAAAGAACTTTTATGAAGAGTTTCAAGGAAACGTTAGATCCTACGGTGACGAACTCCAATTACTTGTCGTGACTCACTGTATAGACGGGGCTACAAGATCGCCTCTAACAGCAAACACAACCTCTTCTCAACTTACCATCGGAGGTGAGATCTCACCGACAGGGTATGGAGAAGGGTTTGCCGCCGCTGACAGATACCGAATTAAAGGCAGGCCTCTTTCAAAGACCCATTCAAACCAAGAAGACTTGAACATCAAACCTGCACCTTACAACTCCAAGTAAGTATCCCTAGAGAAACCTATTCTCAGGAGTGAATTGATACACCCCACTTTTAAATTTAATAAAGGCTAGTTCATGTTAACCGCCCCGCATTTAAGCAAGATTGAAAAGCAATGAAAAAGACAAAAACTCCGACAAGAGAAAGGACACAAGGAAGGGCGGAGTGCAGGTGCTCTAGCTGTGGTGTACTTCTACCAAAGACCAAATTAGGTTGGGGTCTGATCTGGCATGACGGGTCAGGTATGTGTGCCAAGTGTCTGTATAAGTGGCGTAAAACAGGGGGCTACTTTGAAGACCTCAGGAAAAAGAAAGAACGAGCTGAGCAGAAAGAGTTAGAGAAGCTCAGCGTCAACGCCAAAATGGAATATAATTCTTCCAACCCCCAGATTGAGACTTAGATCTGGCGGACTCTCTTAAGATCCCGTCTCGGATCTCGTTCTTGATCTCGAACATGAAAACAGAGGCAGAGGATATAAGCGAAGGGGGGACTTCAAGAAGCATGAGTCTTCGGTACTCTCGAGCAATCTCTTTACTTCTCTTCTTGAAACCAAAATTGAAGTCAACATTAGGGTCAAAAGAGGTCTCCTTGACGCTCTCGATATTTAAGCTACCCCCTCGACCTAACATATTCTTATAAAGTCTAGTGCCTTCCAGACTCCCATGTTCTCTGATAAGGGTGTCTTGAAGAGCTACCTTGAGTGCTTCCTCTTCGTCCTTGACTAGTATCTTTGTCCGATTAAGAAGATTTTTGAACTTGCCCTCCAGCACCTTCACAAAGACAGCTACGCTCTGCACCGTGACAGACCCCTTATCCACATAGGACACCTTGTAAGAGAAGTCCCCCTTGAGGCCTATGTTAGAGAGAAGAGACAAGCTCTTCAAGTCAAATATAGCACCCTTGATCTTTGCACGCCTAAAAGAAGTGAAACGGTCAAACTCTGCACCTGAAAAGTCTGCCCCTTTTAGATCCGCACCGTCAAATGTCGCACCTTTAAGGTCAGTACCCTTGAAAACAGCGTCCGTTGCAATCATATTCTCAAGGTTAATATCCCGCATATCCGAACCCGAGAAATCCCCCCCTCTAACGTCCACCTTCTTGCCCGACCAATCGAACTTGGAGAACTCTTTTTCAACGGCGTTCCTGAAGTAAGCGGTGTTCTCTTTTACCAGAGAGCTAGGATTCCGTTTCTCTTCCTCTTCGAGTTCTCTCTTGAGACTAGAGATCTCTTTTCTTAATTGCTCGATGACCTTTGTTTGGTTTTTCTTCTTGCGTCCCGACAGCTTATTCATGAGGTTCTCCCTTTTTACAATTAGGAGATATAAATAAAGTATTAGCCCGAAGCGAGATTCTGCCCTCGCGGGGGGCAGAACACAGAGTAACGCACACCCAATATGGGGTGTATGTCAGAACCACAGACTATGGCTCCATGTGAAAGACCAGGACTAGTGAGACTGATGCTTGAACCCGATATTGAGACTCCTGTATTACCTCTAATGGAGACGGCATTAGAGGTTAAAGATACACTAAGCCCCGCTGAGACTATCACGCTCCCCTGAGGGGAAGCAAACTTACAACCCGTAACGTCAGTCGTTTGTGTTGTGCCTGATACAGACAATGTGTCTACGCCAGAGAGGATCGTCTTTGTCTCTGTGCCTACCGTCACTTTCCTAGTGTTTGTAGCGGGGCCTACAAACGTCTCTTCTTTACCCCCATAGGCGTTCACATAAGAATCTGAAGCCCCTCCTACGTGACCTGAGACAGGGGTTGCCAAAATCTTGACTTTACGCACTGCACCATGAAGCGGATTTCCTTGAGGTGGTCCAGAAACGGAAATGTCCATCGACCCTACTGCGGTCTGTTTTATATTCTCTGAAGAGAGGTTTAACCCAGACCCTGTAGACAAAGTGAGTTGAGAAGAAGAGTTGAGTCGGATCTCTCCAGCTTGTGAGAAATCAACAAGGGGGGCTTTAAGTGATATTGAAGAAGCAGACTCTATAGAGATCCTTTTTTTACCGACAACCTCTACAGACACCTCCCTCCCATCACCATCTAAGTTAGCTCCCTCCTTAGAGGATAGTCCTTCTATCCGAGTTGTCCCCCCTGACAAATGAAGAGACTCACTCCCTCTGAGTACGGTATCTTCAGAGCCGATACTTATCTGACTGCTCTGTAGTCGAACTCCACCTGCTACTGTCATAAGAGCGGCATCTTCGGACTCGCTAGATATGAACCCTCTGTACTTCCCTCCTTTTGTGAATGAAGAAAATGTGTCTAGAGTATCTGGCAAGATTGGACTAATACGTAGCAAAGTCGCCGAGTGGTTCTCAAACAAGGTATCTGCGTCTGCACCGTTAAGTGAACCACTCTCCTCATCTACATCAGGCACTAAAGGAACGCCATATTGTTCAGAACCTTGGAAAGAGAAAGGGTCGTTACCTACAGGTGTGCCTAGAACCCACTCGATAAAGGTAGGTTCTCCTGATTCCCCCCGTGAGTTAGGTGCCCTGTCACTATCAAAGCCATCTGTCTGTTCTGTAACGGGGAGCATCCCATCTGTGGTGTGAGTCAGCTCAATGCGATATTCAGTAAATGCCTCCCCTTCTTCCACCGCATTGGACGCAAGCTCCCTGCCCACCCTGAATATAGACTTGCCTCCATAA
>Ga0070743_10000125_pt1 | contig 26780 bp, 28 predicted proteins | sample ColrivemetaGS697_FD_70187 | JGI IMG/M metagenome (GOLD analysis project Ga0070743, IMG submission 70187) | Estuarine microbial communities from the Columbia River estuary, USA - metaG S.697 | ecosystem: Environmental > Aquatic > Marine > Intertidal zone > Estuary | place: USA: Columbia River... | reverse complement strand
GGAATGAGCGTCCAGACCGCCATGCCAATGAACGAGCCGCCCAACACCCAACGCATGATTTCTGGACTGAGGACCGATGTGATCCATGCACCAAAAGCGCCTGCTAAACCATGGTTAAGCAACGTCGCTACCAAGATGCCAGCAATGATAGGCAAGGGGCGCTTGAAACGCGCCGCGAGGATAAATGCGAGGAGTTGCGTCTTGTCGCCAATTTCAGCGAGTGCGACTATACCGGTTGAGATGAGTAATGCTTCCATTTGCAGGTGGTTGGGCGGTTGATGAGCCGTATGGCGACGCCATGTTACCCGATGGCTCTGCCCGATAGAGACTGAGAAAACCAGAAAGCTGGCTATCGCGTAAGCATGAGCCTGATCTTTCATATAGACCGACGTTCTATCGCCTCGCAGCGATTCCTTGGTGGAATTTAGACTGCTGAATATGATGGAGCCGATGGACTCTTAAGCTGGTTTCGGCGCAAGTCAAAGTTCGGTTGATAAAAGGATTCTCGATGCGATTGTTTTCTTATGGCAAACGGCCAGTTCACCTTGGGCCTTATCCCTGCGAGCGACTTGCCAGAGATGCGAAGCTACCGGATTTATCTGCGATGCCATCGATGACGGCGTTGCAGTATCACAGCACTTGCCAAGACTCATTGGTCAATGCCATGACGCGCTATGCTGCGATGTTTGATCTGGTGCGCGATGGCCCGATTAATCCAGAGAAGGGCGAAGTACCCTCTGCAACGGCAGAGCGCGCTAATCACATCAAAGCCGCTGGTTATTATTTCGACGCGTCGTTGGTGGGCGTTTGTGCGCTTCCGCAAGCGGCTCTTTTAGAGCAGCCGATTACCAACCCTGAGGTGAGTGCTTTGGGTGACGAGCTGGCAAGCAGTCAACCGACCAGTTTTGCGGCCGGCATGGATATGATTTTGGCCGATGTGCTTGAGTCTGCGCGCGCAAAGCATCCGAGCATTGCGCATCACAGCCATGCCATAGTCCTTGCGATCGAATATCCGCGCGATCCACGCGCAGATGAGCCAGGTATCGATTGGATTGGCGATGCCCAAATGCATCGTGCCGCACTGCTCGCATCCCAAACAGCGGTGCTATTGTCAAACTACCTTCGCCTGTTGGGCTTTGAGGCGCGGGCGCACAGTGCCAGCTGCAGTGACGTGGACTTACCCCGATTAGCCGTTGCTGCAGGCTTGTCACTGCCAGACAGCACGCATCCTTACCTCGGTTCCCGCTACGGCTTGGCAGCGGTGACGACCAATTTTGAGATGGCTGCCGATTGGCCACTGGCTACGCAACAGAAAAAGTCGCGAAGCCATGGCCTGGCGTGGCAACTGGGCATCGGAAGCCTGAAAGGTAAAGCCAATCAGCAACCCTATGCCAATCGCGACTTCAAGGACGGCGCTTATCCCTTTGAGTCGATTACGCGACAAGCAGAGCCGACGACCTTTATTGATCATGACCGCGTCCCACGCTTTCCGAAGCGTGCTGATTTTTTTGCACGATCGCTTTTTGGTGACTTGGGTAGTACCGTTCAAGATCAGGCCAAAAACGCGCACTATGTCATGAAGAGTCCGATCGGTGCGTGTGCCCGACGGGCGCTGGGTGCGCTCTTGTTGCTTCAGTTTGGAGAGGCGCGTGGCGACGTTTCACCCCGCACAGCTGATCCTGTCCGCAATGCCAATAACCTGAAGGCCGCGTCGTATTTCCTCGGGGTTGATGCGGCTGGTCTGTGCGCTGCACCGGAGTGGGTGTATTACTCGCACGATGCCGGTGGTAACGCGTTGCCTGCGTACCATAAGAACGCGATCAATTTATTGATCGACCAAGGCCACGAGACCATGGATGGTGCCAGTGGCGATGACTGGATTAGCGTCGCTCAGAGCATGCGCGCCTATCTGCGATTTTCTTTGATGGGCGGGGTCATTGCGGAGCAAGTTCGCCGGCTTGGCTACAGCGCGCGGGTTCACTCGGTACTCGATGGTGACGTCTTGCAACCTCCGTTGTTGTTGCTATCGGGATTAGGCGAGGTGAGTCGTATTGGTGAGGTGATCTTGAATCCATTTTTGGGTCCTCGCCTCAAGAGCGGCACCGTGACGACAGACTTACCTATGCAGGCTGACCTACCCATTAATTTTGGTCTTCAAAATTTTTGTGAAAGCTGCAATAAGTGCGCACGCGAATGCCCATCGGGTGCCATTACCGCTGGTCCGAAGTTGATGTACAACGGCTATGAGATCTGGAAAAGCGATGCTGAGAAATGCACCCGTTACCGCATCACGAACGCAGCGGGGGGGATGTGCGGTCGGTGCATGAAAACCTGTCCTTGGAATCTGGAAGGCTTACTCGCAGATAGCCTCTGGCGTCAGATCGCCATGAAGTTACCAGCCGTCGCCCCTGTACTTGCACGACTCGATGATCAGCTGAACCGTGGCGATATCAACCCGATAAAGACATGGTGGTGGGATATTGAGCTCGACCAAAAGACTGGGCGATACGTGCAGGCTGCGCAAACCAATCGACGTGGGCTTCAAAAAGAACTCAAACTGCGCTACGAAGAACAAACGCTCGCGGTTTACCCAGCCGACAAGATGCCGCAACCTTACCCGGTGCCCTATCCCGTGAATCGGGAGGAGGGGATCGTGAGGTATCGCTCACTCCTAACTCCAGCAGAATATCGCATGCGATTGGCAAGCGGTCAGACGACGGACTTGGCACCGGGTCCCGCGCCTTTACCCGCTGAGCCGCCGGTATTCCCGGTCCAATTAGTTAAGCGTGAAGATATGGTGCCGGCTGTCGCTAAGTACGAGTTTCAATCACTCGATGGAACGCCATTGCCCGCATTCGAGGCTGGCGCGCATATCGACGTGGTTGTCGCGCCCGAGTACCTGCGTCAATTCAGTTTGGCTGGCGATCCCGCAGATTCCAGCAAGTATGTTTTGGGGGTGCTCAGAGAGCCCACCGTCAACCAAGGAGGGCAGGGACGTGGCGGCTCAGCCCTGATGCATCGGGTCTTCAAAGCGGGTCGCCGTGTATTCATTTCTCGTCCGACAAATCACTTTCCCCTTGTAGAGGATGCCAGTGAATCCCTCTTTTTTGCAGGCGGTATTGGTGTCACACCGCTGATTGCCATGGCATATCGCTTACACCGTTTGGATCGAAAGTTCACGCTGCACTACAGTGCAAAAGACCGAACAGACGCTGGCTTTTTGGATGATCTGCGCGATGCCCCCTGGGCCGGTCGGGTGCACTATCACTTTAGCAACGAAGGAACACGCGCCGACCTGTCAACGTTGGTGCCTGCGTTTGCCTCCGGTATGCATCTCTACGTCTGCGGATCATCACGCTATATGGATGCTGTTTTTGCGATAGCAAAAGAGCGTGATTGGCCCGACGCCAATTGCCATAGAGAGTATTTCACCGCCCCCGAGACACCTGCTTGGACCAACCATCCCTTCAGTGTCAAGTTGATGCGGTCTGGAAAAGTTTTGAAAGTTGGCGCCGACCAAACAGCAGTCGAGGCATTAGCAGCAGCCGGTGTCGTCCTTGATGTCAAGTGCAGTGATGGTCTGTGCGGTGTTTGTGCCACGCCGTTCGATGCAGCGCAGTCTGACGCGGTTCAGCACCGTGACTTTGTTTTGAGTGCGGCAGATCGATCGCACAAGATCATTCTGTGTTGCTCACGAACCGCTGAGCCTGACAAACAAATCGTTTTGGATCTCTAGTCCACCGGCGTGCGATACCCCAATGCGGCTTGGGGTGAAAAGGTCGGTGTAACGGCGTGGCCCGGTCGTGTGGGATATGCTTGCGCACGCTGAACCACTTTGCTTTCACGCCCATCCCTATAAATCCGCTGTGCCGCTCACTTTGTCGAATTACCTCTTGCGCGAACTGCGCTCTGATCATGCGGGTGAAACCGGTGCCGTCTACATTTACAAGGGCATTGCCGCCGTAGCCAAGTGGCGAAATGATGAGGAATTGATCGCCTTCGCCAAAGCCCATGGCGCGACCGAGGCTGAGCACCTAGCGCTCATCGAACAATGGTTGCCTGCAACACAAAGAAGCATCCTATTGGGGCCTTGGCGTCTCGCAGGTTGGCTCACCGGTGCGATGCCTGCGCTGTTTGGTCGAGTCTCCGTGTACGGTACGATCGCGGCCGTGGAGACGTTTGTCGACCAGCACTATCAGCAACAAATTGATCACCTCACATCGGTTGACGGCCCAGAGGGTCTATTGCCTCTGCTGCAACGCTGCCAGGCAGATGAACAGCACCATCGCGATGAATCCCTGGCTTTGGCGGGGCCAGCTAGACACTGGTTCCTGCGTGCCTGGTGTTGCATGGTGGGGTGGGGCTCCGGCGTCGCGGTGGTTTTGGCGCGACGCTTTTGAACCGAATGGCGATGTGTGTCACGCGGCTAGCGCACAGTTCACCGTAACCCCTCCCAACACATCCACCAATGTTTGCGGCGTGATCTCCAACAGGAAGCCGCGTCCCCCGCCATTGATTAGGATTTTTTCTAGCTCAAGAATACTGGCCTCAAGGTAAATGGGCATGTCCTTGCGTAAACCAAATGGCGAGGTGCCACCGACCAAGTAGCCGCTGTGGCGTTGGGCAACCACGGGCGTGCACGGCTCAATTGATTTGTAACCGGTTGCCCGCGCCAGCGCTTTCGTGCTGACACTGCAGTCGCCGTGCATCAGCACGACCAGCGGTTCGGCCTTTTCGTTTTGCATGACCAAAGTTTTCACCACGGCGTGCTCTGGCCAGCCCAACTGCTTCGACGACTCAGCCGTCCCTCCACGGTCAACGTAGTGATAGGTATGTGGCGTGAAAGTGATCCCATGTCGTCTCAACAACTGTGTAGCGGGTGTCTCACTGACGCGTCTTTCTTTGTTGGCCATGACGGAATGATAGCGGTCCACGGGCAAAACGTTTTGTTATCCGAGGGGCTTACTTGAGATTTACGATAAATGTTGAGAAGCTGTTTGCGCGAAGCTTTGTGCAAACGGTTTCGCAAGGGTTTTCTTTTGGTTAAGATCTGCGAACGAACTTAAACCCATACAATTTTCATCGCAGGCTTAAGTCCATGCCCAACAGCCAAATGCCAGTTGTCCCAGCGTCCTATCGCCGTCATATAGACCAATTAATTGCCCGTGGCCACCGAGTCATCCTAGGCCTGGTCGGTGCCCCAGGCTCGGGTAAATCAAGTCTGGCTGCCGCCCTTCACGCTTTGTACCCTTCAGAGTCGCAAGTCGTTCCTATGGACGGCTTCCATCTGGCGAACGTTGAATTGGCGCGCCTCAATCTTCGGCATTGCAAAGGCGCACCACAGACATTTGACAGTGACGGGTACGTTGAGTTACTCACGCGATTGCGTAAACAAAAACCGGGGGAGGTGATTTACGCGCCTGAGTTTCGACGTGACTTAGAGGAGCCAATTGCTGGTGCAATTCCGGTTCTATGCGAAACACGGCTGATCATCGCCGAAGGTAATTACCTGTTGCTATCGGACGGACGCTGGTCTGAGATCGCTAGCTTGTTGGATGAGAGCTGGTATGTCGATATCGAACAGTCGGTGCGGATTGAGCGCCTCACCAAGCGGCATGAGCAATTTGGCAAGCCGCACGCCGAGGCACTGCAATGGGTTAAGCAGACCGACGAACCCAATGCCCGCTTGATTGAGTCGACGCGTGCGCGCGCTACCCTCATATTTGACTGGCGTGCAGCGGACATTCCGGTCTGATTTTTAGGCAATATGTCCCACGTCTTTGAGGTTGCAACCCTAGGTCATCCTCGTTACCCCCCCTGTGACCCCAATCATCACTACCTCTGCGCTGTGACAGTTGTCACAAAACCGTCATATTCGGGAATTACAGTTCACCTTGATCACAACGATCTGAACCAAATTCAAAGAGGTAACGAAATGAAACGGTCTTTCTCTAAAACGCTGGCGGTAGTCGCCGCTGGTACGTTGATGACAAGCGCGGTGTTGGCGCAAGACGTGACGGGTGCTGGGGCCTCCTTCCCCGCGCCGGTCTATGCCAAGTGGGCCGAAGCGTACAAGGCCGCGACCGGCAAGAGCGTGAATTACCAATCCATCGGCTCGTCCGGTGGTATCAAACAGATCAAAGCCAATACGGTCGACTTTGGTGCAACCGATGCGCCCATGGACGGTGCTGAAGTGGCGAAAGAGGGCCTGGTGCAGTTCCCCGCCGTGATGGGGGGTGTGGTGGCCATTTACAACTTGGACGGTGTCGCCTCTGGCACCCTCAAGCTCGATGGTGCGGTGCTGGCAGACATCTTCATGGGCGGTATCACCAAGTGGAACGACGCCAAGATTGCAGCCCTGAACCCGGGCGTGAAGCTGCCCTCACGCACCATCACGGTCGCGCACCGTGCGGACGGCTCGGGCACCACCTCGGTGTTCACCGAGTACCTGAGCATCGTGTCTAAGCCATTTGCGGACAAAGTGGGCACGGGTAAGGCTGTGAAGTGGCCCGCAGACGCCTCGGTCGGTGGCAAGGGTAACGCTGGCGTTGCCGCGAACGTGCAGAAGATTCGCGGCTCGATCGGCTACGTGGAGTACGCCTACGCCAAAGCCAACAAGTTGCCCGTGGCGCTGTTAAAGAACCATGACGGCCAGTACGTGGCGCCTGATGCAGACACCTTTGCCGCAGCGGCAGCTGGTGCGAACTGGGCCAAAGCGCCTGGCATGGCTTTGTCTTTGAACAACCAGCCGGGTGCGAAGAGCTGGCCGATCACAACGGCCACGTTCATCCTGATGCACAAGCAGCCCAAGGATGCAACGAAGTCAAAGGAGGCGTTAGCGTTCTTTGACTGGGCGTTCAAGAGTGGCGGTAAACTGGCCGACGAGCTCGACTACGTGGCCATGCCACAGGCGGCGACTGACTACATTCGCAAGTCTGTCTGGACACAGATTAAAAACTAATTCGACGGGCCCCCTGCATTGCAGGGGGTTTTGCCATGAACGTTCTATTTTTGTGCACCCACAACTCGGCGCGCAGCATATTGGCTGAGGCGCTGTTGAACCATCTGGGTGCACCACTGGTGAAAGCCTATTCCGCTGGCAGTTCGCCGCGCGACAACCAAATGCCTCACCCAATGGGCCTTGCTGCGCTTGAGAAGCGGGGTATCGCAACCGCTGATTTGTTCAGTAAAAGTTGGGATGTTTTCGCCCGCGCAGACGCGCCCCAGATGGATGTCATCATTACCGTCTGCGACAACGCGGCAGGTGAGGTCTGTCCCATTTGGCCGGGACATCCTGTTTCAGTTCACTGGGGCTATCCTGACCCATCTGCTGGTAACGCGGGCCCGTCCGTTGTCCGACAGGCTTTTGAGGACACACTCTTCGCCATCGAGGGGCGTATTCGTGCCTTTTTGGCACTTCCACTTGCGCAATTGAAAGGTGATGCCCTGCGCGTGGCCATGCAATCGCTTGATCATGTATAGCCCATTGCGTCGTTATGCAGCCGAATGTTTGGGCACAGCAGGCCTGCTCTGTGCGGTCATTGGTTCCGGCATCATGGGCGAGAATTTGGCGGGTGGTAACGTGGCGATCGCATTGTTGGCCAACACCCTGGCGACGGTCTTCGCCTTGTTTGTGCTGATCGAGGTATTTGGTCCCATCAGTGGGGCGCATTTCAACCCCGCCGTGTCATTGGCCATGTGGTTGACAGGCCAGCTCGGCCGCCTCGATTTTGCTGCGTACGTGACTGTGCAACTTATAGGCGCTGCATTGGGCGCTTGGGTTGCGCACGCCATGTTTGATTTAGAGATCCTGCAAACCGCCAGCAAGGTGCGTACGGGGCCATCACAGTGGCTTGCAGAAGTGGTCGCCACAACTGGCTTATTGTTGGTGATTTTCCGGATGCGAAAAGAAGCCGTCGCAATGGGTGTCGCGTTTTACATTGGGGCCGCTTATTGGTTCACTGCGAGCACCTCATTTGCAAACCCCGCTGCCGTATTCGGCCGCATGCTATCGGACACCTTTGCAGGCATCAGGCCCACTGACGCGATGGGCTTTTCTGTGGCGCAACTGCTGGGCGTTGCCGTTGCGCTGGGTTTAAGGCGGTTTTTCGCTGAGACCCGTCGGCTTTAGTCAAACATGTCCGGTTGCGTGTGAACCAAATGATTCCAAATCGTTTGGAAGTGCAACCAACCAATGTACTCACTGCCCACATGCTCTCTGCTGTAGCGTGACTTGTCAGGTGGCACCATCAGCGGCGTGATGCCGGTTGCCTCCACGATCATCTGTTGCTTGCAGCACCGCTCCAGCGCGATGAACCAAAATGCGGCCGCTTCTATGCTGTGGCGGCTGGCGGTCAATAACCCGTGGTTCTGGTGGATTGCGGCCTTCACGCCCTTGAACCAATCGGCTACCTTCAAGCCTGCTTTTTCTTCCACCGCGACTTGTCCCGCTTCACTGCGAATGACCACGTGGTCTTCAAAGAACGCGGCTGCATCTTGGGAAATCGGGTCCAGTGGGCGCCCCAAACTGGCAAACGCAGTGCCATAAACGGTGTGCGCATGGCACATCGAAATGATGTCAGGGTGGGCCTCATGCACCGCGGCGTGTAATACAAAGCCCGCACGGTTCACGGCATAGTCGCCCTCAATGACTTTACCCGTGTGATCGACCAAAATCAGGTTGGACAACTTCACCTGAGCGAAGTGCACACACATGGGGTTGGTCCAGTACAGTTCGGGACGCTCGGGGTCACGGACTGTCAAATGGCCTGCGAAACCGTAGTCAAAACCCTCCAGCGCGAAAGCGCGGCAAGCACCAACCAAACGCTGCTTGCGGTGCAGGCGCTCGTCCGCTGGGTTATCAAACTTGGGTAACACAGGGAACAGCACACCCTCTTGCGTGGGCTGGTAGATGGATTGGCGTTTCGGTGTATCGGTCATGGCTAGGCTTCACGGTGAATTTGCCTATACTTTAGCTCGTTTTTCTGTATACAGAATACAGAAAGAGTCACCTAGGCAGCAGTCAGTTACCCAGGGTGATGCCGTTTGCTTGCGCGTCAGCTTCAATTGCGTGTCGACGATATCCGGGCAGCCGAACCTCAGGGTCGTCAAGCATCTCCGTTAACAAGCGTTCGAGGTGCGAATAGTAAAACGCATGGCCGGCCATCGCGCCGGGATCGATGAGTATGAACAGCTGGCCCAAACGGGGTCGGTTCCCCTCGGCCTCAAAGAACGAGTCGGCTTGAAAGCCAAAGTTCGCACCCACCAGCGTTGTGACGAGAAGCTCGACGACCATTGCCAGCAGCGCACCCTTGTGAGAGGTTAGGGCACCGATCGGAAGCATCGCGCCGGCGAGGGCCGCTTGGGCATCTGTTGTAGGCTGCCCGTTTTGATCGACAGCCCATCCAGCCGGAATGGATTGTCCATTCTGCGCCGCAAACATCACCTTGCCACGGGCAACCTCAGACAGGCTGAGATCAATGCAGACGGGCAACTTATCTTTCCGCGGAAATAACGCGGCAATCGGATTGGTTCCGAACAGCGGCTTACGCCCGCCCGGCGCTGGCATCGCGGCGGGAGAATTGCTAAAGGCCAACCCAATCATTCCCGCGTCGCCCGCAGCACGAAGGTGATTCACCATGACACCGCAATGGTGGCTATTGGTGATGCCCACCAGTGCGACACCCTGCGCACGTGCCACTTTGATGCCTTCACTGATGGCTAAATCGCAGGCGGGAAACGCAAGCCCTTCGTCTGCATCAATCACCAAGGTGGCACCCTTTTGATGCTTGATCGTTGGCTGTGCCTGGCCGTTCACACGTCCATTTTTGAGTTGAGTGACGTACTGCGCTACGCGAGAGAGGCCGTGCCCAACATGGCCTTGAGCCTGTGCCAGGGCGAGCGCTCTTGCTGTGCTTTCCGCCATGGCAGAGGTGGCACCCGCTGCCTCTAGCGCCGCCTTGATCTGTTGCTGTAGGTGATCGATAGTTAGTTGTTGCATGGGGTTAGAACCGATCGGTCATGAATTGCCCCGGGGTGTATTCGCAGTGCTCGGTGTTGGCGTATGAAAGTCGCAGTTCAACGGGTTGATTCTTGAATGAATACGCAACACGGGAAATGTGCAAGACCGGGGAACTGGTCGCGAGCCCAAGTAATTTAGCGTGACGCGCGCTCGCCTTTGTAACGCGAAGCGTCTCGCTGGTCCGAATCACGGTTACGTCTAATTTGTCTTGATAGAGTTGATACAGCGTCGTCTGGCGCTGTTTGATCATTTCGCGCGTGAGGTTGCCAAAAAGTGATCCGGGTAAAAAGATGTCGTCGATTGATGAGATCTTGCCCGCCAGACGCAATCGATTGGTGATGTGGATCAGTGGGGAGCCGACTCGAACACCCAATTGACTTGCAGCGAATTCATCGGCCACACAGGTTGCGTAACTGAGGTACTCAACATCCGGATATTCCTTAGCGCCGCTTCGCGGCATCAGATGGAAAAAAGAGAAGAGGTAACGATCCTCCGAGTGCCGCGCAACAAAGGTTCCGCGCCCTTGTTGCCGCACCAACACACCAGACAGGGTGAGGTCATCAACGGCTTTGCGCAGGGTTCCCATGCTGACCCCAAAGCGTAAGCACAGTTGCTTCTCAGTGGGCAACGCATCACCAGCGCGCCACTCACCCGCACTGATCGCTTGAACGATCTGGTTTCGTACTTCTCGGTACAGCGGGATGCCGCTTTGGAAGCCACCTTCAATAAGTGTTCTGGTCGCCATGGTCTTCATCCTAAAAATGCGTGCTTGCTGCCTATTACACGGTATTGTGATCTTATAAGGGAAAACACTAATTCATTTAGTTGTTTGTGGTGAAATAATACCCGTCATAATTCATCTATATGACCTAGTTCATTTGATTGTATTGAGAAGTTTCAGTTTCAGCAAGTCAATTAATTTAAGGAGTGAAAGCATGATTCATTTTGTGGTGCACGAGGAGGGCGACTCAGTCGGCACGATCGTGGTTGAGGACGTTAAAGCCAATACAGATTTAGTCGGTTGGATCATGGAAGAGGACAAAACCCTCAACCTGCCCACAATCAGCGATATCCCAATTGGGCACAAAGTAGCGTTGAAAGATTTGGCCGAAGGCGACACCGTTATCAAGTACGGCGTCGACATCGGGCGCGTGATTGCACCCATCAAGGCGGGCGAACACTTGCACGTTCACAACGTCAAGACCAAGCGCTGGTAAGCCAACCCCAAATCACAACCAACAAGGAATTCTCATGATTGATAAAAACACCCAGTTCTTAGGCTACCGCCGCCAGAATGGCGCCGTTGGCGTACGCAACCACGTCATCATCCTCCCCGTTGATGACATTTCAAACGCCGCGTGTGAGGCTGTTGCTCACAACATTAAGGGCACCATGGCGCTGCCCCATCCTTATGGTCGTTTGCAGTTTGGTGCTGACCTTGATCTGCACTTCCGCACCCTGATCGGCACCGGCTCAAACCCCAACGTGGCTGCTGTTGTGGTCATCGGTATCGAAGAGGGTTGGACTAAGAAGATCGTCGACGGTATCGCCAAAACGGGTAAGCCTGTCTTGGGTTACTCCATTGAGTTACACGGCGACCATGACACGATCATGCGCGCTTCTCGCGGCGCACGTGAGTTGGTGCAATACGCGTCCGAGTTGCAGCGTGAGCCTTGCAACCTGGCCGACCTCTGGGTGTCAACCAAGTGTGGCGAGTCAGACACCACTTCAGGTTGCGGTGCTAACCCGACCGTCGGCAATGCCTTTGATAAGTTGTACGACATGGGCAACACCCTGTGCTTTGGTGAGACAACTGAATTGACGGGTGGTGAGCAAATCGTCGCTGCACGCTGCCGCACGGATCAGGTTCGTGAAGACTTCATGAAAATGTTCAACCGCTATCAAGAAGTGGTTGATCGTCACAAGACGTCTGATCTCTCAGAGTCGCAGCCCACCAAAGGCAACATCGCTGGCGGTCTGACCACCATCGAAGAAAAGGCACTGGGCAATATTCAGAAAATCGGTAAGAAGTGCATGGTTGACGGTGTCTTGGATAAGGCTGAAACACCCACAGGTCGTGGCTTGTGGTTCATGGACTCTTCGTCCGCCGCCGCCGAAATGGTCACGTTGTGTGCCGCGTCAGGATTTGCAGTTCACTTCTTCCCAACAGGTCAAGGTAACGTCGTTGGCAACCCGATTGTTCCGGTCATCAAGATCTGCGCGAACCCACGTACGGTGCGCACCATGGGTGAGCACATTGATGTGGATACATCAGGTTTATTGCAGCGCGACATCAACATGGACGCGGCCGGCGATGTCCTGCTCGATATGTTGCTGCGTACAGCGAATGGCCGCTTGACCGCTGCTGAAGCATTAGGTCACCGCGAGTTTGTGCTGACGCGCCTCTACGAAAGCGCCTAAATCGTCACCGACGATTGCTGACGAGAAAAAAGGAAACCGTATGCAAAACACTGATGACACAAAAGGGCGTCTTGCGCTTTGGATATCTGCAAGCCTGTTCGCCATCTTTGTCGGCAACTTATTCGTTGCTGGCATTTTGAGGCAGCCCGCGTTTCTTTCAGATGTGATGGATATGTTGTCCCTCTTCTTGTCGGTTGGATTTTTCGTTCTCGGAATGGTGCAGCGCGAGGTTGAAGACACTGCTTGACAAGGTCAAATCGCGCGCTGCATTGAAAGATAAGGGGACTCAGAAGCCTCACACCCACTGCGCTACCGAATGGTGGCGTCAAATTTAAATTAGGAGCAAAGATGAGCAAGAAGTTTGATACCGAAACGACACCACAGGGTCATGTACCCGTCGACCGCCGCCGCTTTTTGAAAGTGGCATCAACCAGTGGCTTTACCGTGGCCGCCATGGCGGGCACCGCTGGCGCACTGTTCTCACCTTCAGCAGTCGCGCAAATTCAGCGTGAAGAAGACGAGCGCAAAAAGGCCGCTAAGCACGTCATGACCATCGCTACGGCCTATGTGCTGGGCGCGTCACGCAGCTACCCGATCCTTCAGCGTCAGTTGAAAGAAAACATCCAAAACGCCACACGCGGCAAAGTCTATGTTCGTCTGGCACCAGCTGGCCAGTTGGGCGCTGGCGGTGAGTTGCCCAAGAAGGTGCAAGAAGGCACGATCCAAGCAGCACAGCACTCGATCTCCAACTTTGCGCCCTTCGCGCCTGTGGTTGACTTGATTAACCTGCCTTACTTCTGCGGCTCAAACCAGCGTTTCGTGAACTTGGTGAACTCTGACATTTGGCAGAAAACGGTGCACCCACAAGTCGAGGCAAAGGGCTTCAAGCCTCTGTTCTATGTGGTGATCGATCCCCGCGTCGTCGCAGTTCGCAAGGGCGGCAAAGCAGTGATCACACCGAAAGACCTGGCTGGCGTGAAGTTCCGCGTGCCCGGTTCAGCCATGTTGCAGCAGTACTACCGCTTGGTCGGCGCCAACCCCACACCAGTGGCATGGGGCGAAACGCCTTCAGCCATTAAGCAAGGCGTTGCCGATGCGTTGGACCCTTCAGCCGGCGCGTTGCACGTGTTCGGCTTCAAGGACATCCTCAGCCATGTGACCTTCACACGTGCGGTCCCTGATTCACAGGTCTACTCTTGCAACTTGGCGTGGTTCAATTCGCTGCCCAAAGACGTGCAAGAGGGTATTGAATTTGCATCAGAGATTACGGCCCAGCAAAACCTGGCGACCGTACCTGCCTCACGTAACTACGCGATTGCCGAATTGGCGGCAGCCGGTGTGCAGTTCCACTCACTCAGCGATGCACAGTTGGGCGAATGGGAAGCAGCTGGCGGTTACAAGCGCAAAGAGTGGGATACCTTCCGCATGCAATTGGCTGGTTCTGCCGACTTGTTCAACAAGATGGAAACCGCTGCTAATACGCAGAGCCGACTCTACGTGCACGACGCGTAATCGGAACCTAACCGAGACCATTCGATGAATAAGTCAATTTCCCTGCTACAGCGCATTGATCGCGATCTTGAAAAGTGGGCCCTGCTGTGGTTTTACACCATGCTGGTGGTCACCATGGCGATCGAGGTGCTCCGTCGTGAGGTGTTCTCTTATTCATCGATATGGGGTGAGGAAATCGTTCGATACGCCTTCATCTACTTGGTATGGATTGGCGCCGCTGCCGCAGTGCGGGAGCGTGCGCACATCCGAATCGACATCTTGTTCGAATTCTGTTCGCAGCGTATTCGAGCGTTACTCTATTTATTTGGCGATCTTGTGATGGTTGTTGTCGCTGTTTTTGCGCTCATTCTGTCGTTCGAGAGTCTCTTAGTTAGCCTCAAATTCGGATCTGTTTCGCATGGCCTAAGACTACCGATGTCTTTATTCCTGTGCGCGGTCCCAATCGGTTTTGCGTTGATGCTCTTCAGGCTGGCTCAGTCCATTTGCCGTGACCTACGCAATATCAAAAACAACGATGCCACATACGAAGGGGGACGACTGTTTGATTGATGGACGCTTGTCCCTCAATTCCTAGTCGAAAGAATTTATGCAGTCACTGTTCCCTGGATTAGAAGCCGAATCGCTGGTGCTTGGCTGGAGCTTTTATGGCCCTATGCTGATCTTCGTGTTCTTAACCGTGATCGGCACCCCAATTTGGGCCGGTATCGGCGCCACCTCGTTGGCACTGCTCATTTGGTCTGGTGCGTTGCCAATGTCATTGTTCGGCGGTGCATTATTTGAGGGGATCGACGCCTTTGCACTGACCGCTGTTCCCCTGTTTATCTTGACTGGCGACGTACTGGTACGCACAGGGCTCAGTCAAAAGTTCCTTGATGTGGCCGAGGCCCTGACCTGCTGGACCAAGAGTGGTTTTGGATCGGCAACCGTTGTGGTCTGCGGTATGTTCAGCGCCATTTCGGGCTCCGACGCTGCGGGTGCCGCAGCCGTTGGTCGGATGACCATTGATCGCTTAGTGGCGTCTGGTTACCCACGCCCCTATGCCTGCGCATTGGTGGCAGCCGGTGCCTGTACGGGTATTTTGATACCGCCGTCGATCTCATACATCATCATTGGTTTGGTCTTGGGTATCTCCGCGTCCACGCTCTTCCAAGCCGCATTGATCCCCGGTTTGCTAATCCTGGGCGGCATCTTCATCACCAATACGCTGGTGAACCGCAGGTATGCATACGAGCAGGGCAAGCTGATCTCATTTGGTGCCTGGGCTAAAAACCTGCTCGCTGCTTTGAAGCGTGGTTGGTACGCCTTCATCGTCCCCGCACTGATTTTTATCGGTATCTTTTCAGGTAGCCTGACGCCGACCGAAGCGGGCGCAACTGCGGTGGTTGTCACGATCATCATTGGGTTTGTCATCGGCACGCTGCGTCTGAGCGACTTTGCACCCATGCTGGTCAGCTCCGCCAAAGTGAACGGTGTGATCATCCCGATCATTGCGTTCTCGCTACCACTGGCGCAGGTGCTCGCCACCATGAACGTGCCCCAAGGGTTTGTCGAGGCTGTCACCAGCTTGTCTGAAAACCCAACCGTCATCATCCTCATGATGATTGGCATTCTCATCGCTGCGGGTTGTGTGATGGAAACCACGCCCAACATCGTTATCTTGGCGCCAATTCTCAAGCCGCTCGCAGATCAGATCGGCATGAATGAAATCCAATTCTGCGTGTTGATGATCACCACGCTGGGTGTTGGTTTCATCACGCCGCCCATGGGTCTCAACCTGTTCGTGGTGTCGGGTTTGACCGGCGAGTCCATTCTCAAAATCGCCCGCCAAGCGGTGCCGTTCGTGCTCTCTATGTTGGTGATCGCACTGTTTATCGCCTTTGTGCCCGAGCTCACCACCGTCCTGCTGCCTGACGCCTACAAGTAAACCATCTGTAACTTTTCACTTTGAATCGAGGAATCATGATTAAGTACCTAAAGAAAGCTGACAAAACGCCCGAAACCGAAACAGCCACTGCTCAAAAAGTTGTCACAGAAATGTTGGCCGAAATCGATAAAAACGGCGAAGCTGCAGTCCGCGCCTACGCGAAGTCGCTCGATAAATGGGAGGGCGAATTCGTTGCGACCCGTGAGCAACTTGATGAAACAGCGCGTGCCATCCCAGAAAGCGTTCGCAAAGATATCGACTTTGCAATCGCACAAGTCTCTGCCTTCGCCACCGCGCAGCGTCAATCACTGAGCGAGTTCTCAACCACCTTGCATAACGGCGTGACAGCTGGACAACGAGTCCTGCCCGTCAACGTTGCGGGTTGCTATGCACCAGCGGGCCGATATGCGCACATTGCTTCCGCCTACATGGGCGTCGCAACGGCTAAAGCGGCGGGTGTCAAAACCATCATCGCCTGCTCAGGTCCATTTCGTGGTGGCCCCATGCACCCCTACCTCATGTACGCCTTCGATAAGGCGGGTGCGGACGTCATCATGACCCTCGGCGGTGTGCAGGCTATTGCGACCATGGCCAATGGTTTGTTCACTGGAAAGCCTGCTGACGTCATCGTCGGTCCCGGCAACAAGTTCGTGGCTGAGGCCAAGCGCTCGTTGTTCGGTAAAGTCGGTATCGACGTGTTCGCAGGTCCTTCAGAAGTCGCCGTGATTGCTGACAAGACCGCCGATCCAGCGATCGTTGCCAGTGACCTCGTCGGACAGGCCGAGCACGGTCATGAATCACCCGCATGGTTGTTCACCGACAGCGAGGAACTCGCTCAAGAGGTGATGGCATTGGTCCCCAAATTGATCGACACCCTGCCGCCGACTGCACGTGATGCAGCGGGCGCGGCTTGGCGTGACTACGGCGAGGTGATCGTGTGCGATACCCGCGCTGAAGTTGCAGAGGTTTCCGATAAGTACGCCGCAGAGCACTTAGAAGTGCATGCTGCTGACCTTGATTGGTGGCTCGAGAACCTCACCTGCTACGGCTCTCTGTTCTTGGGCGAGGAGACGACGGTTGCCTATGGCGATAAATGCAGTGGCCCCAACCACGTTTTGCCAACCAAGGGCGCGGCTCGTTACTCGGGCGGCTTGTCGGTTCACAAGTTCCTCAAGACGTTCACTTGGCAGCGCATGACACGCGAGGCCGCTCGCGATATCGGCGAAGTGACTGCGCGCATCTCACGTTTGGAAGGTATGGAGGCACACGCCCGCACAGCGGATGACCGCTTGGCGAAATACTTCCCCGATCAGTCGTTCGACTTGGGCAAACCTGTAGAAGTCTGATGACCACTCGTCCTGATCTGTTCTCGCTGGCTGGTCGTTGCGCACTGGTCACCGGGGGGACCTCCGGCTTGGGTGAAGCCATGGCTATAGCGCTGGGACAAGCTGGCGCTCGGGTGATCCTGATGTCTCGGGGATCAGCTGGTTCCATGGCGCCCGCCATTGCCAAAATGACGGCATTGGGCATCCAGGCAGAGGGTTTCTCGGCTGACCTAGCGGATCTGGATAGCATCCCTGATGTGGCCCAGCGCGTGCTGGCCTCGCATGGGCCTGTGGATATCTTGGTCAACGCCGCAGGGGTTAACTTGCGGGAGCCCTTTGCAGCAGTGTCGCCACAGTCGTGGACGACGCAGCTGAATTTGCACGTGGGGGCGCCGTTTTTCCTCACCCAAGCGTTGGCACCCGCCATGGCCGAGCGTGGCTGGGGACGAATCATCAACATCGCCTCGTTGCAGAGCTACCGTGCGTTTGCCAACAGCGCACCGTATGGTGCAGGCAAGGGTGGGGTAGTGCAGCTGACCCGAGCAATCGCGCAGGAATGGTCAGCGCACGGCATTACTTGTAACGCGATCGGTCCGGGCTTTTTCCCCACACCGCTGACCGCTGCTGTGATGGCGGACCCGGTGCTCTCTGCAAAAAACGCCGCTCAAACCTGTATGGGACGTAATGGTGAATTGGCAGACATTCACGGTATTACTGTATTCTTTGCCAGTGAGGCCAGCGCTTACATCACCGGCCAAACACTGATGGTCGACGGCGGATTTACCGCCAAATAAGGAACAACATGAAAGCCCTCGTCTATACCAATCCCGATGAAATGCAATTTCTGGATCAGCCCGATCCGGTTTTGGCAGACAACGAGGTCTTGTTAAAGATCGATGCCGTCGGTATCTGCGGCTCTGATTTACACGCCTACCATGGCCACGATCCGCGTCGCAAGCCCGGGTTGGTGTTGGGGCACGAGTTCGTTGGTACGGTGGTTCAGAGTAAATCGCCGCTTTACAAGCTGAACGATCGCGTCACGGGTAACCCACTGATCACCTGTGGCACTTGCGACTATTGCATTGATGGGCGTAACAACCTGTGCAGCAACCGAACCATGGTGGGCATGACACGACCCGGCGCCTATGCCGAGTACATGTCCATTCCCGCACCATCGCTGATCCGCTTGCCGGCTAACATGTCGGCCACCAAAGCAGCGCTAACAGAGCCTGCTGCCACTGCGGTGCACGCCATCAACCGTTCGCTACCGCATCTCAACCGACCGTTGGTTGACACGCGCGTCTTGGTATTGGGTGGTGGCGCGATCGGTATGCTGGCAGCGCTACTTCTCAAGCACAGTGGCGCGCGTCATTTGTGTGTGGCTGAAGTCAATGAGGGACGCCGAGTCACCATCCAAAAGGAGACCGGTGCACAAACCTATGACCCCCGCGCCGAGTCGATGCCGGCGGCTTCCTTTGACTTTGTGATCGATGCGGTGGGCTCAAAGATCACGCGCAATGCAGCGTTTGAAGCGGTCAAACCGGGCGGCGTCATCATGCACATTGGTTTGCAAGACTGGGCCAGTGAGATTGACATGCGAAAACTCACGCTGGCCGAGGTCACCTTGTTGGGCGCTTATACCTACACGCAAGCCGATCTGCGCGAGACCGTACGCCAACTGGAAGAAGGCGTCTTTGGCGATCTCAACTGGGTCGAGGAACGTCCGCTAAAAGATGGCGCACTCGCGTTCAGTGAGATTGCAGCGGGTAAGGTGGCATCCGCGAAAGTGGTGTTGATCCCTTAATGCTTGCTCGTTTTACGACCCGTTTTGGGCGCGTTGATCAGTTAAGACAACTACAACGATTAAGTCCAGGGGTTTCCCTTTCGCTCGTCCTCGCGTTGTCTGCGACCTTCGTCTCTGAGCACTACGGCGGTCCCAAATACCTGTATGCCCTGTTAATGGGTATGGCATTCCATCACCTGTCGGGTGTTGATCGCTACACCCCGGGTATCGAGTTTGCAGCGAAAAAACTCGTTCGAATCGGCGTCGCCCTGCTCGGGCTGCGCATCATGGTTGGCGACCTGCACGACCTCGGCGTGTTCGGCGCCCTCGCGCTGGCAACCGGCCTGGTAGCGACAATCTTTTTCGGTATTTGGTGTGCAGGGCGTTTGGGTTTGCCTAAAAGTCTGGGTATCTTGAGTGGGGGTGGGACAGGCATCTGCGGTATCTCCGCTACCCTCGCCATTTCAGCGACGCTGCCTCAAACCGAGGAGGTTGAACAGATGACGCTGCTCACCGCGATCGGCATAGCCGCATTTTCGACCCTCGCGATGGTGACCTATCCCTTGATCGTCGCGTCTTTCAGCTTGACAACCAATGAAGCCGGTTTCATGCTCGGCGGAGCGATCCACGATGTGGCGCAGGTCGTTGGCGCCGGTTACATCATCTCGCCAGATGTGGCGGATTTTGCGACGCTGACAAAGATGTTTCGGGTTGCCATGCTCATGCCAGTTGTGGTCGCAATGGCCATGATCTTTCGCAGCAGCCGCGCAGCAGCCAGCCCTGGTGCCAAGGTGTCATTCACACAAGTCACGCCGGTATTTCTGCTGGTGTTCATCGCGCTGGCGGTTTTGAACAACACGGTCGCGCTACCACCTATCGCAGTGAGCACCCTCACCGACTTATCGGGTTGGTGCTTGGTCGTCTCGATCGCCGCGCTCGGCGTCAAGACTTCGCTGGAAAAATTATCCAAATTAGGTTGGCGCCCCATCGCCCTGTTCATCTTTGAAGCGCTATTCATCCTGAGTTGGATGCTGGTTGCGCTGTTCATTGGCAGGCTAACCTAACCCGTCACATTCCTATTGATGTGAAACTTGATTTTGTAAACCCATAAAACTGGAGACTCGACATGAAGCAAATTTCGAAAATTGCATTGGCTACCTTAGCTGCCGTTGCGACATCTATGGCTGCCGCAGCGGACTACCCATCCAAGACGGTCAACTACGTCATCCCTTTTGGGCCTGGTGGTGAGTCAGACATCTCTGCACGTCTCCAAGAGCCCGTGTTCAAGAAGCTCACGGGGCAGAGCTTGGCGATCCAATACAAGCCCGGTGCTGGTGGCGCGGCTGGCTGGTCAAAGCTCAATGACATGACTGCCGACGGCTATACCGTGATGGGTACAAATTTGCCACATATCGTTCTCCAACCGATGGCTAAAGATGTTGGTTACCAAACGGATGATGTGACGACCGTATTCTGGTTCCACTACACGCCCGATGCCTTATTGGTTCCCAGCGGAAGTCCTGTCAAAAATCTTAAGGACTTCATTGCTGCGGCGAAGCAGGCACCTGGTGCGACGACGCTCTCTGGCTCCGGCACCAACTCTGCAAACCACCTGGCGCAACAGCAGTTCGATAAGTTGGCTGGTATCAAAACAACCTATATTCCATTTAAGGGAACTGGCGCATCCAATGCCGCATTGTTGGGTAATCAGGTCAGTGGCAGCTGGGGCTACAGCACCGTTCAAATTAAGTTAGGTGATCAAGTGCGTTGTCTCGGCGTCGCCATGGAACAGCGCCACCCCCAGTTGCCCAATTGCCCGACCTTCAAGGAGCAAGGCTTCGATCTGGTTGGCGGAGCTTACCGCGGCGTAGCCGTGCCCAAGTCAACACCCGCTAATATTCAAATGAAACTGGCGTCAGATCTGGCGAAAGTTAACGCAGACCCTGAATTCATCCGCAAGATGGAAGCTGGTGGTTTCGCTATGTTGAATGTGGGGCCCAAGGAAATGCCCCAGTTCATGGCTGATATCAAAGCGCGATACGGTGCGCTTGCGAAAGAAATGGGTATCGTTAAGAAATAAGCCGTTTAAAGGGTCGCTATCAGATGGAAACGCTTGATTACTTGTTAGCGGCCCTCACCCCGTTCAATTTGCTACTGGCAATTGGCGGGGTCATTGCAGGTACGGTTATTGGTGCCTTGCCGGGGTTAACCGCCACGATGGCTGTTGCTGTGCTGGTGCCCTTTACTTTCACAATGGAACCCGCCGCTGCACTGATCGTGCTCGGTGCTATTTACACCGGTGCAATCTACGGTGGTGCGTATGCAGCGATCTTGCTCAATACGCCGGGGACTCCCTCCGCGATCGCAACAACCTTTGACGGTTATCCCATGGCGCGCCGAGGTGATGGCGATTTGGCTCTTACGGTTGCATGCCTCGCATCAGTTATCGGTGGTCTGGTCGGTGCAGGATTTCTTTGGTTGCTTGCACCACCGATGGCCACCGTTGCGCTCAAATTTGGTCCTGTCGAGTATTTCTGGCTGGGTTTATTTGGCCTGACGCTGATTGCCTCGCTGGGTGAGGGGAGCACCATCAAAGGTCTGATTGGTGGTTGCGTTGGCCTCTTGTTATCCATGATTGGTGTTGCGGAGGTCGGAGGCGACATCCGATTTGTCGGCGACTTCAAACCGCTACTCGGCGGTATCGATGTCATCGCCGCGCTGATTGGTTTGTACTGCATCCCCGTGCTGATTGACCTGGTTGCAACTCCTGTTGCACATCTCGATTCCGGCGGACGCATTTCTAGTTTCCGTCTCGCAGAGGCGATTCACATCGTTAAGAATGCCAAATTTAATTTGGCACGGAGCTCGGTAATTGGTACCGTCGTTGGCATCTTGCCAGGGGCGGGTGGATCAGTGGCGTCTCTAATTTCCTACTCTGAGGCCAAGCGCGCCTCGAAGCGTCGCGCCTTTTTCGGTAAGGGTGAGCCTGACGGCGTTCTTGCCACTGAGTCGGCGAACAACGCCACAGTTGGTGGCGGTTTCATTCCGACGCTCGTACTTGGTATTCCCGGAACTCCCCCGGACGCCATCATCTTGGGAGCGCTGATGGTACAAGGTATTCGAACAGGACCAACGCTGTTTACGCAGCAAGCGCCGATTGTTTACACCTTTATTTTTGGACTCCTACTGGCAACGATTCTGATGCTGCCGATTGGTCTACTTATTGGTCGCTTCGCTTTCCGGTCCCTGGTAGCTATACCCAAATCTGTTTTGGTACCTAGTGTCGCGCTGCTTACCATCTTGGGTAGTTATGCGGTACACAACAACATTGATGAAGTGCAGCAGATGGTCATTTTGGGTGTTTTGGCTTGGTGTGTTGGGCGCCTTGGTTTTAGCGCATCGCCCATTGTGCTGGGTTTGATTTTGGGCGCTATCGCTGAGCGCGGTTTCGTACAAGGCAACCTCATCGGAAACGCGCGCGGCAGTGTCATGGCTGAGTTTTTTGCCCGTCCAATCTCGCTCGGTATCATCTTTTTTATCGTACTCGGTTTGTTGTGGCCACTTTGGTCAAACTACCAGGCACGCAAGGCGGGAGAGGCTCATGATTAAGCGAGCTATACCCGTGTTACCACTGTTCGGTAGCGTGATCGTCATCGGTATCGGCTGGGCCGCCGTAGCGGCAACAGCCGAATATTCCGAACTTGGCGCCTTGTTTCCCAAAACGGTTGGCGCGTTGATGGTCGCGCTCGGGTTTGTCTATTTGGTGCAAACATTAATGGGTAGATCTGGTGCGTCTGCGCCAGCAGACGGCTCCAATCTCCGGCGCTTCTTGCTCATGGCCGTGATGTTGGGGTGGAGTTTCTCGCTCGAGTGGCTTGGCTTTTTACCCGCCTCTGCAGCGGCGCAGGCCGCGCTATTGCTGATAGCGCAGCATGTCCGTTGGACCTTCAAAAAAGCCCTGACCTATGGGGTGTCGACCGCCTTTGTATTACTCGCCCTTTACGCGCTGTTTAAGCATGCGCTTCAAGTGCCGTTGCCATAACTACACGACTCTACCAGCCGTAAACCAATGCGAATTGTCATCACCGAGTTCATGGACCCACGCGCTGTCGCCCAGTTAGAGGCCCGACATGAGGTACTCTATGCGCCTGACTTGGTTGACAACCCAGCGCAGTTGCTGACCGAGGCTCGCACGGCGGATGCCATCATCGTCAGGAACCGTACGCAGGTGCGCGGCGATCTGCTTGACCAACTCACCCAATGTCGTTGTGTTGGCCGCTTAGGGGTTGGATTAGATAACATCGATGTCGAAGGCTGTGTTGACCGAAACATTTCAGTCTTCCCCGCGACCGGCGCGAACTCCTTGAGCGTTGCAGAATACGTGATCTCGGCAATGATGACGCTTCTTCGGCCTGTCTTCAGCGCGACCACGCAGATGACCCAGGGAAAATGGCCACGTGCCGCGTTGAGTGATGGTGGTGAGGTTGGTGGTAAGCGTTTTGGGGTGATTGGTTACGGCGCGATTGGTCAAACCTCAGCACGATTGGCACGAGGACTTGGTATGACCGTCATCGCCTTCGATGCGATGCTCCCGCCTGACGCACCAATTTTTGCGCGGACGGGTGTGCAGGCGGCCGATTTAGATACTTTGCTAAAAACCGCAGATGTCATCACGCTCCATGTCCCCCTAGTCGCCAGTACAAGGGGCCTGATTGGTGCAGACCAGTTGGCTCGCATGCGCCGCGGCGCTCTTTTGATCAACACCTCGCGTGGTCACATCGTTGATTTGACCGCTGTGGCAAACGCACTTAGAAGCGGCCATCTGGGTGGTGCCGCTATTGATGTATTTGATGTCGAGCCCTTAACCGAAACGCAGGCGTTGGACGACTGCCCGAACTTGTTGCTGACACCACATGTTTCTGGACTTACCAAAGAGTCGAACGAGCGGGTATCTTTCATGATTGCCGACCAAGTATTGGCCGCACTCGCGGAGTCGCTTTAGTTATCAGCCTCAGGCCAGATCCACAAGACGCCGTCTTTTACCTTGGTGCCGTAGGTCTTGATGGGTTCGCAGGCGGGGCCGAATGTCGCTTGGCCAGACCGAACATCAAACCGCCCTTGGTGAAAGGGGCACTCGATCTCGTGGCCAATTAAAAAGCCGTCGCACAGTCTCGCATCGCCGTGGGTACACATGACGTCGGTGGCAAAGGCTTCGCCCTCTACGCCGTATATGGCAAATTCACGTCCATCTATCGTCACGGCCAGTACATCATCGCTGGGTATTTCATCGGCGGGCATGACTTTGATCCAGTCGGCCATGGGGGCTCCTCGTTAGGGGTAAGGGTTGAACTTCTGTGGCTATTATCGCCCCCCGATTACCGAGGCCTTGCAAGGCTTCACAATAGGCGGTTATGCGCGATAACGCTTCCATCATCCCGCCCCTTCAGGGCTTGCAATATGGCTTGCTCGGCTTGCCGCTGGCTTTTGTCGCGTTGCCCGTTTACGTGCATCTGCCCAATTTTTACGCGCAAACCTTCGGTATGTCGCTGGGTATCTTGGGTGCCATCTTGTTACTCACGCGGTGTTTTGACGGCTTGATCGATCCGTGGTTGGGGCGCCGCATGGATGCGGTCTACCAGCACAGTCGTCGCCACGTCATCTGGGTCGCGTTGGGGCTTGCCCTCCTATTGGCTATTGGGTTTGCGGCGCTTTTTTTGCCGCCAGCGGCACTCACCACAGATACGGCACAGCTCGCATGGCTCATTGGCGCGCTACTGATCAGCCACTTGGCTTACAGCGGGCTGGGCATTTTGCATCAAGCTTGGGCGGCCCGCCAAGGTGGAGGCGAGGTCGCACAAAGCCGGTGGGTCACTTGGCGCGAGGGTCTGGGTTTGCTCGGTGTGCTGCTGGCCAGCACATTACCCACCTTCATGGGATGGGCTAACACCACGGCTGTATTGGTCGTGTTGCTCTCGGCCGGCGTTTGGGCGTGGTCGCGTCGATTGGTATGGCACCAGCCAGCACTGATTGCGCCTGCCAGCGCCACCACCGTATCGGCATCGCCTCTGCGGTTTTCGGCATTTAAACGTTTGCTGCTGTTGTTCTTGCTGAATGGCTTCGCCAGTGCCATACCCGCCACATTGGTTTTGTTCTTTGTACAAGATGGCCTGCAAGCCCCTCGTCAATGGGAAGCCCTGTACTTGGGTGCCTATTTCGCCGCTGGCGCGTTGTCATTACCGCTATGGCTCCGCCTCATTACAAGGTTTGGCCTGGCTAAAACCTGGCGCATGGGTATGTTCATATCGGTACTGGCGTTCGTGGGCGTTTTGTCACTGGGGGCGGGTGACCTCTACGCGTTCTTGGTCATGTGCTGCGCGTCAGGTTTGGCGTTGGGTGCCGACCTCGCGGTCCCCGGCGCCTTGCTCAACCAACTCATTGACGACTGCGGTGAGCGCCAAAAGAGCGACGCCGCATTCGTTGGATGGTGGAACCTCGTTACCAAAATGAACTTAGCGCTGGCCGCTGGCCTCTCATTGCCCTTGTTGGGGTGGCTGGGCTACCAACCCGGCCAGCAAGACGCGCAGGCCCTCTGGGCACTTAGTTTTGCTTATGGTGCTGTACCGTGCGCCCTCAAATTAATGGCCGCCTTCGTCATCAGTCGTTGGTTTATCAATCCCGCTCACAATGGAGAATCCGCATGACATTACAAACGCTCAAACAACCGACCCGCCGCCGCATGCTAGGGCGCTTGGCGCTGTTACCGGCAGCGGCTGCAGCGCCACTGTTGTTATCGGGTTGCGCAGGCCCACAAGTGACGGATTACGCCGATCAGTCACCCAAACTTGACCTTCGCGAATACTTCAATGGCACCGTTGATGCCTGGGGTATGTTCACCGATCGAAGTGGGGCGGTGGTGAAACGCTTCAAGGTGGTCATGGACTGCAAGTGGACCGGTAACGAGGGGGTTTTAGACGAGGCCTTCACCTATGCCGACGGCACCACCCAGCGGCGGATCTGGCGTCTAACCGCTGGCCCCGACGGTCGCTTCACCGGTCGTGCCGATGACGTGATTGGCGAGGCCTCTGGCCAGACCAGTGGCAACGCATTTCGCTGGGGCTACACGCTGGCGCTGCCGGTTGATGGCCGGACATGGCATGTCCAGTTCGATGACTGGATGTTTCTGATGGATGACCAAGTCATGGTCAACAAAGCGGTCATGAGCAAATGGGGCATCACCCTGGGCGAGGTCACGCTGTTCTTCCAGCGCCGAACCTAACCCAAAACTGCACTAACTCAGGGCTTTGCAGCAACCACGGTTACTTCGAAGCGCAGCTCGGGGCGAGCGAGCGCTGATTCCACCGTGGTGCGCGCGGGCGCGCAGCCCTCGGGCAGCCAGGCGTCCCACACCGCGTTCATCTCGGCAAACTCAGCCATGTCGCTGATATGAATCAGCGCGCTCAGCAGGTGCGACTTGCTACTACCCACTTCTGCCAACAGCGCGTCGACGCGGCTCAGCGCCTCTTGCGTTTGTTCTGCCATGGTGACGGCATCTGAGCCCCCCGATGTTTGGCCACACAAGTAAATCGTATCGCCGTGAACAACGGTTTTGCTCATCCGTGTTTGGGTGTGCAGTCGTGTAATTGCAGTCATTTAATCAGCTATCAAAGTTAAGAGTCGAGGTTAATCGTTGTCGCCCGCTGTGCTGCCTGCGCCGGCGCGCGATGCGTCGCTGGCAGGAACCAAAGTACGGTGTGCCATCAACTCGAGGGCGGACCATTCGCGCGGCGCAATGGG